>OGPZ01001681.1_pt1 | contig 15102 bp, 16 predicted proteins | sample 1553111 | NCBI WGS metagenome assembly OGPZ01 (sample SAMEA2579968, study PRJEB22360) | human gut metagenome
CCGGCTTCGTCTGTAACAACATTTCCTTCCGCAGCTGTCTGCTCCTGCTGAACTTCTTCCTGGGTCTGTGCAGCTTCTTCCACTGCGGCCTGCTCTTCCGCCTGGGCCTGTTCCTCCGAAGCGGTCTGCTCGCCGGCATCACTCTGTGCCTGTGTATCTTCTGAAGGAGTTTCTTCTGCAGCCTGTTCTCCTGCATCTGCTCCTTCTGCAGCTTCTGTATTATCATCTGCAGTCTGCTGTGCTTCCGTAACTGCTGTATCTTCAGCAGCAAAGGCAGCGGCCGGTGCCATTCCCACTGTCATGGAACCGGCAAGCAGAACTGCAAAAAGTTGCTTTTTTTTCATTTATATGTCCTCCTGTTTGAGTTAGTCTCTCTCTCAACCCCCAGTTAACTGGGAAAAGTATAGCACAACACTTCAAAAAAGTAAAGCGGACGCAACAATCCGCTTCACTCTATGTATTCTTATGGACGCACCTGTCCATTACCATATACGATATATTTGGTTGTTGTCAGTGCCAGCAGTCCCATAGGTCCTCTGGCATGAAGTTTCTGTGTACTGATTCCAATTTCAGCCCCAAATCCGAACTCATTTCCATCTGTGAATCTGGTAGATGCATTGACATAGACCGCTGCCGCATCTACCTCGTCCAGGAATTTCTGTGCATGAGTATAATCATTGGTAATGATCGCCTCTGAATGTTTCGTATTATATTTATTGATATGAGCAATGGCTTCTTCCACGGAATCCACCACTTTTACGGAAAGAATATAATCCAGATATTCCGTTCCCCAGTCCTCTTCCGTTGCAGGAACAGCTCCAGGCATCAGGGCACCGGCTGCCTCATCTGCGCGGACTTCCACGTGTTTCTCATCCAGACGTTTTGCCTTGATGCCCGGATCATCTAAAGTTACCAGAACCTTTAATACCTTTTCACTTTTCGGTTTACAAGAAGGGATTCACATGCATTGCAGACTCCCACACGCTGTGTTTTTGCATTGATGACAATATCTGCTGCCATGGAAAGATCTGCTGTCTCGTCCACATAAATATGACAGTTACCAGTTCCTGTCTCAATTACCGGAATTGTGCTCTGGTTTACAACAACCTTGATCAGCCCTCTCCCACCTCGTGGAATCAACACATCCACATACTGATTCATTTTCATAAATTCCGCAGCTGTCTCTCTGGAAGTATCTTCGATCAGCTGAATTGCGTTTTCTGTAATGCCACAATCTTTTACTGCCTCACGGATACATTTTACAATTGCAGTATTGGAATGAATGGCATCACTTCCACCTTTCAGAATCACAACATTTCCGGTCTTAAAACAAAGTCCAAACGCATCAGAAGTTACATTCGGCCTGGCTTCATAGATAATTCCAATTACCCCTAACGGAACACGTTTCTGTCCAATAAGAAGTCCGTTGGGACGTTTTTTCATACCGGTTACTTCTCCAATAGGATCTTCAAGACCTGTAAGCTGGCGAAGTCCGTCCGCCATTCCCTCAATACGCTCCGGTGTCAGCATCAGACGGTCAATCAGACCTTCCGGCATCTGGTTCTTTTTTCCATTTTCCACATCCAGCGCATTGGCTTTGAGAATTTCTTCTGTATGATTTACCAGAGCTGATGCTACAGCCTCAAGAGTTTTGTTTTTGTCGTTTGTAGAAAGATTTCGAAGGACAGTTTCTGCATCTTTTGCATTTTGTCCCAGTTTTTCAAGCATTTCATTCATTTCCAAATATTCCTGCCTTTCTTTCTGTTCATATCAATTCTATGTCCATCTTACTGAATATCCCGGTATACTTGTTCTTCCGTGACAATAACCTGCGGACGGATATCCGTTGGTTCTGTAGGTACTTCCGGAAGCATCTGGAAAGAAAATCCAACCGCAACCCGCTGAATCTTCGGATGTTTTTCCAGAAAACGGTCATAAAAACCGCCGCCATAACCTACACGGTTACAGTTCACATCAAAAGCCACCCCTGGCATGACCATCATTGCCTCTTCCCAGGAAACAACCTGTCCGTCTTCTCTCGGCTCCGGAATACCAAAATAACCGGCTTCCAGCTGAGAAAAATCCGTCAGCCTGTAAAATATCATGTCTTTCCCGAAAACTTTAGGTACCGCAACTTCTTTTCCGTCTTTCCAGGCCTGCTCGATAATATAACGGGTAATTACTTCATGGTTATAATCCGCATAGGCCATAATACGATCTGCGTTTCTGTATTCCGGAAGCTGTGTCAGAGTTTCTGTAATTTTACGGCTTTTTTCTTGAATCCAAGCATCCTCATGCTCTTTTCTGGCTTTAAATATTTTTTTTCTAATTTCCTTTTTTTCTTCCATATTTTTCTCCCAGGTTGGTAATGCTGCCATCCTTTTCCCTGATATCAATGTTATTCAGATGCGCCCGGAGATTTCCTTTCACCGCATCCAGATATTCTCTGCGAAGTTTTGCCTGTTCCACTTTCTCTTCTTCTGTAAGGCCCACACTCTTCTGTTTGTGTGCCAGTGCATTAATTCTGTCAATTTTGATATTATCCATCATAATATTTCTGTTCTCCTTAAAGCAGTTTCTCAATATAATCAATGAGGAAAAATTCCTCTTTCTTGTTTCCTACAAACAAAGTTCCGCAGTTTTTCCCTTCCATAATTCTGTGGATATTATGAAAATCATTTCCGTTTGCGATTACCATATCCGCACCTGCTGCTGTCGCAATAATTGCAGCGGTAAGTTTGGTTGCCATGCCACCGGTTCCCACGTTACTTCCTGTAGAAGATTTTCCAAGCTTACGCATATTGTCATCCATGTTCTCCACAATATCAATAAACTCCGCATCCGGGTTGGAATTGGGATCATCGGTAAAAAGTCCGTCAATATCAGACATCAGAATCAGAAGATCCGCACCGATCAGCGCCGCAACCACGGAAGAAAGTGTGTCATTATCTCCGAATTTTACCAGATTCTGGAATTCGTAGGAGGATACCGAGTCATTTTCATTTACAATGGGAATGACTCCTTCTGCCAGCAGCTGATTGAATGTATTCTGTGCATTCCGGCGATTGGTGTTATTGACCATGGTATTTTTTGTCATAAGGATCTGCGCTACCATCTGGTTGTATTCTCCAAAAAGCTTCTGATATATGGTCATCAGCCTTGCCTGTCCTACCGCCGCACATGCCTGTTTCTTTTCCAGTTCTGCAGGCTTGCCTTTCATCCCAAGGGCCGCAGCTCCTACAGCAATGGCACCGGAGGATACCAGAACCACATCCTTCCCCTGGTTGTGAAGATCGCTGAGTTCTCTTGCAAGAATTTCCAGTTTACGGAAATCCAGTCTTCCTGTTTCTGAATGGATCAGTGATGAAGATCCAATCTTGATTACAATACGTTTCTTGTCTTTCAGACGTTCCCTGTAGTTTGCATTCATGTTTCTGTTTCTCCTGATAGCTGTATATTTACTGATAAGTGACGGAATCTATCCGGTCATTCTGTATAATCTCCACCCAGGTAGTTCCCGGATTCAGACGGATCTCCTGTTCATTTCCATCATAATAATGTGTGATTCCCCACGGGGAATCTTTTTCCCAGCGGATATCCATAGCTTTTCCTCTGGTAATATATTTTCCCTCGCCACCGGAAATGGCATCAATATTCAGATAACCATTGCCGTCATATGCCGGGCAGGAAGAATACTGAAGGATAATATTATCACAGGTGAGCTGTTCATTATCCAGCTGGTCCACATGCTCTTTTCCATACTGGAAACGGCGGTATTCTCCGGATTCTGCATCATATTCATACCACGGATGATTATCTGTGAAATTATCAAGTTTTACAATTGCCGCAGTAATTCCATCCGGAACTGTTTCCGTTCCATCTTCCGCAAATAGATAATGGCCGGTATAGTCTTCCTTATATTCCTGACTGTATCCCATGGCATCAATTCCTGCCTGAAGATGAGCTGCATCGGTATAGGCATTGTGGGGGGCTTTTCTGTCTGTTGTTCGGAAAAACGCCAGATTTCCCATCTGAATCCCGTTAAGATTGTCAATTACGTGCTGCTCCAGATAAGGCAGTGCATAGGCTGCCTGTCCATAATGTGCATAAATTGCCTGAAATTCATTGGCATAAAAGAGATAATAATCGCGACAGCTACGCACGGAGCCAATCCGTTCCAGCTCATCGTAATCTTCGAGAATTCCCATAAGACGGGTAATATTTCCTTCCACAGGTGCTTCATATACTACACCTGCGTGTCCGATTCCACTCTGTGGCGCACCGGAAATGTTATTTCCCATCATTACGGCAACAGGTCTCCGACGTCCAATGCTCTCGGGAACACTCTCGCCTGTAAGATAACTCTTTACCTGCGTTTCCGTCTGGTTTCCCTCACTGGGGACAAAACCAACCAGATCCTGCTGTGCCCCAAATGCCGGAACACTCTGGGCAATACAGATGCATGTTGCCATGATACCTGCCAGAATACCTGTCTTTTTCATTCTCATATATTACCTCCTTTTCTTCAGGCGGAAAAAATTTTCCGCTTTCCTTCTCTCTTATACCGGTTTACCCGGCATTTTTAACGGTTAATCCCAAGCTCTTTAAGTGCCGCAGCCTGTTTGGCTTCCATAACTTTCGCCTCATCTTCTGTCATATGGTCATATCCCAGAAGATGCAGCATGCTGTGTGCAACCAGAAAACAGAATTCCCTCGTTACACTGTGTCCGTATTCTTCTGCCTGTGCAAAAACCTTGGGCACGGAAATCATAATATCTCCAAGCAGAAGTTCGTCACTGTCCAGATCAAAATACGATTCATCCTCTTCCACCACAGAATAATCTGCCGGAGTTTCGAAAGGGATCATCGGAAAAGACAATACATCGGTAGGTGCCTGAATATTCCGGAATTCTGTGTTTACTCTCTTGATCTCCTCATTATCTGTGAGAACCAGATTGACCTGTCCATCATAAGGACATTTCTCCATTTCCAGAACTTTATCCGCAACCTGGGATGCAAGGGCAGCATAATCGATCCCGAGTTCCTGGTCTGTTTCATATTCGATATTTATGGTCATCTTCTGTACTCCTTATTCTTCACAGCATACCTGTCATCCTTCCGGGACTTGGCAGGTTTCTGTTTTTTCTCATAATCATCATAGGCCTGCACGATCTGCTGTACAAGAGGATGACGCACAACATCCTTGCTGGTCAGCTGGCAGAACCCGATATCATCAATCTTCTTCAGAACCTTCATGGCCACATCAAGGCCTGACGCCGCATCTTTCGGAAGGTCTTTCTGGGAAGCATCGCCTGTGATGATAACCTTGGACCCAAAACCGATTCGTGTCAGGAACATCTTCATCTGTGCAGGAGTGGTATTCTGTGCTTCATCCAGAATGATAAATGCATTATCCAGAGTACGACCTCGCATATAGGCAAGAGGAGCAACCTCGATCAGGCCTTTTTCCATATTTTTTGCAAAGCTGTCTGCCCCCATGATCTGATAAAGTGCATCATACAGGGGACGAAGATACGGATCGACCTTACTCTGGAGATCTCCCGGAAGAAATCCCAGTTTCTCGCCGGCTTCAATGGCAGGTCTGGTAAGAATAATCCTGGAAACTTCTTCATTGCGGAATGCGGTTACTGCCATAGCCATGGCAAGATATGTCTTACCGGTTCCTGCAGGCCCCACACCGAACACGATCATCTTCTTACGGATCTGTTCCACATAATCCTTCTGTCCAAGTGTCTTGGGTTTAATTGGTCTCCCCTGTATGGTATTACAGATAAAGTCCTTGTCGATCTCTTCCATCACGGAACCGATCTTCTCCATTGCAAGGGAAAGTGCGTAATTCACATTCTGCTGTGTAATGGTATTGCCTCTGCCTGCAAGAGTATTCAGCTCTTCCACGATCGCTCTCGCCTGTGTGGCTCCCTCCTGGCTTCCCAGGATCTTCAGAGAGCCATCCCGGAAAATCATCGTTACATTCAGAGTACGTTCGATCAGCTTCAGATGCTCGTCAAACTGTCCGAAAATATTCGCCTGGCGGTCTGCCGGCACATCCACATATAATTCGATAATGCTGCTAGCCATCCTCTGGTGTCCTTTCTTTCGGCTGCGTCTTTCTTTCTGTAGACCCTTCCTTTCCTGTCTTTTCTATGACAGTAAGGGAACCTCTGCTGACGCAGTCCTGATGTTTTATTTCTATTTTAACATTATTTTCAGATATTTGAACCCCTTTTTCTATTAATTTTTCTTCATAAATATAAAGCCTCTGAATGGCCTGTTTTTTTGCGGCCTTTTCTGTCAGTTTTTCTTTTCTGATCTCATATTTTCTGGTGGTGATGATTCCCGCGGAAATGGGGAGTCGAAAATTTTCAGAAGGTACAAACGGATATTCACAGATCAGACGATCCTCATTCTTCTTCGCAGCAGGAGACAGATCCAGGATCCAGTTTTTATTTCGGATAAAAAATCTCCTTTTTTCTTTTTCCCTGTAAACTTTTTTCTCTATAGTAAGTGGAAATGTATCATAATAATCAATGGTATAGCGTACATAAACATCTGCATCTGCCTGAACATACTCATAACGGACTACCTCCTGACTGTCATCTGTAATGTTGACAATACCGGAAATCAGTTCCTGTCCCTTTTTTACTTCTTCACCACTCTTGATCAGGGGAGTGCCCTGTCGTGTGACCACAGACTCTACAATTCCATCCACAGTTGAAAAAAGGCTGCAGGCAGCTTTTGATGTTTCTTCAGATAATTTCGTATCGCCTTCCCGGATTTCAAAACTCAGCCTGGTCCCGGAAAGTTTTGCCGATACCCAGGTAATTTCCGGAAACTCCCGCCGCATCTCTTCTGCCAGTGCATTGCAGTGGATCTTCTTTTTGAATACTCCACAACAGATGCCTTTTTCTTCCAGAAAGTCTACCAACTGTGGCGTAGGATTTAAAATATTCCCCTCTATATGAATGTTCCAGACCCTTCCGGACAGAAAAAAAAGGACTCCGATCACAGTCAGAACTCCTGCCGGCAGGAGTTTATTCCGTCTGCACGCCAGCAGAAAAAAAACAGGTCCTCTTTTTTTCAGGATATGAATATGTACACCCGTTTTCCTCCGAAGAGGACCGATCAGAAAAAAATCTTTCACCCGCATTGTCAGCAGAAGTTCTTTTTCTCCTGTCTGAACGATTCTCCTGAACATTATCCCACGGCTTTTGCACAGATTCAGGAACCGTTCACGCTGTTCGCCTGTAACGGACAGTCTTACAAAACCAGGAATCATTTTTTCTTTCCCTCCTCAAGCAGAATGCTTTCGATCCGTCCGCAGACACACATTTCAAATGCTGTATAACAGGAAATTTCCAGGCGTTTTCCATGGATCACAAGTCTGCCGGACGGAGTCAGAATTATGATCTCCTCTCTTGTATAGCGCTGAAGATTCCTGTAATTTTCAACGATCGCCCGGCGTTTTCCGGTAAGGATCACCTGTGTTTCACGAAACGCCGGTTCCACCGGCAGATCCAGAAACTCCGACATTTTTTTCATAAAAAAATCCTCCGGCATTTATCATTAATCTATGCCAGAGGATTTCTTCATATGTATTATTTGCGGATCAGAACCATGGAAAACCAGAGAATGGTATTTCCCCCCAGATTATATTCCATCTGTTCCCGTTCCACGATCTCATTTACCACGACACCATAGCTTTCCAGACAGGGATGCATATGTTCCGGAAAACGGCAGGGGTTTCCATCCAGATACGCACATCGTTTACAGTAATCACAGGATTCCGTGGAAAGAGTAAAGGTCTCATATCCTTCTCCCTCCAGAAAATCCCGGACTTTTTCTGTAAGATCTTCGTGTGCCATTCGTGTGGAAAGCATCTCTTCCATATTCATCATGTCCGATACTTCCGCCACACTGGAAAAAAAGATTGCCTGGGGAAAACTGTGAATCTTTTTCTCACATTCCGGAAGTTCTCCTACTGCCGGGGGACAGGCCCAGGTGCTGCCATAGCGCTCACATTCCTGTTTGCAGATTGTCCGTACACGTTCCTGCACTTTGATATCAGCTGTGTCCAGCAGACGATACTCAAAAATCGGATACTGGGCAATAAAATCTTCGAATTTTTCTTTTATATCCATACTTACAAAATCTCCTGTTCTCCAAAAAGGCTCATAACTGCCGCCTCATAGTCACCCAAATGCTGGGATTTTTTGATCTTTTTGAGGTATTTTGCGTAATTGGTAAATCCCGGTGCCATATAGTTCCACAGTTCTTTCATACGAAAAAGCACATTTCGTTCTCCGGAAAGGTACTCCTGATACTCCCGATAAAGACAGTCATGGAACTGGCGCATTTTCTGCTTATACTGAGACTGACGGTCTTCTTTTTTCATTCTGGTTCCGCACATAATTTCATCCAGAAGGTAAGGCCTTGCAATGATCCCCCGTCCGTACATGAAGCTGTCCGCATCCGGAAATTTTTCCTGGATTTCCTGATAAGCTTCCACGGAAAAAATATCTCCGTTATAGCCCAGCGGAACTTTGATTTTTCTCTGTGCCTCTTCGTATAATCCATACCGCGGAGTTCCCTTATAATGGTCCTTCAGAAGGCGTGGATGGATGATCAGCTCCTTTATTGGATATTTGCTGTAAATTTCAAGAAGTCTTTCCCAGTCTTCCTCGTAATCGGTGCCCACGCGCGTCTTAATGGAAATCTCCATCCCTGTGTTAGCAAAGATCTCGTCCAGAAAACGGTCAAGCTTTTCCGGTTCTCCCAAAAATCCGGCCCCTTTTCCCTTGGCTGTTACGGTTCCTGAAGGACATCCAAGATTTAAGTTCACTTCTTTATGGCCATATTCATCCCGAAAAATATGTGCGGTTTTGACAAAGTCTTCCGCATTATTGGTCAGGATCTGGGGAACCACCGGAAGCTTTCCGTTTGTGTCAGGGGACACTTCTTTAATTTCCTTGCTGCTGAGTCTCTTGTTTGGCTTGGCGGTAATAAAGGGGGTAAAATATTTATCCATGGGATAAAAGCATTCATGATATGCATTGCGGTAAACCCAGTTGGTAACACCTTCCATGGGTGCCATATAATTCTTCATTACCGTTCCTCCTTCATACGGAAATAAATCTGTTTCCTTCCGCCACTGCCGGTAGGAATCCTGCCGGTTTCATAACTGCCCAGGGATTTGATAAACGGAGTCAGCTTGGAATACCCGTAATTACGCACATCAAAATCCGGAAGACGTTTTCCCAGCTGATCGCCCAGCTGTCCGGAAGACAGCCAGCCTTCCTCGTCAGAAAATTTCTCGATGATGGCATTAATGGTTTTCCGTACTTTTTTTAAGTCTTTATTTTTCTTTGAACCGGAACTGTTCTGTTTATTATTACTGCTTCCTGCTTTCTTTGCCTCCGCCGCAGTTTCCAGATCTTCTTTTTTCTCTTCTTCCTGCTGATTGCGGTAAAGAAGATCCAGATATTTAAACTGATTACATGCGGAAATAAAAGGTTTGGGCGTCTTTTCCTCGCCCATGCCCAGCACCAGCATTCCGGATTCCCGGAGCCTTGCTGCCAGCCTGGTAAAATCACTGTCCGAAGAAACAATACAATATCCGTCCACATTTCCGGAATAGAGAATATCCATGGCATCAATGATCATGGCCGAATCCGTGGCGTTTTTTCCCGTAGTATAGCTGTACTGCTGAATGGGAATGATAGAATCCTCCAGAAGAACATTTTTCCAGGAAGAAAGCCTGGCACTGGTCCAGTCTCCATAGATCCGTTTATAGGTAGCGATGCCAATGTTCGCCACCTCGTCCACAATGATCTTGATATATTTGTCTGATACATTATCAGCATCGATCAGTATTGCAATTCTTAATTCATTGTCCATAAATCCAACCTTTTCTTTGTCAAGCGGATAAAAGCATCCGCATTCGGTTAATCTGTGCCGTCTCCGCCCCGGCGTCTTTTAAGAACAGTATAACTGAAATTTCATCAGTGTTCCAGCATGATCTTAAGGATTTCCCGGTCTGTTTCTTTCATTCCGTCTTTTCCGATCTGTCCCACACAGCTGATGGTTTCTGCTGTTTCTTCCTGAAGAATTCCTGTATAAGGAGCATAGGACTGACCGTTCATGGCAAGATGGTGAGCAAGAAACGCCGCATCCAAGCTGGCCGCGATCTTGGCAGCACAGGAGATCTTTGCTCCATCACAGATGATTCCCGGAATATTGGCCAGGGTGTTCTCGATAGTCTTTTTGATCTGGGAAATACTTCCCCCTACCATATAAGTGATGGCTGTATCCGCCCCCCGCACCACAGAACGCCGATAGTTTGCCTATATAATGTTTCTGATACACGGTAAGAAGATTGGAAAATACAAGTGCCCGGTACAGACTGTAGTCCGGCAGCTCCATTTCCCTTGCATAAACGATCAGTGGAACGGAACAGGCAATTCCCTGATTTCCGCTTCCGGAGTTAATGACAACCGGCATGTCACATCCGCCCATACGCGCCTCGGAAGCCGCCGCGGTAAGGCTTCGCATTCTGGTAAGCATATCATGGGAATAGTTTTCGCGGATCACACGTCCGATCCCAAGTCCGTATTTTCCGGTCATTCCCTCATGGGCAATGGCCATGTTGCTTTTGATCTGGGTATCCAGAAGAATTTTTACATCAGAAAGTTCTACGGTATCAGCAAACTCCCGGATATCTTCCAGATTTAAAAGACTGCGATCTGCCGCCTCTTTTTCTTCCAGCGCACGGTCCGCATCCAGAAGGATTTCTCCGTTTTTTTCAATTCTGGTCACATTAATGTGATCGTATTTGATCTCCAGACAGACGGTATCCTCTCCTGCACTCATTTCAATCACAATATGAAGTACAACCGGAGTATCCAGAAGTTCCACTTTACAGATATCCGCATCCAGAAGTTCCCGGCAGCGTTTTCTTCCCTCGTCTGTTACTTTTGAGAGAACCTCCATATCAAGCGCTGCATCGCCTGCCACCGCACCAAGAACCACTCCTGCGGGGATCCCCTTTAATCCCCCGGAGTTTGGAATGATGACACAGCGCACATTCTTTATGATATTTCCGGAGCATTTTGCCACAATGTGCTCCGGTTCTTTTCCAAGAACTTCTCTTGCCCTTGCTGCACCGTAAGCCAGAGCAATCGGCTCCGTGCATCCCATGGCAGGAACCATTTCTTCCCTCAGAATAGCCAGATAATTATCATATATATTTTTTTCCACCTTTTTCTTTTCCCTTCTCGTATTGTCCGAAATTCCTGATATCAGTATTTATGGCAGGCTACCAGATGTCCTGGCTCTGCTTCCCGAAGCAGTGGAACTTCCTGCCTGCATCGCTCTTCACACCACGGGCAGCGGTTATGGAACCGGCATCCGCCAATGGAGCGGGACTGTACGCCGGTATCTGTCACGATCTGATCCAGCGTTTTTACTCTCGGGTCCGGTACCGGAATAGAAGAAATCAGCATTTTTGTATAAGGATGCAGAGGATTGGAATAGAGCTTGTCCGCATCTGCGATTTCCATAAGATTTCCCAGATAGAGAACTCCGATCTCATCGCAGATCTTCTGTACCACCTGCAGCTGATGGCTGATAAACAGGTAAGTAAGTCCGTATTTTTCCTGAAGATCCTGAAGCATCTGAACGATCTGCGCCTGGAGAGAAACATCCAGTGCGGAAATGGGCTCATCGCAGACAACAAACTCCGGCTGTACGGAAAGTGCTCTGGCAATGGAAATTCTCTGTCTCTGTCCACCGGAAAACTCATGAGGATATTTCAGAAGATCCTGCTCTTTAAGGCCAACAACCCGGATCAGTTCTTTTGCACGTTCTTTCCGCTCTTTTGGCGTATACAGTTTATGGATTTCCATAGGCTCGCAGATAATATCCTGCACGGTATGGCTTGGATCTAGGGATGAATACGGGTCCTGAAAAACAGACTGCATTTTTTTGCGGTATGGAAGAAGCTCTTTTTCTCCCATGGCTCCAATCTCCGTTCCTCCGTAAAAGATCTCCCCGCCTGTTGGCTTATGATAGCGGAGGATCGCTTTTCCAATGGTAGACTTTCCACTTCCGGACTCTCCTACCAGACCGAAAGTTTTTCCCTTTTCAATGGAAAAGCTCACCTGATCTACAGCTTTCAGGATACCCGGCTTGAAAGACAGAAGTTTCGGAGATTTCTGTTTAAAATATACTTTCAGATCTTTTACTTCAATTAAAGAACTACTCATTTTTCCTCCTCCCTTCTGTGACAGAGAATCTTATGATTTTCCGAAGATTCATAATATTTCGGAAGACAGGCCTCGCAGGTTTTATCCGCATATTTGCAACGGTTCAGAAACGGACATAAATTTCCGCTTCCGTCAGAAAGATCTCTTTCCAGAAACTGTTCAAAAGTTCCTCCCACACGTGGCATACTTGCAATCAGTGCCTGGGTATACGGATGGCCCGGATTAAGAAAAATCTCTTCTACCGTTCCTTCTTCCACCACGTAACCACCACACATAACAGCCACTCTCTTACAGGTCTGTGCCACAACACCCAGATCATGAGTGATCAGAATAATACTCATATTGTTTTTTTTCTGAAGTTCCAGAAGAAGATGAAGGATCTGTGCCTGAATGGTTACATCCAAAGCTGTCGTCGGTTCATCGGCAATGAGAACTTTCGGATTACTGCTCATGGCCATGGCGATCATTACACGCTGGCGCATACCACCGGAAAGCTCATGGGGATAACTACGCATGGCTTTTTCCGGATCTGTGATCCCTACTGCTCTCAGCAGCTCAAGCACCCGGGCCTTTGCCTCTTTTTTTGTTATGGAAGTATGGCGGCGGATCAGCTCCACCATCTTGTTTCCTACGGTATAAACCGGATTCAGTGCAGAAAGAGAATCCTGAAAAATCATGGCAATCTCACCACCACGAATTTCCCGGAGCTCTGCCTCACTTTTTTTCAGAATATCCTCCCCCTGAAACAGGATTTCTCCGCCCATAATCTTGCAGTTGGACGGGCCAAGACGGAGAATGGATTTCGTTGTTACACTTTTTCCGCTTCCAGATTCGCCTACAATTCCGAAAAAATCTCCCTCTTCAATGGCAAACCCGGCATCTTTTACTGCCTGTGTTTCTCCAAGATCCGTAAAGAAAGACACTTTCAGATCTTTTACTTCCAGTAATTTTTCCATTTGTGCATGTCCTCCTTACTTGGGCTCAAATACTTTTCTCAACACTTCTCCCAGATAGTTGAAACTGATAACCGTGATCAGGATCAGAATACCCGGAAAGATGGCAAGGTACGGAGCCTGCTGGATATAACGCTGTGCATTACTGAGCATGCTTCCCCAGGAAGCTGTGGGTGGCTGGATGCCCAAGCCGAAAAAGCTCAGTGCGGACTCCATCAGGATCGCATTTGCGATATTCATAGTTGCGGCAACAATAATGGTTGGCATGATGTTGGGAAGAATATGATGCACAATTGTGGAGAACTTTTTCTGTCCGGAAATCTTTGCATAGATAACATATTCTCTCTCATTCAGGGAAATCGTCTCGCCACGGACAATCCTGGCAATGTTCATCCAGGTCAGAAATCCGATAATCAGGACAATATTCTGTAATCCCGGTTTCAGAAAAGCGTTCATAACGATCATGATCAGGAAAGTAGGAAGACTCATCAATGCATCTACCAGACGCATCAGCACTGCATCCACGGTTCCTCCTATAAAACCGCTGATAGAGCCCACAATCACTCCAAGGGCTGTGGAGAGGATCATGGACAGAAATCCTACCAGAAGGGAAGCTCTTCCACCATAAATGCAACGTGCCAGATAATCCCTTCCCATATCATCGGTTCCAAAGAGATGTGCCATGGAAGGGGCGTTCAGTCTCTCTGTAGCGCTGATGGCGTTGGGGTCCACCGGATACAGAAAGGCAAAAATAGAGATCAGTGCCAGAAGAAGGATAGCCACTGCTCCTGCAACTGCCAGTTTATTTGTCTTAAAACCAAGTTTGATATTTTTCCAGATATTTTCTCTCATGTCCCTTCACCTCCTAACATCCGGCCTTGCGGATTCTCGGATCAAAGACAGCATACAGAACATCTGCCAGAAGATTTCCGAGCACCACAAGAAGTGCTGTAAACATGGTAATACCCATGATCAGGGGATAATCAAACTGCATAACAGCAGTAACCGCCAGCTGTCCGATTCCCGGCCATGCAAAAACCTGCTCTGTAATAATGGCTCCGGAAACCAGTGACTGCAGACTCATTCCAAGAACTGTGATCATGGGAAGCATGGCATTTTTCAGTACATGGCGGAACAAAATCCCGGACTCTTTCATTCCATAGGCTTTCTGCACCATGACATAGTCTGAGGACATCTCCGTGATGGTACTGCTTCTCAGATACCGGATATACTGGGATGCATTTGCAAAAGTCAGCACTGCACAGGGCATCACCATATGAAGCACCAGATCCCCGAAAGAGCGGTCTCCGTCTGAGTGCATGCCAATACTTGGAAGAATATGAAGATGCACGCTGAACAGGTAGATCAGCATGATACCGAACCAGAAAGTAGGGATGGAAATTCCCACATAGCAGAAAAGGCTGGTGATTTTATCCAGAATTCCGTTTTTATTTTTGCCGGAATACAGTCCCAGCACAATAGCAATAAGAAATCCCAGCAGCATACTGGTTCCCATAAGGATCACTGTCGCCGGAAGACGTTCCAGCATCTGTGTCAGTACCGGACGGTTATTCATCAGGGAATTCCCGAAATTTCCGTGAAAAATCCTTCCCAGCCACAGGAAATACTGTTCATAAAGAGGCTTGGTAAGACCCAGGCTTTCTCTTAAATTCTGAATGTATTCTTCACTCATATTCGGCTCCACATAAGTCAGAACCGGATCTCCGGGCGCTGCTTTTGTCAGTGCAAAACAGAGAACGGAGACAATAAACAGTGTCAGAATACACTGTACCAGACGGTTTGCGATTTTCTTCAAAATGTACCTCCTTTATTTTCCCCGAAAACAGGAAATCGGCTGGCGCGAAAAA
>OGPZ01001685.1_pt1 | contig 15068 bp, 12 predicted proteins | sample 1553111 | NCBI WGS metagenome assembly OGPZ01 (sample SAMEA2579968, study PRJEB22360) | human gut metagenome
CATAAACAATATCATTCTGTTGTAACCAATAGTAAGGTGAAAGAATGGTTTCGGCCTTATTCAAATCCAAGGTTACAATTTGCTGTTTGCCGTTTGCGTCCTCACGAATCAACTTCACATTATCACGAAGACCGTATACTGTCATATCACCTGCCATGGCTAATGCTTCCAACAGATTTACTTTCTCATTAGAGATAGTAAAAGTACCCGGTCTGGTAACTTCGCCGATAACAGATATTTTATAATTTACCATACGCACCGTTACAATGGGAGTCTCCTTCATGTAAGGCTTCAATTTATCTATAATCAGCTGTTCAGCTTCCCTTTTCGTTAAGCCGCCTAACTTCAATTCTCCTAATACAGGAAAATTTATATTTCCTTCATTATCTACCAAATAAGGTTGTAATACAGGTTGAGTAGTCACATAAGACGAAGTACTCACAGCTATTCCAGCATTACTGGCCACTGTCAGGTTAAAAGGTATCGCAAGTTCAGGACTAGTGCACGATACCACAATAGTCAACAAATCCTTTGGCATTATCTTGGCATCATACAATTTTTCCTGTTGTTCTACCTCGTTCACAACTTCCACATTTTGAAAATATGGAACCTTTTTATAAGACTGACAAGCAGTCAATAGGAATGGCAACAATAGTAGCCATAAATTTCTGTTGTTAAGTCTTCTCATCATAATTCTTAAATTCATAATTAAACGCCCTTTAATTCCTAATTTTTTAATTATCGCTTTTTTATTGTTAATCCTATCAATACGCCTCCTTTTCCCCACGTATAGCATTGTATACCGTTTTATACATAATATATAAATCCAGCAGGAATGTCCAATGCTCTATATACCAAATATCACGCTGCACACGCCCCTCCATCTGCCAGAGTTCTCTCGTCTCACCACGATAACCAGTCACCTGCGCCCAGCCAGTTATTCCAGGTTTAACAAAGTGACGAACCATAAACTTATTTATCAGGCTGGAATACTCCTCTGTATGTTTCAACATGTGAGGACGGGGACCAACAATGGACATATCCCCTTTCAACACATTGATGAATTGCGGTAATTCGTCCACACTCGTTTTTCTCATTATCTCTCCGATACGTGTTTTACGAGGATCATTCTCCGTAGCCTGAAGAGTATCACACTGCGTATTCACCTTCATCGAGCGGAACTTATAGCACCAGAATTCACGACCATCCTCTCCACTGCGTTTCTGCTTGAAAAAGATAGGGCCGGGAGAACTTAGCTTAATCGCGATTCCGAAGAATATATAGACGAACGGAAAGACTGTACAAAGAAACAATCCTGAACAAACAACATCAAAAACACGCTTGATAATACGATTCTCCAATGACTCCAATGGTTCACAACGAATGGATAGTACAGGAACATTACCTAATAGCTCAAAATACATTCTACGTTTCAAATAATTACGGACATTAGGAACACTAAAGAAACGGATCAAATGGTTTTCACAGTAATTTATGATAGGAACAATCTCTGCACTTCGCACAGAAGGAAGACTACAATAAAGCTGGTCGATCTCTCCGGCATGTTTTTCCAAAAAGCCAGTCACTTCATTTGGCTGTCCTAAATATGAAACATTCTGTGGATAACGGTCCGAAGGGAAATCCTCGAAATAACCCAGTATACGATAACCAGATGTAGGATCATCTGTCATTGCATGATAAAGTTCCTGCATATTCTCATGGCTCCCAACTAATACAACCTTACGGACATTCCCTCCTTTTTTTCGATAAAGCTCAAGGAAATGACGAAAAGTCAAACGGTAGCTGACAATGACAAATATCAGAGCGACATAGAATAATCCGAAATAACGGGAATGAGAAAAATGAAAATGGAAAACCAATAACATACATACCGAAAAAAGAACAAAGGGAACCATGTTGCGCAGGACACGGATCATTATTTGTTCAGGACGGACTACAGGACGATGAAGGATAACTCCTGAATGCATGTTACAAAGTAAATAACACAAAGTAATAAGAGCCATTCCTTGAAAGATAGAACCACAATGGATACACCAAAAACGGGTACCTAGAAACCAATTAAATCCCCATAAAAGCAGGTTCAGTAAAATAAGGTCCCCCAACAGGACCAAAGATTTTAGGACTTTGTTAAAACGTTGGACTTCCTGCATAATAAATTCTTTTGTATTTTACTATTTATATTAATCGATATATTTACCTTTACGCCATGAAAGAAAAGGCACAAATATTTTTTGGGAAAATAATCCCCACAATGTTACTATTGTTATTAGTTCCATTGTCTCTTTTTTATATCCCTTTCTTTCACTTATTCAGGCAGATACGAAAGTTTTTTCTAAAAAGATAGTAGTTTTCTATTCGAACACTCTCTCGTAAATGAATCGTGCAGGAAAAAGTAGAGCTGCCTGCATATATCGTTTACGAGTATGTTTCTCTTTATACATACGATAGACAAAGCGCAAATTCATCCTATTAACCCACAAAGGATAATAATCAATCTCATTCTTTGAAGTTTGATGAATAAAGCCCCCACAAGTAAAACCAATCCCCTTAAAACCGGCATCTTTTACTTTCAACAAAAACTTTTCCTGTATCAATGCCCCCATACCCACTACCACAAAGTCCGGATTCAGATCGACTATATGTTTAGCTTCGCAATCCATCTCCTTTTCTGAAGTAAAATATCCATTTCTATATCCTGCAAATCTTAGTTTCGGATAACGCTCTTTAAATATGTCTATAGCCCTCTCCACTTGTTCTTGTTTCGAAGCCACAACATATAACATCCGGTCATTATCTTCAGCATACTTCAACAACTCCGGTGCTATAGAAGTCATGTCAAAACTACGCCTTGTCACTTTCTTGCCATAAATTATTTTTATTGCAGATACAAGAATGGAGCCATCAGCAAAAATGCCATCGAATCCACTAAACAAAGATTTGTTATCTAAAGCAGTGAGGTAAGATACAGGATTTAGGAAAGTATACACTTTTCCTTTTTGCGTGAGGATATCTTGAAGAAAATAAGCTTCTGTAGATATTATTTTATTCACTAAAATTGAATGCATAATTAATCCTATTTTATTTGATCATAAGCTTTAAATTGATTTGTTTTATTATTCTCTTTTTCCCAATTTAAGGTACATTGTAAAATCATCTCTCTAAAATCAACACTCTCTATACCTTTTTGAATTAAGATGGACAGAGCTTTTTCATCCTTATGAATAAATGTACTGAAATCTTTCTCTAATGTTACACTATCAAATATACATCGTTCCCACACAGACTTATTCTCGAACATTTCTTCAGGTATAGCTTTCCTAGTACCTACAAATGGAATACGTAAAGATGAGATTTCAGACAATACAATTGGAAAACCCTCAAAAATGCTAGATAAAACAAATAAGTTCGCATGTGCCATATACTTATAAGGATTAACTTTAAATGGAAGAAAAACTGTTTGCTTTTCTATTCCTAGATCTTTAGCTAACTGCTGCAAATCTTTTGTATAGTCTCCATTCCCCATCAATACTAAATTCGTATTTTGTAAACCATTCTTCAAACAAAGTGAAAATGCCTTTAACAATTTCCATTGAGCTTTTTGATCAGAGAAACGACCTATGTTCATCACATAGCGCATATTCTTATCAAACAGAAAGTCATCCACAATCTCTTTTGACTTTTGTTCGACATCACCTCTATCTACATAATTATTAATCACCCGAATGTGTGAAGGAGTTACTCCGAATGACTGTATCAAATCATCTCGCACTTGTTTCGATACTGCCACTACATTCGGACATTTATTGTATGCCCAACGAATCATAGAATAAAGAATTTTTCTTACATTCATTGACTGTACTTTTGTATATTGAATTGAAAGCACATTATGAACAGTCAGTACCTTTACCGCTTTCGATGGAATAAGAACAGTTAGTAAATTACTTTTTTCTAAAAAAGAGAAGATACAATCCGGTTTTAGCTGCTTGTTCAGCTTCCTTAATTTATAATATAAGCCAACTTGTTGACAAAACTTCTTTAATAAATTATTTTCATCTCTGCTAGCTCCATAAACAACACGTATACCTGCTGTCCAAGGACTCTGCCCCTCATTACCAGAAAGTGTAAATACATAAGGCTGATGTCCTTCTTTCTCTAAATGATGGTAGTAATCTATAAGTATGCGTTCAGCACCTCCAGTAGCTATGTGATCTATTACAAGAATATATTTCATTGTTATTTCAATTTGTATTTAATCGAAACATACTTCACTATCCATATCATCTTTATTTTACAAAATACACTTTCGCTATCTCATCTAAATAAGATAAATAAAACTTTTTAATCTGACTATTAACTTCATCAGTTCTCTCACTTACTGAATCATTAAGCAAATTCATTTTATGCAGAAACTTATCATAGTTTTCTCTATTCTTAATGATTAAATGATAATCCGCCAGATTATAAGATTTCAATAAACTATTTGTTTTAGAAAAACCACTCTTACTAAAACGACTATCATCCCAATCAATGGCAAATACTAATTTATTATTTCGTAATGTAAAAACTGAATCGTGAAATCTATCTGTTATCGTAATATCAACATAACGAAACAAAGCTCCCCATTCAAAAGGCGAAAGTGTCATGATATTCCAATCAGCATCTACGTTATAATGAGTTGAAATCACATAAAAACCTTTGTTTTGCATCTCTCGCGTAATTTCCCTTTTAAATTGAAATCCGTTATCAAAATTCACTAACGCTATCTTATGAGACTTTTTTATTCGCTCTAATTTCATCGAATAAAAAGAAGACATTTTTAAAGTTGATTCTGGAATCAAATAAGTAGGGTCCGGTTGTATTTCAATCTTATCTCCAGATACACCCAACAAACCTGTTAACATATCACTAGTAACTTCATCTCTAACACCAACTTTTAAAGCTGACATAAACGTTTTATACAAGGTTCTTTTATACTTATCCGGTATCACAAAATTAGCAGGAGCAGCACTTGCTGCAAAAAAAACTTTAGGATTCTCTATATCTTTGAGCCACATAAGTCCGATATGATCATTTCTTTCTATATTAATAAGAATCGTATCGCTCCCCACACAAATCAAATCGTACTGTTTTACAAAATGTTTAAAATCATTTTCATCATAAACGAATAAATCAAATTTTCTTTGAGTAAAAGAAAATTTCTTTTTATATAAATATTCATATTTCAGCCTACGCGGAATAGCAAACAATTTAGCTTTTATAAAAGCCCATTTCTTATGACGATCATTTTGTCCCTTAGTATTTCCCACCAAAGAATATAAACGAGTATGTCTAATAAACTCAATATCAGAATCTGGAAATATTTGTTTCAATCCATATTGAACTCCATACGCTTGTAAGAAAGTTCCTGGGTTAACTTCACGACTATATGTAATGACCAATATCCTCATAGGGCAATTTTTTTCGCTTTTTTCTTGCTCTTTTTATAATAAATAGTAAAAAGAACATATTTATACACCTTGTAAACTAATCCTAAAACATCGTACTTTTTCACTTCAGAACCATATATTTTTTTTATTATGCTATATGGTAAATAGGAAAATATTTTGCTTAAATAAATACGTTCAAATCTCTTTGCAAATGGAGCTACTCCATTAACTATTCGAGGGTTATTAATAATAAATCTCCAATCTATTTTCTCGATGCAACCATCAAGATTTAATAAAATATTAATACTTCTAGGATTATGACAGAGACAAACAGATCTAGATCTTGATAGTCCATCTCTATCTCCCCATAAGTCACCAATGGTCCAATCTGATTTACGATGAATACCTACAAATCTGCAATTATAACAAGAATAACGATTGGTTAAACATGATTTGAAGCCATCTAAGGGGAGTGCTCTATCTAGTCTTACAATATTATTATTAACATCAAGATATGAAAAAATATATTTTTCTTTTTCTCGAAAAGAATTTATAGCTTTAAACGTCGGATTAGCATGAGCTATAAAACTTTTCAACAATAGCAAAGATGGTACGCCCCCACAAACCAAATCAACTGTATAGAGTTTATCACAATTCTTATGCTCTTTGAAATAAACTAGCACTGCTGCAACTTGACATCCTGTACCAGAGAATAGAACAATGCGTTCCGAATCTAAATCATGCTTAATCAACTTAAAGACCCCTCTCATGTCGCTTTGCAAATATTTAGATCCCTGCAAACTATATAATTTGTCCACATTATCTATACGAATGTGCTTAACCCTACTACCTTCTAATAATGCAGCTCCATACACCGCACCTCCATGTTTAAAAAAATGTCCTGCTATTAAAGGAAATGCCCCCCCTGATGTTGCACTGTTATAAAAGAGAGAATTACGAGCAACTACAGCATAAGGAACAGATGTTTTATTATTATTTCCATATTTCTCAACGTGCAATTCGTGACATAGCTTCTCACATTTTCTGCAACAAACACATTTTTTCTGATCTATGGAAACATAAATATGCCCATCCTCCCCTATTACTTTCTTGATTGCACTCTTAGGACAGATATCTAAGCATGCTAAACAACCAACACATATTTGGTGAGTAGCCAGAATTGGTAAATTCATAAAGAATCAATAAATGATTTATATTTTTTCAAAATGAATGAAGCTGAAAATTCTTTTTCGACAAAATCACGCTGTTTTTCCTTCATCTGTTGTAATTCAATATCTGATAGAGACAAAGCTTTTTCCATTACTAATGATAAATCATATACATCACAAGATTTAAATCGAAAACCATAATCATTATTTCCATTAAACTCAACGAACTGTTCTATATCGGAAGTTATAACAGGCACATTATACTTAAAAGCAACTGTTATAGCACCACTTTGAGCTAAATCTTGATATGGTAATACTAAACAATCCGCTAAAACAAAATAATTGGGAATATCCTCATTCTCTATAAACTCTATATGTAAATCAAACAATTCAGGATATTTTATAAGCCTTTGATATCGTTCCCATTCTTTACAATTACCCGCAATTGTCACAATAAATCTCTTTTGGGTCCTTTCAAACAATTCTTGCGCAGCCAATATTAACAAATCTATTCTTTTATATTCTCTAATATGCCCAAATGCAAGAAAATTAAAAACATTATTATTATTTTTAACAGAAGGTCGCCCATAATCTTTCAACATTAAAGGAGATTCTAAGACATTTTTTCCAGATACCTTAGACTTTAAATACCCATATTGGTTTTTAGAAAATGTATGAAAGTTTTTAAAACGATGCAAAGCATACCATGTATTAAATTGGGCTAACCGTTCAAACCTAGCTCCTTTTGGAGTCTTCACATTATGTATTGCCAATATGGTTTTATCCTTATTACTACATAAATCAAGTGCTTGATAAAAAGATAATGAACCACCACAATCTACATAAAGCAATTCACCCTGTCGGCGAGCTTCTTTTATATGCTTTATGTATTCTAGAAAAGCCATAGGAGTATACCATTTTGCTTTTATAGAGCAGTATTTTATCTGCAAATTATTAGTTTTCTCTATTGTTTCGAGTCTCAACTTATCTCCTTTGTTTATATCTCCTAAAATGAACCATGATATTTTAAATTGATTTGACAACATTGGTACAACATCAATGTCTACATCAATAAAACATCCGGCTGTTATCCATGCAATATTCTTCATTGATTAATTTTCTATCTTTGAATAAAAACTTGTTTTCATATTTAATGTAAAAAACAACCATATTATATTGATAATTCTATCTTCCAAAATCTAAAATCAAAGAAATAACAAATACCTTTATTCTTCTTTTTAAAGGAATAGAATTTATGATTAGGACTTTCCAACAACCTCCTACTTCTACCTTACTATTTTGCCATACTTTAAAAAAAGAATCTTTTAAACTTTTACTGGAAGATTTCTCAACTCTCTCTCTTGTAACTACAGAAGTATAATAAAAAAAGAACAACAACAAAGGCTTCAATCTTAAATTATCTTTCAAAGATTCATTGATTATTTCGAATTGTTTATATATATCCAGTACCCTATTATCGTATGTCTTCATTATAGAATTCATCCTACAATAATAATTATAAAGAGGCTGATGAACATACCCCACAGAGTTTGTAAAGGCATAATAATATTTAATTAATGGTATATCTTCATAGAATCCTCTAGGAAATTTAAATTGGGAATTCAAGAAAATATCTGCTTTAAATATTTTTATCCAAGCAGAAAACACACCATCATACTTCAGTAACTCCATTACATAATCTAAACTAGAGTAAAGCCCTCCTGAAAGAGCCTTTGCTACATTTAAACGCCACTTGTTTATTCCATCATTTCTATAGGCATCAAATAAAATCATGTCTTTCTCGCCATGTTCTTCTATAAATTGAGATAAAAATAACAACGCGTCTTGTTCTATCCAGTCATCACTATCTACAAACCAAATGTAATCACCAGTAACATATTCAAGTCCTACATTTCTAGCTTCACCTAAACCTTTATTAGATTGGGAAATCACTCTCATATTATTATGGCTTTCCTTATATGATTCAAGAATCTTTAATGAATTATCTGTAGAACCATCATTTACACAAATGATCTCAAAATTACCATAAGTTTGAGAAAATATACTATCCAAGCATCTACTCAAATATTCTTGAACATTATAAACTGGTACAATAAATGAATACCTAATTTTTTTCATAAGTACTTATATATTTAATATTAGGAAAACATAACAATAATCCAAGCAAAGGGAAAATATATTCCCATTTAGAGGTATTACCCGTAATCAATGACACAAAAATAAAAGCTAATAATAATGAAAGACCTAAAGAGTATTCTAAAGGATTAATTGTTTTTCTTTTAAGAAGAAAAAGAGTTAACTGCATAAAGAATAACACAATTAGTACAATCTGCACCAAACCCCGTTCTATTAATAGAATAAAATAATAACTTTCTGCCCCTAATAATCCCTTCAAATCTGAATTTGATTCATCATGATTTGTAGAAAGAACTTCACCAAAATAGTCAAAACCATTTCCCCATATTGGATTTCTACTATACAACATTAAACTAATCTCTAATTGTTGTTCACGCATTGAAATATTACTACCACTTGTTTTCCCACCATCATCTTTAAATATATCAGTAATAAAAGACAACTTTTCTTGTACTAGAGTTGTTTGTGATAACGGTATAAACAAAACACTAACAATGAGTATATATCTTACTGTTTTAGAAATATTTACAGCAAAAAATATAAAAAAAAGTCCTCCTAATGCTACTGATAAAAGAGAAGAACGAGAACCTGATATAATTAAGCAACAAATAAGTAACAAAAAGGTAATTTTTTCCTTATTGAACAATTTTCTCTTAAAACTAAAATAGATATAAAAAAGAATCCATACAGAACAAAAATAAGCAAAGATATGAGAGTTAAACAAGAAAGAACATGTTCTTATCCTATCGCCACTATATATCGGGGTGAAATCACTATTTATATTAAAAATCTTCAATATGAGTTCGGCATATGGATCTACTCTTAATATAAAAGTCATTATTCCATATAAACATACCACAATAAGGACATTAGACATTTTTCGACAAAAGACTTTCCATTCTACACATGTCGTGATAATAGTAAAATATCCTAAGTATAATAAAAAGAATGTATTTATAAAGTTTATCAAAGGTTTCCAAAACTTTGAATAAGAAGAAAGTCTATCGTCAAAATATCCTGTAAAAAAATGGGATATTAGCAATAATATACTTATAAAAAGTAGAGGAATATGAGATTTGAAATTCTTTCTATCATGCCATAAAATAGATACAATGAAACAAATTGCAAAAAAACGATGAGCAGGCAACCCATTAAACGGAAGAGGTATAACACTAGGAATAAATATGACTCCAAATAAGTATAAGTAAAATCTGTCTATACCTTTCTTACGAATTATCAGGCATCCTATACACAAAATGATTATTAGAAAAATGACTTGCATTTAGATTAATCTAATTTTTAATTTGTAACAAAAAGTATACACCACAAGAGAAAGTAAAGGCATATTTATTTTAAATAGATAATAACCAATCTTTCTTCTGATCCCATTATGAATTTTGGAATACAAAGGTTTATCTTTATTATATATAATATGTATAAAATGTAATTTATCAGCAATAGTTGTCTTTTCTCTAAACAGAGAATCTAGTGAATACAAAATAAAAAAGACATTAAATTTCCCCATTATATCCGATCTAAAAAGGGGATTTCCTTTCATCCGAATATCTATAAAAGTAAAAAGATTTAATATTTCATGCTTCCATTGCATTATTACATTATAATGATACATTTTTTTAGATAATCCATTAGCAGTAATGCGATAAATATAAGATATCGATTCAGATATACTTACATAGTCTATCTGCAATATATATTGCAATACAAATAATTTATCCTCCCCATAGCTATAATCTAAAGAAAATCTTAACTGTTTCAATTCTATAATATCTCTTCTATACAACTTACCCCAGCAATAATTAAAGAGAGAGAGATTATCCAATTGATTAAAACTTTCTGTATAGATATCAATTTTATCTTTTAATTTAATAGAATTCTCTATATAACATCCGTTTGATATAAATTCCGTATATCCACTAAAAACACATTGTGAATCCTCTGATTTACTTAATAAATCATTCAAATAATCTTCACCAATCCAATCATCAGAATCTATAAAGAATATCCATATTCCTTTCGCATTATCCAGTCCTATATTCCTCGCTGAACTCACCCCTCTGTTTATTACATGAAATACTTTTACTCGGAAATCTTTTTTCGCATACTCATCACAAATTTTCCCCGAATTGTCAGGACTTCCATCATCAATAAGTAATAGTTCAAAATCCGTAAAAGTTTGAGCAAGTATACTATTAATACAATGGACTAAATATTTTTCCGCTTTATAAATCGGCACTATAACTGATATCTTAGGCTCGCTCATTATTGCTTATCTATTTTAAGATTGTATTCAAAAAATCAATGGATTCTGTTCTCATTTTTTCTAAATTACAGTTTATTTCTTCATAATTAACATCTATAATTTCTGGAATAAAACCTGTATCCACCAACATATTACCAGCACCAAGATACTCCAACAAATCAGCATAACGCCGGTCATTTCCATCATTTAATCTTATTGCATACAATGGCCTATTAAATATAAGAGAAAAAGCAACTGCATGAAATGAAGTAGTAATAACGTATAAAGCATATCGAAAAATGGAAACAAAATCACAGGGGGAATATTCGCCATGTATCAGATTTATCACTTCACAATTCATTTTCTCTGCCAAAACAGCTGCTTTTTTAATTAACAAATCAGGCTCTTTTGCATATCCTCTAGCCTGATAAATCACAACATATCTTCTTGATTGAAACGAATTAATAATTAAAGAATCCCATACTTCTCTATTAACAAGCAGGGTAGGGTCTAGAGTTGTCTTAACTTTGAATTTAGAATGTAACGTCTCATTTATATATGAAGTAAGATTTGCTTCTCTAAAGGAAAATGCAGAAAAATGAGATAATGCCTTTAATATAATATCAGAAGAAACTAATGATAAATTTCTTATATTAGTACTAATTGCATAACCGATCAATCGCCCATGAAACTCTTTTGGCATTTCTCCCCAATAGATAGAATCGTATCCACCTGTCAATTTAGTATTCCACATTTGATCACTTCCTATAATAATGGCATCATACTTAGAAGGAATATTATTTTTATTACATGGAGTACTGCTATAAATGTGTTTCTCTATAAATTGCTCATATAATCTTTTACATCGTATTTTCTTTATAATTAAAAGAATATGCTTAAAAGTCCTTTTTCTTAATCTAAAAAAGTCTTGTATAAACATTTGCAAATTAAAAGGGGAATAAACTCTCTCTATAAACTTTTGCCTGTAATCTATAACTTCTACATTATGACCTTGTTGTTTTAAATATTCCTGCAATGCATAACATTGTAATACAGCTCCATAATTATGTGCACGATGAAAAGTCAATATGCCTATCTTCATTTCCATTCAATTAAATTCTTTATTACTCTCTTCAACTTTCTTTTAGCTTTTACTACTTTATATCTCCATCCTAAATCACCATATCTTTTAGCTACTACCGCAAATCCACTCTTTTCATATAATCTTTCAAAATCTCTCCATTGTACTGAAAATACAGACGGATGCTCCAAATTAGGTTGTAAGCACCAACTTTGTTCTGTCTGGAGATAATTCAAATCCCTCTTAGCTAATTCAAATATTTCTTTTCCCTTTTCGGTATTTAAAAACAATAATGAACATCCTTTATCATCCTTATTGAAATTAATATCCCTTTTTTCCCATCCCCAATAATCTGCAATAGTGAAATCTGAAGGCCTCTGAAAGTTGGTATAGTGACACTTACTACATGAAAGGCGCAACATGATATGTTTATAAAACAAATCAGTATATGTACGCAGTTCTTTTTTTTCTCCATTTTCGAACATAACAGATTCAATATGGTCCGCCCATCCTATTCTAGACTTATCTCTAAAATCTACTTTTACAATTTTCTGCTTGTACTTCTTCTCCAGGTAAATTAAGTAATCTCTCCAAATGTAAGGAGCTGGTACTCCATGACAGACTATATCCACCAAAATCAAATTTCTACGTAAATGTTTACCTATAAAAGAAGACAATCCTGCAGTTTGACAAGGTGTACCCGAAAAACAAACCAACAAACCTCGACGCAAATCCTCCTTTATTTGTTTGAAAACACCTCGAAGATCACTTTGCACATACTTAGAACCCTTAAATTCATCACGCTCCTCTCTTATAGAGGCACGCTTATGAACAACCCTAAAATGGTCGGTATATCCAGCACCATAAACCACCCCACCTTGTTTCAATATACAATCAGAGATAGCAATAAAAGCTGCTCCACTACGACTTGTTTCTATTTCATGAATATTTTTATGACGAGCCGCATATATAATAGGTTCTTTCAAATTTAAACTTCTATCATATTGCTCACTAAAAGCACATACTCTCTCACAAAGACCACAATCCGTACATTTGTCCTTATTTACCACAGGATATAGAAACCCCATCCCATCAGGCTGCATCGTTATAGCGCCTTGTGCACATATACTAGCACAAGCTGTACAGCCACAACATTGAGACTTATCTATTATTTGAATCATTTTTTATAAATCTTTGTTTTGCAACCTTTATTTTCGATAAGATAAACATTCGTTCACCTACATTGCAACCCACATAGAAAACCGTAATAAATGCACTAACTACTGAAATCAAACTGAGTAAAATGAAGCTTATAAAAGATTCTTCTAAATGCTCTGCTACTATTAAAGGGACAATAGCTGAAATTACTGTTACAATAATGACATTAAAATAAACCTTCTTTATATAAGCCATTGCTGATAAATGTATCATACCACGAAGCAAAAAAAGACGTGTAGCCAAACAACATTGTGATATAATAATTGCAACTATTAAAACTACTTCAGGAATACAACCAAAATGCAATAATATGTATGAAATTGGCAGATTTAGCATTTGTAAGCCACCAACAATTATTTGATAATTACGTATGTTTCCAGTCGCAAGCATTGCTGTAATTAATGGTTGAGAAATAGATTCGCTCATGGCAAATATTAACACTAATTGCACAAATAATACTGTATGTTCCGGTACAAGCTTTAACCAAATAGTCAAGACATAATGTGTGTTAATTAAGATAGGAAGAGAAAGTATCAGTAACATATAAAAAGACAATCTTGCCCCTTGATAAATCAAACTCATCATGTATTCACGATCACCCGAAGCATATGACTTTGTAATCTGTGGGTTTAATGCAGTCATAAAATTTGTAACAAACCCCTGAATGGCAGTATTCACTTGAAAAGCTATCCCACGAGCCGCATTTACAGCTGGACCAAAAAATAGATTGATCACAATATTACCTCCCTGATCTCGAAAAATCGCCGATGAAGCCCCTATAAAGTTCCACCCAGCAAAACCAAACATTTTTTTCAGTAGCTCTTTGTCGAATATGAAATGATAAGTACATTCACTAAAATGCTTTTTACAATAAAAACTATATGCGAAACGAACAATCAAGGCTATTCCACATATTAGAATTGAATATAGAATTAGTCTATCCATTGGAGATACCATTATCAAATATGCGACCACTAGCTTTCCCACTACTTCCAGTATGCTAATATATGCAAAGGCAGACATCCGCTCATGCGCTATGATACTGGCATTGTATGGTGCACTGATAAGATTGATGGCAAACGTTAAGATTGAAAATTGAAAGACCCAATTAGCAGCTGTCATCCTTATCGCCGGAATATTCATTTTTGCATTCAGAAACCATATTCCAACACTTTCGGCAAGTATAATTATTACAATAGCCAAACCCAATTGAATTGTGACTGCTGATGAGAATATTTTATTCAAATTCTCTTTATTGCCTTTTCCTAATTCAAAAGTAATAAAACGACTAATCGAAGCCGAGAGGGAACCACTCAATAATGAAAACATAGCAACAACACCACCAACTACATTATATATGCCAAAATCCTCAACCCCCAAAGAATTCAATATCACTCGTGAGGTATACAAGCTTATTGCCATCATGAACAGCATACGAAAATATAGTAATAGCGTGTTCTTGGCTATCCGCTTATTATTGTCAGAATTCTGCGACATTATATCTATCTCAAATTGAATATATCCCTAAAAGAAACCTAGTTTTTACCTATTTTTCTGTATGAGGGGCAACTATCTTCTCTCATCAACCAATTCCACAAATCCTACCGGCATATCCGCACAAGCACACCCCAGCATATTCAACCGAACAGCAATCTTACTTCTGCCATCCACCATAACAAGCTCTCCTACAAGACCAGTCAAAGGACCTTTGACAACACGTACTTTTTCACCACGTG
>OGPZ01001708.1_pt1 | contig 14923 bp, 14 predicted proteins | sample 1553111 | NCBI WGS metagenome assembly OGPZ01 (sample SAMEA2579968, study PRJEB22360) | human gut metagenome
GGCAGGCACCTGGAAAAACCCTTCCGGTGTCTGTCAATGGGAAAATGCAGGAGGTAATAAGAAATGGAACAGAGAATTAAAGGAACAACTGGTTTACTCGCACTGATCGGAAGCCCGGTAGGACATTCAGGAAGCCCGGCTATGTACAACTTCAGCTTCCAGTACCATAACCTGGACTATGCTTACATGGCATTCGATATCAAAGAGGATCAGGTTCCGGCAGCTCTTGATGCAATGCGCCTTTTCAAAATGAGAGGATGCAACGTAACCATGCCTTGCAAGAACAAAGTAGCGCAGTGTGTAGATGAGCTTTCACCGGCAGCAAAGATCATCGGTGCTGTAAACACCATCGTTAACGAGGATGGAAAGCTGATCGGACACATCACAGACGGAATCGGTTTTGTCCGCAACTTAAAAGAGCATGGCGTTGACGTAAAAGGTAAAAAGATGGTAGTCTTAGGAGCAGGCGGAGCAGCAACCGCTCTTACTGTACAGTGTGCCCTTGACGGAGCAGCATCCATCGCAATCTTCAACCCAAATGATCCATTCCTTGAAAGAGCGAAAGGAACAGCTGAGAAACTTGCAAAAGAAGTACCGGACTGCAAAGTAAGCGTATACTGCCTTGACGATCAGGACAAACTGAGAGAAGAGATCGCAAACGCAGATATCCTTGCAAACGGAACACTTGCAGGTATGAAACCGCATGACGACCTTACACTGGTTGACAAATCCATGTTCCATAAAGATCTTGTTGTTGCTGACTGCGTATACAATCCTGCAGAGACAAGAATGGTAAAAGAAGCAAAAGAGGCAGGTGTAAAACTTGCAGTAGGTGGAAAAGGAATGCTTCTGTGGCAGGGTGCTGAGTCCTATAAACTGTACACAGGACTTGAGATGCCGACAGATGAGTACCAGAAATTCCAGGCTGAGAACGAAGGGAAATAAGAATCATGAGCCAGACAGGTAAGAAAAACTTAGTGATTACTTCTATCGCACTGTATTTTACATACTTCATCCACGGAATCGGAGCTTCCATCATGGGCCAGTACAAGCCGGAGCTTGCGGCTCACTGGGGAGCAAAGACTTTAAGTGATGGAACTATGGATGTCAGCATGGTAGTATCTGTAATTGCTGCACTTGGACTTGGAAGACTGATCTCCCTTCCGTTTTCCGGTCCCCTGTCCGACAAATTCGGACGCAGATTAAGCGGAATCATCGGCGTGATCTGCTATGCAGCATACTTTATGGGAATCGCATTTGCTCCGTCTATGGGAGTTGCTTATGCGTTTGCTATTGTAGGTGGTATCGCAAACTCCTTCCTGGATACCTGCGTAAGCCCTACATGTATGGAAATCTATGTAAACAATCCTTCCGTAGCGAACCTGTTTACAAAATTCTCCATGTGTATCAGTCAGTTCCTGCTTCCGTTCCTCATCGGATTCGTAGCAGCGGCTAATATGTCCTACAGAACCATCTTTATCGTTGCAGGTGCTGCAATCTTCATCGATGGAATCCTGATCCTGTTCCTGCCATTCCCGGACAGAAATACAACAGGTGCAGAAAAGAAAGAGAAAACAAAGTTAAAGATCACTCCTGCGGCAATTGCAGCGATCCTCATTGGATTTACAAGTTCTTCCACATTCATGCTGTGGCTGAACTGTAACCAGGAGCTTGGAAAACTTTATAATTTAAGTGATCCTTCCAAGATCCAGTCCTTCTATGCAGTTGGAACTTTTGCAGCGATCCTGTGTTCCTCTGTATTTATCAAAAAAGGACTGAAAGAGATCAATATCCTGATCATCTATCCGCTGATTTCCTTTATCATGCTGGTACTGTGCTACTTTATCCAGAACCCGACTATCTGCCTCATCGGTGGATTTGTCATCGGTTTCGCAGGCGCAGGCGGTGTATTGCAGCTGGCAGTTTCCACAACCGCTGAATTCTTCCCGGAGAACAAGGGAACTGCAACATCCATGGTTATGATCGCATCCAGCGTTGCAAACTATACCATCCTGACACTGGCAGGTTACATTACAAAGACTGCCGGAACCAGCGCTCCGAGAATGATCCTGCTTCTTAACATGGCAGTGACATTCATTGGAATCCTTCTTGCACTGTTTGTCAAGATGAACCGTGGAAAAGAGGCCTGAGACAGGGTGAAATAAGTGAATAATTGTATGGATTCAGACGAAGATGACTGAATCTATGCAAATCAAAGTTCCAATTCGGGAACAATTCCCGGGTTGGACTTTGCCGTTTCTAAAAATGTTTGTTAATTAACAAACTTCCAGAACAGAAGATACTATATATGTATTATCAAAAAAACTGACAAAGGAGAATCGTTATGGCGCGTGCAGCAAGACAGAGAAGAGAAAACGAACTGCCCTACATTCCGTTTGGGCCATTTCAGATTCGTCTTCCCTTTATTCACTACAAACTTGAGTCCGTAGAGTTCATCCAGGGTCTGATCCTTGGTGTTACGGCACTGGCGGCTGTCCCTTATCTGGAACAGTATCTGGGGCTGCCTTATGAGCTGGCATGGAGCTGTGTGATCATAGAGACCATGCTGTATATGCTACACAGTTTACTTGGTGATCCGGTGGTGCCCGGATGGATCACGCCGACCCTTCCGCTGACCATTGTATTCCTGGAAGGTTTTCCCCTGGGAAAAGAGCGTATCCAGGCAATGATCGCCCTGCAGATGCTGGTTGGTCTTGTATTCATATTTATGGGCGTTACCAAACTTGCGGATAAATTTGTCCATGCTGTACCGGATTCCGTCAAGGGTGGAATCCTTCTTGCAGCGCCGGTTACGGTTATGGCAGGTCAGCTGGGAGAGGGCGGCAATATGCACAAATATCCCTTGGCGATCGTCGCAGGTGTTGGCCTTCTGATCCTGATCAGTTTTTCGGATAAATACCAGGAGAAGAGAAAGAACAATAAATTTCTGGATCTTGTTGCCCGCTATGGAAACCTTTTCCCGTATCTGATCGCCATGGTAGTTGGCCTTCTTGTGGGGGAGCTGGACAAACCGGGATTAGAGATTGGAACTTTTATCAAGATCCCGCAGTTTAAAGAGATCATCTCACAGGTAAGTATTTTCGGTGTGGGAATCCCGCCGCTTTCCATGTTTATCAAAGCGCTTCCTCTGGCACTTGTATGCTATGTTATCGCATTTGGTGATTTTGTTACCACAGAAACCCTGGTTACTGAGGCACGTCAGTCCAGAGATGATGAGTACATTGATTTCAATTCCAGTCGTTCCAACCTGGTCAGCGGACTTCGAAATCTGATTCTTTCCATCATCGCACCGTTCCCGCCCCTTTCCGGTCCGTTATGGGTTGGCATGACCGTATCTGTCTCCATCCGTTACAAAGAAGGAAAGAAAGCCATGAAGTCTCTTCTTGGCGGTATGGCGTCCTTCCGTATTGCAACTTTCTTAAGTGTGCTGATCATTCCAGTTGTAAGTTTCTTCCGCCCGATCTTCGGAGTTGGTTCTTCCATCACTCTGATGTTCCAGGCCTTTGTCTGTGCAAGGATCGGTATGGATTACTGTAAGACAGACCGTGACAAGATGATCGCAGGTGTTATGGCTGCTGTCCTTGCAACCCAGGGAACTGCATGGGCATCTGCATGGGCTCTGGCTGTTGGTTTCGGACTGAATATCTTCCTTTCCAACTGGGACCCAAGGAAAAAATCACAGGAAAATGTCATTGAGGAAAAAACTGAGAAATAATAAGTAAAGCGATAAAAGAAAATAGGAACTGCACTGGATGGGTCAGCGCAGTTCCTATTTTTGTCATGAGATTTGTTTTTGTTACAAAATAGATTTGCTATTATGGGATTAAAGCGGATAAAATCATCCGCATTTGCTATTTGGTTAAATTTGTTACATTAATTGGGATTAAAATTTGGTCTATAATTCACGTTCTTTCTTAAACGAAGCCGTAGATCCTTTCAATGGGAGGTTACAGGATCACAGGCTTTTGTGGATAATGTCAAGAACCTGTTCAAGCTCGTTGACATTGATCTGCCCCGGTGCGGAAGCTTTTGTAGCGGCACCGAAGGTAAGGGCGGAACCAAAGGTTTCGCCAGTGAGACGGCTGACAACACCGGTTCCTGCCATGGACATGGTAATGATCGGGCGGTCGGCGAACTGCTCGGACATTTCCAGTGTTGCACTTAAAAGGGTAAGTACGTCCTGTTTGCTCTTAGGCATAACAGCCATCTTCGGGATATCTGCGCCATAATCCTGCATCATGCGGAGACGGCGCACGATCTCATCTTTCTCAGGAGTTGCATCAAAATCATGGTTGGAAGCGATGACTTTTACGCCATAGCTGTGAGCTTCCTGGATCATGCTTTTTACGATCTCTTCGCCTGTGAAGGCTTCTACATCAATGAAATCTACATAGCCGCTTTTTGCAACAGCCATGTTGAGGGCTTTGTAATCTTCGCTGGAGATTGCTTTTTCTCCGCCTTCCTTTGCAGTACGGAAGGTAAAGAGGATCGGAGTGTCCTTTAAAACGGTCTGGAGATCTTTTGCCACATCAAGAACTTTGTCTGTGTCAAAAACATTCTCGAACCAGTCCACACGCCATTCTACAACATCCACCGGGATTCTTTCGAAGGTTCCTGCTTCAAGAAGGATATCCTCCTTTGTCTGTCCAACGATCGGGACACAGATCTTCGGTCTGCCCTCTCCGATTGTGATATTTCTTACCTGAACTGTTTTCATAATGGTCCTTTCCGATACGGATGGGATTTTATCAGTCATCGTATCTGATATTAAGAATCTCTTTCATATGCTCGATCGGCATCGGCTCGCCGGTCCACAGTTCAAATGCAGCGGAGCCCTGGAAAAGCATCATGCCAAGGCCGTTCATTGTCTTGCAGCCAACTTCCTTTGCCATGGAACGCATAGTGGTTTCAAGAGGGGAGTATGGTACGTCAACAACGATAAGCTCCGGACGGAAATAAGATTTATCCGGGACAACGGACTGGCCTTCCAGCGGTTTCATTCCAACGCCTGTGGCATTTACAAAAATATAACTGTCAGCCATTTCTTTTTTCAGCTGGTCAAGGTCGGAGAGATCATAGAGAACTGCGTGGCTGGATGTTCTTGTGTTGATCTTTTCAACAGTAGATACGGCACGGTCCCAGAACTCATCCTTACGGTTAAAGATCACGATTTCGCCTACACCGTCAAGTGCAGCCTGGATCTCAATAGCAGTAGCAGCACCGCCTGCGCCTACGATGGTCATTTTCTTTCCGATGGTGTCAATGTTGTTGTCTTTCAGTGCTGCCATAAATCCGATGCCATCTGTGATGTGGCCTGTAAGATGGCCGTGATCATTGACGATGGTGTTTACAGCACCGCACATTTCTGCTGCCGGTGAAAGCTCGTCAAGGTACTGGCCTACCAGAGTCTTGTTCGGCATGGAAACGTTGGAACCTCTCATTTTCAGAGTACGGATGGCTTTTACAGCATCCTCGATCTCATCTGCGCCAACTTCAAATGCAAGGTATGCATAGTCATAGCCAAGCTTTGCAAAAGCTTCGTTCTGCATGGCAGGAGAGCTGGAGTGACGGATCGGATAAGCCATAAGACCGATGAGCTCTGTGTGTCCTGTGATTCTTTCTGACATGGTAATAACTCCTCTCATTGGTAAAATCTGGATGAAGATTTGTCTTTTTTAAACCTCCCACCACATAGATCTGAAGAAGTTGCGGACATTCTCCGGACGGCTGCGGGGGAGGAAGACGTGGAAAATCTATAGACACTCCGTGGAGCGGACTTTATAACATATGAAAATGCCCGTCAGGAGGTTATAGCGATGATATTAAAGGTATCCTCTCTGCTCGAGAATGGTAAGGATGTTACGTCCTTCCTGGGTACCGTCAATGATTCTTCTTGCTCTCTGGCTGTCGCCGATGTTCATGATCTCAACATCCTCAGAAGAAAATTCTTCTGCAAGGCTCTGGTAAAGCTGTCCCTGGGCTCTCATTCCGAGACATACGAAACCGTATTCAAATGGAAGCTCATAAGGCTCGCCGTCACCTTTTACAAGGAAGGAAGAATCCTTAACCTCAAGGAGAGCAGTTTTTGTAAGCTGATGTACATTGTGTTTTTTCATCATGGCCTTTGTGTCGTTCTTGCTTACCGGATCAAGGTCACGTCCGATCTGATCCATCATCTCAACGATAGAGATGTCTGCATTTCTGTCTGCGAAGAATTCCACAACATCAAGACCTACAGCACCGCCGCCTACGACAACGACTTTTTTGCCTTCCAGATCCTTTGGAAAATCATTAATGTGGTTGATCATACCAAGAATAGAATAAATATTATAGTCCTCGTTGTCAATACGATCCTTCAGTCCTGCGATCGGAGGCAGAAGAGGAGCGGAACCGGTGGAACTTACGATGATATTCGGATGGAACTTGCGAATATTCTCCGGTGTTCCTTCTGTATTTGTGAAGATATAAAGGTTCTCAAGCTGCTCTGCACGGTGCATGAGATAGTGCGGGAAATCAGCCAGACGGTTCTTTGCAGGGATTTTTGAGATCAGAGATGCAAGTCCGCCAAGCTCGCTGCCTTTTTCCAGAAGGAAGGTGTTGCAGCCAACCTCTGCGGCTGGGCAGGCCGCTTCCAGTCCGGCAGTACCACCGCCGATAACGACCACGTTGCAGTTTTTGTTTACATGCAGTTTCTTATATACATCGCCCTCAAGAACAGACGGGTTTACGGTACAGCGGATCGGACGGTTTACACCGATACGGTTTCCGGCGCATCCAACGTTACAGGAGATACATTTGCGGAGATCGCACTCATGCCCTGTGGCAACTTTGTTTACCCATGCAGGATCAGCGATAAGGCCGCGTCCCATACCGATAAGATCTGCGTCGCCGTCAGCGAGGATTCTCTCGGCAACTTTCGGGTCACGGATGTTACCCATGGAAATACACGGTTTGTTGAATTTTTCTTTTACAGCTTTTGCCATGTAGGAACGCCATCCATCCGGAAGATAGTTTGCGTCGATCTGGTACTGGATGGAACCGTTGAGACCGCAGGAAACGTCGAAGATATCAACTTCTTCCTGAAGGTAATCCAGATATTCCAGAGTATCATCAAGTGTGTTTCCACCTTCCATCAGCTCATCTGCACTGAGACGGAGCATGATCGGAAAGAATGGTCCGACCTGTTTTCTTACCTCGTCGATGACCATGCGGCAGAAACGGGTACGGTTCTCAACAGATCCGCCGAACTCGTCGGTACGCTTGTTTGTGATCGGGGAAAGGAACTGGCTGATCAGGTAGGAATGTCCTGCGTGGATCTCTACTGCGTCAAAACCGGCTGTCTGTGCACGTTTTGCAGCCTCGCCGTATTTCTTTACAATGTGAAGGATCTCTTCTCTGGAAAGAGGACGCGGGATCTCGCCGCCTTCTTTTGACGGAACATCAGATGCGGAAACCGGCTGCATGTTGATCCTGGAAGAAATTGCGGAAGCTCCTGCATGGTTGATCTGGATCGCGATCTTTGTTCCATATCTGTGGATGTTCTCACAGAATTTGAAAAGACGTGGAAGATAGTTGTCATGATCGATACGAAGCTGGGTAGTACCGTTGGAACCCTGCGGGGAATCGATGCTTGCGTTCTCTACGATAATGAGGCCTGTGCCACCCTTTGCACGCTGCTCATAGTAGTTGATATGAAGAAAACTCATTTCGCCGTTCTGCTCACCGTAGTTGGTACCCATCGGCATCATAACAATACGGTTCTTAATAGTCATATTTTTAACGGTTAAAGGGGAAAAAATATGCGGATAATCATTCTTCATCTGGAAAAACCTCCCTGGTTATTTTTTAATAGAATCGTTTGTTTGTGTTAATTATATAACAAAAATATCTATAAAACTAATTCATAATACCAGTAATATAATAAAAATAATCTATAGATTTTTAGCGGATGGAAAGTGACTGGAAAATAGTGCAGGATTCCAGGGTTTACATACAGGACTTTAGCGTGTTATCATAACAAATAAAAAAGATACAGAATGCGGGGAGACGGGGCAGATATCCGTAATTTATATTTGCTGCTGCAGGTGGTTAAATATAAGATCGTATTACCGTGCACTGTATAAAGACAGGAGATAGAAAAATGGAATTCTGGGATATTTACGATGCAGATAAGAAACCGACGGGACGTACCATGAAACGGAATGACTGGTGTCTGAAAGATGGAGAATATCATCTGACAGTCCTTGGCGTGGTTGCAAGGCCGGATAAAACCTTTCTGATCACCAAACGTGTGATGACAAAAGCCTGGGCTCCGGGCTGGTGGGAAGTTTCCGGTGGCGCTGCCCAGGCAGGTGAAGAATCCAGGGATGCGATACTCCGTGAAGTAAAAGAGGAGACAGGACTGGATGCTAGCCAGGCAGAAGGCGGATATCTTTTTACCTATAAAAGAGAGAACCCTGGGGAAGGAGATAATTACTTTGTAGATGTGTACCGGTTTGTCATGGATGTGGAAGACAAGGATCTGAAACTTCAGACAGAAGAGACAGACGGATATATGTTTGCAACGCTGGATCAGATCAAAGCGTTTGCAGCTGAGGGAAAATTCCTGCATTATGACAGCATTAAGAAGGCGTTTGAGTTCTAAGCAGATTTTGACTGGTTTTCCGGACTGATGTGAAAATGAGTGTTGTTTTCTGTGGATTTTTATTTTTGAAAACGTTGTTTTTTGCCTTGTTTTCGAAGAATTGTATTGACATTAAGAGGTACAGATAGTAAAATTTAACGTAGGGAAATTGTAAGCCGGATGAACAAAATCCGGCTTATCGAATATTAGATCGATCGAGAAATCGATAGCATGGATCTTGACAATGCTATGTTACGAAATTTTTGAAAGCGAGGAATCATCAATGGCAGATGAACATAAAGACCAGATCAGAATCGTACAGGAGACCGTAGCCGGTAAGGAGATCACATTTGCCCATATCATGGGTGGTCCGGCACCGATCATATATCAGAAGCTTGGACTGAATCCACAGGTGGACTATGGCTCATCTGCGATCGGAATCATGAATATGACCCCTTCCGAATCCGCTGTGATCGCATCTGATATCGCAGTGAAGAGCGGCAATGTATATCTTGGTTTTGCAGACCGTTTTACAGGAACACTGATCATAACAGGAGAGATTTCCGATGTGCAGACAGCAATGGAAGAGATCGTGGACTATTTCCGCGATACTCTTGGATATGTAGTCTGCAAGATCACCAAGAGATAAGGAAGTGCACCATGGAAGAACGGATAACGAAGGAAGAACTGCTGGAGCGGCTGTTCCATGATGATTATGAGAACCTTAAGGGAAAAAGGCTGCGACTGACCCGGGTGAGAGTACCTGGAAAAGAGCTTTCTTTTGCACATGTTTTTACACCAAGTGACAAGTCGGTATATGAGAATCTTGCGTTACATATCGGAGTTCACGAAGGAGAGGACCATACGGGAGATGCCATCGGTATGGTCAGGGTTACACCCTGGGAGGCTATTGTAGTGGCTGGGGGTGGTGGCGGGGAGGGGGGGCCTGTGGAGTGCCTGTGCAGATGTTGCAGTGAAGGCGGCTCATGTGGAAGTTGGATTTATGGACCGGTTCTGTGGGACACTGATCCTGACAGGCGGTTTTACGGAAGTGATGACAGCTGTGGAAGAAGTGGTACGTTTTTTCCATGAGACATTGAAGTTTGATGTCTGCGAGATCCACAGAAGCTGAGGCAGGACGGGATAAAAAATGAAAAAAATTTTTCTGATGGGTCGAAGTGAAGCCGGCAAAACATCCCTGACACAGGCACTGAAAGGGGAAGAGCTTCATTATCATAAAACCCAGTATACCAATACAAACGAAGATACCATTGATTCACCGGGAGAATATGCAGAGTCCAAGCATTTCAGCGTAGGACTTGCCTGTTTCTCTTTTGAGGCGGATGTGATTGCCATTGTACAGGCGGCCAACGAGCCATTTAATCTGTTCAGTGATGGCAGCAGGAATTTTCTCCTCCGCCCGCTGATTGGGATCATTACCAAGGTGGATTCCCCCCATGCCAATATCCCCATGGTCAGACAGTGGATGGAGAACATGGGCTGTGAGCGCATTTTTATGGTAAATAATAAAACCAGGGAAGGCATCGGCGAGCTGATGGATTATCTGAAAGATGATCTCCCGAAGCTCACTCTGGAACAGGCGAAGTTTAAACAGAGCCTTGGACTCAATGAGTGGGACCCCATGCCGGAAGGTGTGGAGTATCCGGAGTCGATCCGGTAGGAAAAAAGGTATCTTTAATTAATGAATAAATTAGTGAATAAAAATGCATATTTTCCTGCGGAATAAGTAGAAATAATTCAGAAATTATGTTATACTACAACAGTTTGGAAGATTTAGTGGACTGAATATAAGATCCCCAGGGCATGAAGGATAAAGATGATAAAAACGGGGCTCGAAGATATACGGCAGACGGCTGTATGTCGAGAACACCGATGACCCATCACTTCATGTTCCGGGGATTTTTTATGCGTTAAACACGGATTTTCTGAATGGGGTTGCAAAAACAAAAGAATACAAAGAACAGGAGAGGAAAAAGATGTTTGCGTTATTTGAAAATCTGACTAACTGGCTCTGGGGACTGCCGTTGCTGATTACGATCCTCGCTACAGGCGTATATCTGACAGTACGTTCCGGTTTCTTCCAGTTTCGTCATTTTGGTTACATTGTGAAAAACATGTTCAGTAAAGAACGTCGCCAGGAAGGCGGAGATGACGGAAAGAGCCTGACACCGTTCCAGGCTATTTCCATTGCGATCGGAGGTACTGTTGGGGTATCCAATATGTCCGGTGTTGCAACGGCTATTGCAACAGGAGGACCTGGGGCATTATTCTGGCTCTGGATCGCGGCGCTTCTTGCCATGGTCATCAAGATGGCAGAGGTAACACTTGCTGTATACTACAGAGAGAAACAGCCAAACGGTGAGTACCAGGGAGGCCCGACCTACTACATGCAGAAGGGTCTTGGCGGAGAGAAAAAGATTCCCTTCTGGAAACTTTTTGCAGTACTGTTCGGCGGCTGTATTTTCATGACATGGTTCATTACTTTGCAGAATTATACAGTATCAGAGGCTGTCGGAAGTACCTTCCACCTGCCGTACATCGTACCGTCACTTTTGTATGTGGCAGCGATTTATCTGATCATCATCGGCGGTGTAAAGAAAGTCGGCGTGATCTCTTCCTATATGACACCGATCATGTGCATGCTTTACATTGTAGGCTCTCTCGCAATACTGGTAGTGAATTTTGACAAGCTGCCGGAAACCTTTGGACTGATCTTCAAGGGTGCATTTACAACACAGGCGGCAATCGGCGGATTTATGGGAGCCGGTGTTGCAACAGCAATGCGTCTTGGCTTTGCCCGTTCCGTATACAGCAACGAGGCAGGCTGGGGAACATCTCCTATGATCCATGCTTCCGCAAAGACAGACCATCCTGTAAAACAGGGACTGATGGGAGCATTTGAGGTATTTGCAGACACCATCGTAGTCTGCTCCATGACAGGTCTTGTTGTTATCACCACCGGCTACTGGAATTCAGGACTTCAGGGATCAGAGCTGACACTGACAGCATTTGAGTCTGGAATGGGCTCCATTGCGAGAGCACTGATCGCGATCAGTATTTTTCTTTTTGGATTAACAACATCAACCGGATGGTTCACCTACTACAGCGTGATCCTGAAGCACTGGCTGAAAAACAATCAGAAGGTTCTGAAGATCGCAGAGAAGGTTTTTATCCTTGGAACACCATTATGGGGCCTTCTGGTCACAGTGCTTACTCTTTATGGAAACGGAACACCGGCACAGCTGTGGGTAATTGCAGACTTTACAACCGTATTCCCTACATTTGTAAATGTTGCCACATTATTTATCTTAAGTGGTACCTTCTTTAAACTGCTGAAGGATTACAAGGCGCGTTACATGGGAATCGGAAAAGTAGACAAGGATATGGCACTTTTCTACGAGGATAAAAAAGAAAAAGAGGAAAAATAAACAGTGGATACAATTTTTTTTAACGGATGTATAAGAACACTGGATGACAGTGAAAAAGTGGCAGAGGCTGTGGGAATCGAAAATGGCCGGATCGTTTTTGTGGGAACTGATAAAGAAGCGGAAGCTTTTTCCTGCAAAAAACGGATCGACCTTAAGGGAAGGCTGATGCTGCCCAGTTTTGTGGATACACATATGCATATGCTGCATTATGCATTTGTGGAAAGATCTGTAAAACTGTTTGACTGTACAAGTGTTGAGGAAATGCTTGCCGCAGCAAAAAAAAGACTGGAGGAGAGCAAAGGTCAGAAGCTGACCTGGCTTTACTGCAGAGGCTGGAATGAGGAGCATTTTGATAAGCCACGCTATCCGCACAAGGATGAGCTGGATGCGCTCTCAACGGAAATCCCCATCATTATGGTGCGTGTCTGCGGGCATGTGGCTGTGTGCAACAGCTGCGGTCTGGAGCTTCTGAAAAAAATCCCGGAGTTCCCGGAGATTGCGAAGGAGGTTGACCTGGATACCGGACTTCTGAAGGAAAATGCAGTACAGTTTTATTCTTCCGTATTGGAAGCACCATCCCAGGAAGAAGTGGAAGGCTACATCAAATACAGTGCGAAGAAGCTGAATGAATGTGGATTTACAGGTGTACAGTCCGATGATCTTGCCTCACTTCCGGGGAAAAACTGGCGTCGGATCATGGCCTCCTACAAGGCACTGGATGCCAGAGGGGAGCTGAGTATCCGCCATTATGAGCAGTGCCTTTTTGAGCGGGCGGAGGATGCGAAGGCTTTTATTGAGGAAGGATATCGTACCGGACAGAGGGGGGATCACTTTACTGTCGGACCAATGAAGCTGATCCAGGATGGTTCCCTTGGTGCAAGAACTGCGGCCATGAATGATCCTTACGAGGATTCGCCGGGAAATACCGGGATCATCACATTCAGTCAGGAGGAGCTTGACGATCTGTTTGCTTTTTTTGACCGGCATCAGATGCAGGCAGCGGTACACTGTATCGGCGATCGTGCCATGGATATGGTCATTGAGGCAGCTGCGAAATCTCCTTACCGGAAGGATAATAAAAAGGGCAGACATGGTATCGTACATTGCCAGATCACCAATCCGCGTATTTTGCAGGGGATGAAAGACCAGGATCTTCTGGCATATATCCAGCCGGTATTTATCGATCTGGATATGAACACAGTGGAACCTGCCATCGGCGCACACCGTATGGATAAGGTGTATGCATGGAAGAGTATGCTGGATATGGGAATCCATACGTCCGGCGGCTCGGATGCTCCTGTGGTAAGATTTGATGCCATGGAGAATATTTATTTTGCAGTCACCCGCAAAAATATCAGTGGTCAGCCACAGGAAGGCTGGATCCCCTCCGAAAAAATGTCTGTAGATGAGGCGGTGAAGCTTTTTACAAAAAACGCAGCTTACGCTTCCTATACAGAAGACGAGAACGGAACCATCGAAGTGGAAAAAAATGCAGACTTCGTAGTTCTGGAGAAAGATATTTATAAGATTGATCCGGATGAGATCAAGACCACGAAAGTGGATATGACAGTTCTTGGCGGTGAGATCGTTTATGAGAGAAAAGTAGAAGAATGACGGCAGTATAAAAAGAAAAAAGTGAGAGGCAGAGTCTGAGTGGAGCAGGCTCTGCCTTTTTGTGTGGTGCAGTAAAAAGTATAGAACAAATATTCGGTTGCCCTATACTTTTTTTACGCTGAATGACATACTGTAAAAGCAACAATAATAAAGATAAAAGCACTCTCTTTACATATAGTAACAGGCAGTATTTACATATCCACAAATTTCAGAACAACAAGGAGAACCGTATGGATCATTTCAAATTACACTCCGAATACCAACCCACAGGAGACCAGCCTCAGGCTATCGAAAAACTGGTCAATCATTATAGTGCTTCTTATTGTAGTGGGAATATCTATGGTTACTTTTGGATCCATCGTATGTAATAAATTGCGACAACCACAAAACTATATTGAAGCAGTAGACTCAGATAGTATAGAAATGAAAACTGCTGAATTGTTATCAGGAATTGATGGAACAATGATGTTTCGATACAATTCAAGGGATACATTTAAAACGTTATCTATTTACTTGTCAGAATATCAGCTTGGACAACGAGTTTCACATAAAAAAGTTTTGGAACTTTCCTATGAAGATGTGAAATCTTCCACAAATGGATTGATTGTCATTACACCGGATTTTGATAATTTTACTGCAAAGCTCATCGCAGCAGATAAATATTCAAAATATATGACAGAAATACCAATTTTGGAGGGAGTTAAAAACAGGGAATATTATGGAAGATCAGCAACGACTATTGAAAACAAATGCAAGATAGAGTATGGAACAGAGCAAGGATTAGCAGCACTGATTTATGGAGAAAAAGGGTTAAGCTCGTTGCCAATACAGGATATTGCAGGGGAGCATATAGATACAGATAATGAGTACATGTATTACTATTCGGTTGAATTTATAAAATAGCACTAATAAAAAGAAGAGGATGTCACGTAATCTGCTTTGATTCGTTGGCATCCTTTTTTGAGTTTGCGCGCCATGGGCGCGCTCTAACGGGTGTAAGTCCCGAACATGCCCAGATAGTGGGAAGTGTATAGCTGAACAGCAAGGGTGTCTATCGTGAGGTAGAATCTGAAGGAAGCTGTAAGCAAATCTCTGGTCCGACGAACAGAAATCACATATAAGGCTAGGCTACGAGAGATAAGTTGGCTCAAAGCAACGAAATCTAATAACTATCACCTTTGTAGTAGCAGAGTAAATGTGGCGGATATATGGAGAG
>OGPZ01001755.1_pt1 | contig 14580 bp, 9 predicted proteins | sample 1553111 | NCBI WGS metagenome assembly OGPZ01 (sample SAMEA2579968, study PRJEB22360) | human gut metagenome
GTTGAAACTTTAGTTTCAAACAAAGGAAACTTGCTTGGAACTTGCTTCTAAAAGAGGGAGTGAGAAGAGGTGACAGCAAAAGTACTGTCACTGTGCTGTCACATACTGCCGTCACACCACTACTCATTCACTGTCAGATGTTTAAATACAAACATGTGACAGGTGACAGCAAATTTTCACTTTTTAATTCTATAGTAGAGTGTTAAGAGATTATATTTCGGCTCATTTTCATACAGTTTTGAGGATTTTTTGAATCAACTATATCTGCTATTCACCAGATAACCGGACACCAACTTGAGCAATACCTCAATGTCTTCCGCTTTTCGAACTTCATTCTCCGGCAAATGCAGCAAAAATCCTTCCGTCTGAAGATTACCTGTTTCTATGTAAACATCAGATTCAATCTCACGCCCTGCCAGAATTCCATTTCGCAAAAGAGCTTTCCTGACCATCGCATACTTTTGGCCATGCCCTTCAAGACGCATCTTTACAGAATATTCATTGTTGATTTTAAATAATCCTGTATTTTGGTCGAACATAATTCCTTTACGGGAAAAGAAGTTACTTAATGTACCATTCAGTGACAAGTCTTCAGGAGTTCCGATAGTCACACCGTTTTCTTTATCCATCATCCAGACTTTATCGGCAATCTGTAAAGCCAGTTCCAAATCATGGGTACTCATGAAAATCGTTTTCCCCGTATCACGGGACAACCGATGCAACAGTTGCATCATCTCCACTTTACTTGGAAAATCAAGGAAAGCAGTCGGTTCATCCAGAAAAATCACAGGTGTTTCCTGCGCCAACGCTTTGGCAATCATTACCTTTTGTTTTTCTCCGTCACTCAACGTATGCATCATCCGACCGGTTAGCACCTCTATCCCCACACCGGCTATCGCACGGGAAACAATTTCTTTATCTCCTTTCTTCAACACTCCCCAAAAACCGGTATAAGGACTTCTTCCTAACGCTACCATCTCTTCCACCGTCATATTACGCAAGTCGCACTTTTCTGTCAGCACCACACTGATGACTTTCGACATATCCGCATCGGAATATTTCTCAACCTCTTTATTCATGATCCGAATCTCTCCCGACAATTTCGGTAGGAAACCGGACAGTGTATGCAACAAAGTGGACTTTCCCGCTCCATTGGCTCCAAGCAGACAAGTGAGTTCGCCAGCATAAATACTGGCATTGATATCACGGGCTACGATATGCGTTTTATGCTTTCCTTTATAGCCTGTGGCCAGGTTCCTGATAGTTATGGTTTCTTGCTCTTGCATGTTAAGTTTCTCCCTGTTCTGATTATCATTCATTTACCTCTCCCTTACGCTTACGGAACAACACCGACACTACCACCGGTGCACCGACCAAAGCTGTGACGGAGTTGACCGGCAAAGCACCTTCAAATCCCGGCATACGGGCTATCAGATTACACAATAACGCCATTGCCGCCCCTACCAGTAAAGAAGAAGGCATCAATATCCGATGGTCGGAAGTACGGAACAAAGCACGGCAAAGATGCGGCACAGCCAGTCCCAGAAAAACAATCGGCCCACAATAAGCCGTTACAATCGCCACCAAAGCTCCGGAACAGGAGATTACCAACAAACGGGCACGTTTGATATTCAAGCCCAGATTTCGCGCATAACTGTCTCCAAGCAACAACAGATTCAATGTCTTAATCAACAGAAAAGAGAGTGGAAGAAGTACAGCCATTGTGCAAAGGAATGGGAATAACTGGTCACCGGAAATACGGGAAAAGCTTCCTAATCCCCAAATGACATACGCGCGAATATCTTCTTCGACGCTGAAAAACTTCAAGACTCCAATCACGGCATTGGCTACATAACCAATCATCACACCGATAATCAACAGAGTCACGTTTCCTTTTACTTTCTGTGAGGCGAAAGCAATAAGCGCCATGATAGACAATGCTCCTGCAATAGCGGCAACCGTCAGCGCCAATTCACCAATCAGCCCCAGACTGCTCAACGCCACTCCTCCAAGGCTACCCGACAATAAAACGACAAAAGCCACTCCCATACTCGCTCCGGAACTAATCCCCAACACTGAAGGCCCTGCCAATGGGTTTCTGAAAACTGTCTGCATCTGCAATCCGCTAACGGACAACCCTGCTCCGGCAACCAACGCAGTGACTGCCTGGGGCATTCTCGATTTCCAGATAATATTCGTCCAGATGTGGTTCTCATGATCTCCCCACAGGCAAATATCCCATACAGCACGAAACGGTATAGATACAGAACCCAATACGAGATTCAGGAAGAAAAGAAAAAAAATCAATCCAACCAACAGAAGCATCAACAACCAGACAGGAGTTTTCATACTCTTCTCATTTTAAAAGCTCATAAAAAACGGGAGTATATTCCGGTAGCAGTTCCGGATGAAATACTTTAATCAAATCTTTCAGCAGCACTTCCGGATGAGTGGGAACATTCTCATAATAAGGTTTCTCCTTGAGATTGCAATAAATCACTCCTTTATCTTTGAATGCCCGGAAATCAGCATACCGGGAATCCTGCGCTTTCAAGGCGTCGTAAGTGAACGTGCCGTTATGACTGTTCAATATCCGCCAATAATCAGCACTTTCCGCGCGACTGTAAACAGTCTCAAAGTCTAAAGTCACTCCACCTGTATTCGGATCATCTTTTAGGAAATAATCGGCACCGGCATCCCGGAAAAGTTGTGCGAGGAAATTGCGCCCTCCTACGGCGTACCAGTTGCCGCCACGCAGCTCACCACTAAAAACAACCGGCTTTTTCTCAATCTTTGCCGTCAGCTGCTTCAATGTATTATATTCAGTCTTAATCGAATCAAAGATCGCATTTGCTTTCTCCTCTTCTCCAATCAGCAGCCCGATAAACTTAATCCATTCTGCCTGCCCGAGGGGAGAATTCTCTTTATATCCCAAATGCGGAATCAAAGGAATACCTACCTCTTTCAATGCGTCATATCCTCCCCGTTTGAAAGGAGAAATCAGAATCAAATCCGGGTTCATGGAGATAATAACTTCATTATCAAAGTTCCCCTCTATCCCTATCTTACGAATTTTCTTCTCTTTCAACCGACGTTTTACTTCCTCATTAAACAAATGGCGGGTACTTGTGATACCTACCACATGATCCAACTCATCCAGTTTTATAAAATTGGATAGTTGCAACGAAGTCATACAAATGATATTCTTAATCGGAACGGGCTGCACTACATAATCAGCGGATACTTTATTTTTCGCAAAGGCTTCCTTATCCCTGACAAACGCATACTGATAAATTTCCCCTTTACCTTTTTCTTTCTGCGGGTCTTGAATAGTCACCAGACACCCTCCCTCTACATATTGCACTTCGAAACCTTCAGCATATTCCGGAAGAATGATCCGGGAGGAATCAGAGGTGCTAACCGCCACTCCGACTGCCTGCGTATTGTTTTTACTTTTCTGTCCACAAGAAACGAGAAATAACAAAAGGCAAACAACCGGCCAGTATTTTCCTTTCAGCCGAAAACTATTATGCCATTTCATATCTTTATTATATTAAATTTCATTATTCTATACTACAAACCTACTACCTTTTCTTTTTCCACTTCGGAGTTATACCGATAAAGAATTCAAAATTAACGCCCGGCATCGGGCGGGATAATACCGAAAGATACTCCTCGTCAAAAAGATTATTGACTGTCCCTTTCAATGACAAATCCGCCCAACGAAGCGAAAAGCCTTTTTCGAGTGTTACATTACTCATTAAATAAGGAGGCAAATGTCCGGTCAATGTTTTTTCATTACTTGTCATCGTATAGCGTTCGCTATAATAGCACCATTTATACAACAGACTCCAAGTACGATAAGACAGTCTTCCTGACAATGTAGCCGAATATTCAGGAATATAAGGCAATTGCTTTCCCAATGACCGGTCGCCCGGACTCATCGATTCACCCTCGTTGATAGAAGGTGTCCATGCAAAAGTAGCATCTATTCCCAACTTACAGTCCTTAGCCAACTGAAGAGCAAGGTCTGCTCTCGTTTCTACACCATATGCATGGACTTTCTTGATATTAAGAGGAGAATAATAACCTTTAAAGTTAGGCAACCAGATAATCCAGTCATTGATATGCTGGTCAAACCACGAAGCCGATCCAGACAAAGTATAAACCTTATCTTTTCCTATGGCAAATGACAATCCCGCTTCATAAGTAAACCCATTCTCGTGTTTTAAATCTTTATTGCCACCCGGCAAAAAGTAAAGGTCGTTCAGAGTCGGAAAACGATAATTGCGAGTAATAGAAGCTTTGGCTGTTATATTTCCTGTTTTTGACAGCACATAATCAACAAAAAACGCAGGAATAACCGGCGACCAATTATCTCCGTACATTTCTCCCCTCAACACCACCGACATTCCCAAGCGTTCTACCGGACGCCATTTGGCAGATACAAATCCCGAAAGTTCCACACGTCCTTTGTCATAACCAACAATCGCCCGGTTCCCAGTCAGATCAATGATATTTTTATCCGAACTCTTCACGAAATGCTGATGTGCCGATATACCTCCTGTGAAAAAAAGTTTTTCAGTCAGGGAATATTCGCCATCCACTTGCCCATAGAACGTATTGATTTTACTCCGCGAACGGGTCATGGAAGCCATATCTCCATTTCCTTTATCATTCTTATAATCATAAGCCATCCATGTGTAAATATAGCCCGCCTTCGTTCCCAATTTCCAATTCTCTCGTGTATGATCCCATGACAGGACACTACGCAGGGTATGCTCTCTTTGACGGTTCTCAAAATTTTCTGCTCCGCTGTAATCAGTGGTAAGCCTTCCCAGCTCGCGATTAGAATTGATATACCATGCATTCAGTCCGAAACGGTCACCTTTACGTGTATTGTAGTAAACTTCCTGCAACAAGTGCAAGTCTTTGAACGCCCCGTTTTTATTGCGTTCTACCGGATAATATTGTGAAACAATCGTATAGTTCTCATCATAAATATTCTCTTTCTTATCACGATTGCGGAACTTGTAATCATTAGGAGACGACTGATATACAGCACGTGTCGAAAGCTGCCAATGCTCGTCTCCATACGTCAAACGCAAAAACTCATCAAATGTCCGGAAAGAACCGACTCCTTGAATATATTGTACTCCCAAACCTTGTTGGTCGGCAGGTATGGTAGAAAGTTGTACCAATCCCCCTAAACCGCCTCCCACCATATTTACCGACGAGGTTCCATGCAACAAAGAAGCATCATCTATAAAATAAGAAGGGATCATGGAGAAGTCAGTCATACCCAGCATTGGGTTATTAATTCGCATCCCATTCCATGTTACCTGTGTATGAGAAGCCGATGTACCACGAAAAGATACGGTAGAAAGAGTAGCACGTCCGTAGGTCTTCACAAAGATAGAAGAGTTAAAAGTCAAGATATCAGCCATTGACAAAGCTATATTTTCTTTCAGTACAAGAGAATCGAATACAGTTTTCTGTACCCCGATATCTTTCATCGGACGTTTAGCCTTAATTTCAACTTCACGAAGACGTATTCCTCTCTCCGCCCAATTTTTCTTACTATCCGTTTCTTGAGCCCAAAGAACAGATGACATCATCGATAGAACAACGCTTACACAAATGATCTGTGCTACATTTTTTTTCATAAGTCTTTCTTGGTTATTTCCAACAAAATGCTCCAGGAATAATTCCTACATAAAACTGATCCAGTAATTCTCCATCTTTCGTATAACGGTAGACAATCCCCCGCTGCTGATAGTCGATAGCATCAGCCACATACACATCACCATTCACAGGATTGACTGTTAAACCATAATATTTTGTATTGCTATATTTAAGAAAAGGACGTACAGGAACACGATCTGCATCAACGGACATTTGCCATATATCATTGTTTATCCAATAAAGCATATCACCAGTACCATTTAATTGCACTTCAGAGGGCCAATCACCAAGTTTGAACTTAAACTGTTTCTCCACCTTAAATGTCTCGGCATCAATTCGATAAAGTGAAGGAGCTTCATATCCGTACGGACTACCTTCATAACCACCATCGGTAATCGTCCACATTTTATAGTTCTTATCCATTACCAATGAGGTGGGTTGAATGCCCACAGTCAGCTGTTCTACCACTTTATCAGTTTCTGTATCTATCTTCAAGATACGATTCTGATATGACCAACAATTTACAAAAACATATTTACGCCCATCATTACCGATATATTCTACCATCTGTTCTGTCGAGCCGGATTCCGTCGTCATATCCGGACAATCAATATATCCGGTAATTTGATAAGTTTTGGGGTTGACAATAAAGATGCGATTATCCCAAATCTGTGTAACATAGGCTTTTTCATCCGAGAGGAAATGAATATAGCGCGGAGAAGTCAGTCCGATAATACGCCCGACCTCTTTAAATGTATTTATGTCAATAGCAAAAATAACATGAGAATTATTAACCACAACCCAACCAATACCATTACGAATCATCATAGATTGGGCCACATCACCCAATTTCATAGCATTAGCCCGGTAGAAGATTTCATTCTCCACTATCTTTGTTTCCGGATCATAATAGGATAAAGTAGCATTCCCATACTGGAAATTACCTTCGTTTGTGATAAAAAGCCCCTTTCCCGTTGCGGAGAAATCTTCCATTTTACCATAATCCCACTCCATACAACCTGTGAAGGTTATTAAAATAAGGAAAGCGAATAATTTTAAGAATCGAATCATTGTTACCTCCTAGCTATATAATTTATCATTCTTGCAGAATTTTACACCATAAAATTAGGAGAGAAATCAATTGAATACAGGAAAATCCTATCATCCGACGTCTACCCGAAACCCGCGAGTGTAAAATCTACATATCAAGGCAGGTATTCTGACTCGTTTCAGTTTAACGCCTTCCCAGTTTTCACCAGTGGCAGAGAGTGTTAAACTCATTTTATCCTTATTATAAAAATACTACAGAAGGATAGAAACTTACAGCAGCAGGTACTGTTCCGGATTCACACCGGATTCCCTTTTCATCTTTTTTGGAAAGCTAAATTATTCCAAATATGAACCTTGAGCGCACAAAGATACTACAATAATATATCATAAGAACATTCTTCGCTTCATTTTCATCAAAACATTTCAATATTTTATGCTGTCCAAAGCAAAGAGAATCTCTGAATATTTCTTCACAATTTATAGTAAGTATGAGAAAAAATAGTATCTTTGCAACATTAAGGTTCTAAACTGAATATATTCTTTTCAGTGAGGATTAATAGGGAATGTCGTGAAAATCGACAACAATACCCGTTGCTGTAAGTTCCTATCCTTTTGTTTCTCTACAAAAAGGATTAAATGAGTCTAACATTCTTTGCCACTGGTAAAATACTGGGAAGGCGTTAGGCTGGAACGAGTCAGAAGACCTGCCTTGATTTTACGCTATTTGCACCACGGGATTATGGAGCAGAGTCAAAATAGAATCATAGTATATCTAAGTTCGAACCTATTTTTCCATTTTACTCTTTTATTCATAATGCGTGAGCATATATTTAATGTTTCACAATTTAAATTTACGCCTTATGAAAAAACAATTCAAACTGTTAGCAATGTTCGTAGTAGCGGCTACTACTATGATGGTTTCTTCTTGTAGCAACGAAGACCTTTATGACTCTCCCCAACAAAATGAAACAGGTATAAAAACTCGTTCCACACAAAATCCAGATGGTACCATCACTATTACCTTTGATGACTTTGACACTTCTATGATGGCGGGACCCACTTCTAAAGGAGAAAATTATTATTCTTACTTAGGAGCTACACCACAGGTTATAGATATTTATGATCCTGATGGAATATTTGGTTCTTCTCTCAACACAGTAGGTGGATACACCGAACTTTCTAGTGGAGGTATCGCTTTATCAAACTGGAGCTATCAATCAAATATAGAAGGAAAGACTGGAGATTGGTGGTATTCATGGGACAATCAGTGTTCTGTATATAATACAGATTACACTGGACAACCAGAACAAAATATCGGACATAGTGGTTCTAACTTCGGTGTTGTCTATGGCTATACAGACAGTTATAACGAAGCATGGATGGCTAAACCTGAATTCTATTTTGACAGCCCTCGCGAACTGATTGGTTTATGGATTTGCAATAGTTCATACACTTATGGTGTCATTGAATACGGAAATAGTTTCGGCGCAACAGGTACAGCTACACCTCTCAAAAATGAAAATGGATATTTTCAAGTAAATCTTGAATGTTATGGAGCTAATAATAATCTGCTTACCACAAAAACATTCATGCTAGCTGACTATCGAGATGAAAACGCAGAAATCGATCCTATTACTAAATGGACTTACTGGGAAATCAATGTAAAAGATGTACAAAGTGTCAAATTTAATTTTGATGGTTCTGATAAACACGAAATCTATGGCTTAAATACCCCTGCCTATATTTGTATAGACGATATTACTATAAAATAATTTATTTATGGTTCACGGTTGTGTAAAACCGTGAACCCCCTCTATTCTAATTATGAAATTTATCCGATTTTTACCTTTATTATTACTGTTTTTCTCTTCTTGCAATAAAGATAATGTAATAACAGAAGAAGTTCATCCCATTCCTGTTATAGAGCTTGACAGTGAAACTGGCATTTATACTATTAAAGTAGGGAAAGAACTAACTATTACACCCAATTACCAATATGCAGAAGATGCATTATTTGCTTGGACAATTGATGGAAAATTAGTTTCCTCACAGCCTGTTTTTAAATATAAATGGGATAAAGATTGCGAAGTGTATGTGAACTTACGTGTAGATAACGCAAACGGATATGCATCCGAAGAACTAAAAGTCGAAGTTAAAGAATTGACTCCTCCTGTTATCTCTTTAATGATTCCTTCACAAGGACTCAAAGTGGTACAAAATACAGACTACATTCTCACCCCGGATATTCAGAATGATGATCTCGATAATTTTAGTATCGAATGGTTGCGTGATGGAAAAATAGTATCTACAGAAAAGACTTACACTTTTAATGGAAAAGAACTCGGTATTTATCCATTGACCATCCATGCATCGAATATAGACGGAGAAACAACAAAAGAGTTTAATGTCGAAGTTGTAGAGACGATGCCTTATGTGGTAAGTTTCCCGTCTCCTTCATATTCCCAAATAGCAACAGACCGCTTTACATTTGCAAATCGTCCGGTCTACCTGCGTCCGACACTGGAGTATTATGATGAACCACAGTTTGAATGGTCAGTAAATGGTTCAGTTATAGAAGGAGCGACTGAACGTACTTATAAATTTACCCCAACGATGGCAGGTGAATACAAAGTTGCTCTGACTGTTTCAGAAGGAAAAGCAGCAGATACAAAATTAACACGCAATATAACTCGTAGCAAAAGCTATATAACAGAGTCAGTAACAGTCACCTGCGTAGAAGAGACTGAAACTGACCGCTACAGAAAAGCAACAGCGTCAAGTTTAAAAATATGGAACAAAGTATACGAATATATACCAGCTCCCGGTCAATTTATTAACGAGACTCTTAGTGCCGGATTTACGGGAAATGAAACAACTCCGGAATTAGCTGTAGAATATGCAACAAAGCGATTAGAACAAAAATATTATGTTTCTCTTGGCAGTTTTGGTGGATACATCATTGTTGGTTTTGACCATAGTATTCCCAAAACAAACAATGAATATGATTTTGCCATTCAAGGAAATGCCTTCAAAGGAAGTTCTGAACCTGGCATTGTATGGGTTATGCAAGATGTTAATGGCAATGGGTTACCAGATGACGAATGGTTTGAATTAAAAGGTTCTGAAACAGGAAAGGACGAAACCACGCAAAACTTTGAAGTCACTTACTTCCGCCCAGAAGGAAAAAAAATGAAAGTGCATTGGACTAACTCTGAAGGTAAAAGTGGTTGGGTAGATCATTTAGCCGGTTATCACCCTCAAGACTCTTATTATCCATTATGGGTGAAAGAGAACAGTTACACCCTGACCGGTACTTGCCTAGGAGCTCGTAATGGACAAAGCAGTTCTACAGGATATTGGGAGAATCGGGAATACGATTGGGGATATGTAGACAATTTCGGCAATGACCAAATAGTAGGTGGTAATACCGTAGATGGCAGTGGACAGCGTAATGGATTTAAGATAAGTAACGCTATTTACCCCGATGGTACAGAAGCAAAATTACAATATATTGATTTTATAAAAGTACAATGTGGTGTATTGGCAAAAAGTGGTATACTTGGTGAAATATCAACCGAAGTTTTCTCTTTCGAAGATTTATCAATAACTAAATAATTAATAAAATAGCAATGCTTAATAGATTCTTTTACTTATTTGCAACATTCATTTTGTTGCTTAGCTCGTGTTCGGATAATGATAAAGAACTTGTTGTCCCCGAAGATGCTGACGACAATTTCGTCACATCTGTTGTTATGACTGTGGACGGAACATCGTACAGTGCAACCATTGAGGATAATACAATTACTATTACAATCCCTTACACAATATCACTAAAAAATGCTAAGGTTGAATTTAAATATACCTCTTCTGCGAGCATTATGCCTAATCCCGAATCTATTACAGATTGGGATAATGAACGTATATTCAGAGTTACGTCATACAATGGTGAAGAAAACGAATATACCTATCGAGTTATCAAAGATGAAATTCGACATGAAGGTGACGCTGATCTAAAAACTGCAGCAGATGTAGCCACTTTCGCGGCAACTGGAACAACAATCGTCAAAGGAAATCTTATTATCGGTTCAGATGAAAAAAATGCAGAAGCACTCAATGATATTTCCAGTTTATCATTATTAAAAGAAGTTACAGGAAATATCATCATAAGAAACAGTTATAATGGCGCAGATTTAACAGGACTAGATAACATCACTTCTATAGGTGGTTTACAAATCGGATCTCAAAGCACATTCTCTACATCGGAAAATTTACACATGGTTACCATGAGAGCACTGCAAAAAGTATCAGGTGACGTGCTTATCCGAAACAACAACTTAAACTTTATTACATTCAATAGTCTCCCTTCCATTGAAGGAAATCTGACCATCAGTTCTTCTACTATTCAAAACATAGAATTTCCGGTATTGGCAAATATCGGCAAAAACCTAAATATTCAAGGTGTAAAAAAAGAAAATGGAGAAGATAAAAGTGGAGGAACTATAGTCATCTTAACTCTGCCTGAACTAACAACAGTAGAAGGCGAATTATCAGTAAATTATCTTGAAAAGTTAGAAGAAATAAGTTTTCCTAAGCTACAAAGTGCTGGCAGTATTAATTTCGCAACAATTCCCGTTTTACTGGAAAAGATCGAATTGCCTGAAATCACAACAGTAAACGGAGACCTTTTAATTGAAGCCAACTATGTTATCAGCACAGGAGGCGGAGGTCTAACAACAGGTACTGCAAACAATAGAATGACCCGATTGGACGGTTTGAGTAAACTAACGACTGTCAAAGGTTTACTGACTATATCCAATTTTCAAGTATTAGCAGAACTACCAGACACAAAAAACATTACAAGGCTAGGAGGTATAAAGTTAAATTGGCTTGAAGAATGTAATGGGAAAGAATTAAATCTTGAAAATGCAAACTTTGAGACATTTAACGATGTTGAACCCTCGATAGACGTTGTAGGATATACGAATTTAGCAAAGATTACCACCAAAGAAGACTTATCAAATGTAAACGTCAACATAGAAACAATGGGACGAGGTGCAAATACTGCCATTTTTCCCGAACTAAATTTCAAAAGTGTAAAAAGTTTCTCCAATAATAATACTAATGCAAATGCAGATCCTGTTTACCTGTTTGAGAAAGTACATGGAAACTTATCGATTAGCCGCCCCATGAAAAAGGGATGTTCAGCTCCCAATCTAACAACCATCAACGGATACCTACACATTAAAATTCCAATGATGGCTCAAAATGTAGAATTTCCTAAACTTGAAAGTATTGGTGGACAGTTATATGCAGAAGGAAACCAAAACACTCAAATCTTCAATTTCCCCAAACTAAAATATGTTTGTTGTGCAGAAAATCCAGCTTATGTAAAAGAAGGTGCATTAAGCGGTATTCCATATGGTTCCTTACATATGCAAACAACCAAGGAATTGACATTCCCCGAATTAATAAGAATAGGCGGTGCTGGATTTACAATAAAATCTGCAACAGCAGTGTCTTGTCCCAAGCTAACAACTATAAATGGAACACTTTGTATATCTATGGCAGCACAATTAACAACACTTGATATGCCACTGTTAGACCAACTAAACGGAGTACTTTTCTCTGGCCTTACTAAGTTTACAGACTTTACCATATTCGGAAAATTCATCAAGAATGGGAATATCACCGAAAATAACTGGACAATCACAAAGTGTGGTTATGAGCCAAGTTACCAAGACATGATAGATGAAAAATATACAAAAAAATAGTTTCTTCTGATACATCTCTCTCAAAGTATCTGCCTCTTTTGTGGCAGATACTTTTTTTGTTCTAACAAGTACCCTCATCTATTTGAAAGATAAATTAAAAAGAAATCAACTATCACATATTGAAATTTATTAATATATTTGCGAGTGAATTGTAGAATTCAAATATAAAATAATGAAATACCTTATTTCAGTTTTCACATACCTTTGCCTCATATTCCTGGCTAGTTGTATATCCAACAAGAAGACTTCTCTCGAAGCATTTAACCAGGATGTATATGCGCCTGAATATGCAGCAGGATTTAAGATACTGGGTGCGGACAATGCCCAAAGTACCCTGATACAAGTATTCAACCCATGGCAGGGAGCCAAAGATGTAGAAATGTCCTACTTCGTTTCACGAAATGGCGAGCAGGCACCCGCCGGATTCACCGGTCCTACTATTCCTGCCGGAGCAAAGCGCATTGTATGTATGTCTTCTTCCTACATCGCCATGCTCGACGCACTGGATCAAGTAGACCGTATCGTGGCGGTATCGGGCATCAACTATGTATCGAACCCGTATGTCCTTGCGCACAAGGACGCTATCAAGGACATAGGACCTGAAATGAATTATGAACTGCTGCTGGGATTGAAGCCGGACGTTGTTCTATTATACGGTATCGGAGATGCTCAAACTGCCGTAACAGACAAGTTAAAAGAACTATCCATTCCCTATATGTATGTAGGGGAATACTTGGAAGAATCACCTCTTGGCAAAGCTGAATGGATGGTTGCCTTGTCGGAACTGACAGACAGCCGAGAAAAAGGTATCGAAGTATTCAGTGAAATACCCAAACGTTATCAGGCACTAAAAGCTCTCACGGCATCGGTTGAACAACGCCCTACCGTGATGTTCAACACTCCGTGGAATGACAGTTGGGTGATGCCATCCACCAAAAGTTACATGGCGCAACTAGTGACGGATGCCGGTGCAGACTATATATATAAGGAGAACACTTCCAACAGCTCCGCCCCCATCGGACTGGAAACAGCTTACGGACTGATACAAAAAGCAGACTACTGGATTAATGTGGGCATGGCTTCTACACTGGATGAGCTGGAAGCTGTCAATCCTAAATTCACCGACGCCAAATCGGTTCGCGAAAAGACTGTATACAATAATAACCTAAGACAGACTGCCACAGGTGGCAATGATTACTGGGAATCGGCAGTGGTGCGTCCTGACATCGTTCTCCGCGACCTGATTCATGTCTTTCACCCTGAACTTGTGTCCGATTCACTTTATTATTACAGACATTTGAAATGAAACAATCATTCAGATATAGTTTCTCATTCCCCTAAGTTCTGTTGAGCCGCATCAAAATCTACCCCTATCTTATATAGTCGTTTACCATCGGCTGTATAAGGGCATCAGGTATCCTTTATTATCAATCTACCCCAATCCTCAGATACGCCCATCCTGTTTGAATAACAGATAGAATACCATCTGATAATGTTGCTCGGTTTTATCATTCAGTTCACAAGGAAAATCAACAAAGAATGTATGCAAATGGATGAGACAGTAGCACAAAAAGGTGTTACAAAATTCTGAAATCCATATTTCACTTCTCCATAAAGATAACCTTGTTCACGAAAATCCAACAGCACCTCATGTTATTTAGAAGATTTTGGGCATTTTCCATTTCTATGAGTTATCTTTGCAGAGGTCTAATAAACTAAAAATAATAATCTGGAATGAAGCAGCCTCGTACACGTACCACCTTTTTATTTATTGCATTAGGCATTGTCGCCATATTATTATCACTGATAGATATGGCAACAGGGGACACGTATATCCCTGTCTCGAAAATATGGGCGGTACTCACCGGTGGTGAATGTGACGAAACGACGCGTAATATTCTCCTTTCTATCCGATTCATACGAGTAGTAGTGGCAGGACTGATAGGCGTGGCACTCTCTGTTAGTGGTTTACAGATGCAAACAGTATTCCAAAATCCGTTGGCAGACCCTTACTTGTTAGGAGTAAGTTCCGGTGCAGGACTGGGCGTAGCTCTGTTCATACTAGGTGCTCCAT
>OGPZ01001757.1_pt1 | contig 14574 bp, 12 predicted proteins | sample 1553111 | NCBI WGS metagenome assembly OGPZ01 (sample SAMEA2579968, study PRJEB22360) | human gut metagenome
TGCACATCAAAGTCTTCCGGCATATCAGTGGGAGCAGCGCTTTGATCGTCTGTTTCAGCAGGCGTATCCCCGAACATTTCCTCCTCGGTGAGTTCAGGAAGGGGATCTTCAGCCATATCTTCGGCAGAGGTGTCCTCCAGGGGCTGATCCATCTGCCCCAGCAGTTCGTTCAAATCCAGACCATCGCCAGCGTCAGCAGGAAGGGATTCAGGTTGAGCGGTATCGGCCAGCAGAGTTTGGCCTTCCGACATAACGGTTTCGGTAACAGGAGCGTCCTGTTCCAGAAGTTCTTTTTTCTTGGTTGCCATAGATTAAAACCTCCTATGAATTTGATAGTTTTGTTCAAGACAGGATGGAATCCTTGTCTGTGGTGATAATGCCTTCCGGCGTACCGGCAGATTTAGGGGCCGGATCCTCTTTGGGTGATTTATCCGTGGGGGATGCCGGCTTGGTGGCTTTGCGCTTTGCCGGTTTCTTTGCTGCAGGAGCCGGTTTCGGCGTGGGCTGCAGTGTTTTGGCGGCTTCTTCTTCCAAGCGGCGCCATTCCGGTACATGGGCAGATGCTTTGCAGGAACGCAGGTACTTGGCTTCCGGGTGTTTGGAGTAGTCCATCTTGTCAACTTTAAGCACCTTCTGACCGCGGATGATGATGAGTGCCTGATCCAGCGGGAGTCGCAGGACTTCATCAGGAGTAAGTACAGGGCGTTTTCCAACACCGGAGGTCTCACGAAACTCTGGTGTATAGTTGGAGATACGCCAGGTGCCCAGCTGTTTGGATTTACTGGATACTGCTACAGAGGCAAGCCCTGTCCTGGCAGAAATAAATTCGGCAGTAAGCTGGTCTGTACAGCCTAAAAACAACTGCGCATCACAGTTTCCAATAATCTCCTGCCACAAATTCTGCGGGTATCTGTTCTGCAATCCTGCGAGATTTTGGAACACACAGGACATGGAGATATTCCGGGAGCGTATTACGCTGAGCCGGCGGGAGAGGTCGGGGATCGTGCCGCACGCTGTCAGTTCTTCCCCAAGGATATGGACAGGCACAGGCAGTTTGCCGCCCTCGCAGTTGTGGTCTGCATATCGCACCAGTTTGATGAAGCAGAAAGATAGAAACAGCGAGGCCAGAAAATCAAAGGTGCTGTCCTGGTCGCTGGTAACGAGGAAGTAGGCACAGGGCTGCTGACCCGGAAGCTCCAGATCGATCTCATTCTTAGCGGTAATTTTTTTGATCAGCTCAGACTGGAATACCTGCAGGCGGCTGCCCAGACCGATAATCACGCCGCTTCGCACTGTGTCGCTGGCCTGCTTGAACAGGCTGTAGGGTGCTTTGGCAGGGTGCGTGGAAGGAAGCGCCTCGAACAATGTGTCAAGTTGGGATTCCCCATTGAGAGTCAGCAGCCGGTAGACTTCGCCAATGTTGCGGTTTTCTTCCGCATAGCCTTGATCCACATACAGTACCAAGGCCTTGAGTAGATTCATCTCGCAGGCATCCCAGAAATGGTCGCTCTTGCCGTTGTTCGTGGTGTTCTTGATGATGACATCTACAAAAAGCTGGGCCATTAGTTCCTGTCCCTCAACTTCGGCAAGGCAACACCAGGAATCTGAGTTTTCAGGCGAAACGAGGTTGAATACCTTGACACAATAGCCCCGGCTGCGGAGAAATTCGCTTGACTTCTCGTACAATTCCGATTTGGGATCGCAGATGATCAACGATTCTCCGGCGCCATTTTCGCCTCGGACAGTGGCCTGAAGGATACGGTTCATACAAAATGAACGGGTTTTCATGGAACCACTGGCGCCGTAGACTGCCAGATTACTGTTGATTCTGGTATCTTCCGGTATGCAGACTGCTTTGCCATCCAGCATACCCAGTACAACACCCTTGTGTTTGCGCAGATCGGGCACCAGATCCAGTACGCCGGACATCTCTTTGCGGGACATCCAGCCGGAGGTGCCATAAGTGCCTTTGGCGGAGTAGGAGAAATTACGGTCTTCATCATACTCGCCGGCATCACCATATCCCATGCGCATGACCATGATGAGCAGCACTGCTAACAAGCCAATGCAGATCAAAATGCCATACACGCCATAAGGCGGTCGGAGCACAGAGGAAAGGCAGAGAAGGAAGTCGGGCGAAGCGGCCAGCGGTGAAGTACCATCGCCGGGAATACCGCCGCCCTGTTTCCAGGTTGCATAGTTACCCAAAAGCTGTGCCAGAAAGCCGCCTGCGTATAGGATTGCAAGAATGGCAAAGGGCGCTGCAATCAGGCTCACGATCAGTTTTTTCTTGTTTATGGGAACAACCTCCCCTCGAATTTTGTGAAGTCAATGGTCTGGAAGCGCACCCGGGAACCGCAGTAGCTGCGAAGTACCTCTGCCTGGAAGTCAAAGCAGATCAGTGTGCCCGGGCGCTCGGATAGTTCGAGAGAGGTGTTAAAGCGTGCGATACGGGGCAGATCGCAGAAATAGCCAAATAGGACTGGTGAGCCATCCGGTGAAATGCCGTCATGCTCAATAGCCAGTCCGGGCTGCTTCGCAGTAAGACCTTGGAGCAGAATGCGATCCAGCTCCGCAGTTTTCCCAGGGTCGCACAGCAGTGCAAGTATCACCTCCCCCTGATGGTCGTTGGTAAGATAAAGAAAATGCTCATAGCTGCCATCCAGCATGAAGAAATCATGTTTGCGTCCTCCAGTGCTGGTCAAAATCTGGTAAGCCAGATCCATGCTGTTGCCCAGAATCAGTCCATGAACATCCTCATGGCGAAACTGTGGGGACAGGCGCTGTTGGCAGATTACGCTCCAAATCAATGCCTTGACCCGCATTTCCGATTTGTAGCGCCACTTCATCAGGGCGCTGCTGCTGTTGTAGGTCACGAAGATGCCGGAGGGCGCAAGGAGTATTCCAGTGGAGCGGGAACTGCGGATCTTCGTGGTGTCGATCCCCATTTCTTTCACTTCTCTGGAACTGAAAAAAGCAGGATAGACAATCCTGCCGCCAGCGTAACCCTCCGGCGCAAAAATTGCCGGTTTTTCATCCCGATACACACATACACCCGCATTATCCATGGTCATATAGGTTTCTGCCAGGCGGTGTAGCCGGAGTCTTCGGTCAATTTCGCATTTCAAACGGTTGGTGTCGGTATCTCCCGTCAGGTAGCTGGCAAACCTGTCCGGTCGGCTATCCAGTAGAGTGGCTTTGGCTCGCGGCCCCAGACGGTAGCCGCGCAGTTTATCCCGGTAATAGGTACGCAGCAGCCCGTCTTTTTTCAGTGCAGTGACAACAGACTCCAGATAATATGGACTGCCGGGAAGTCTGTTAAGCTGGTCTGTGGGGAACTCGCCGGAGATGGCAGTCAGAGAGAGAAGCTTGTACGCCATCGTGTCTGGCTGTGGGAATTTCCCAAGTGATCACCTCCTTGTGGTGTGTGGCTTTTACCGAGACTGCAAGGAACTTCGGTAAAAATCCGTGGTGTAACGACAGAAAAAAGCCCCGAAATCCGGGGCGAAATACGATGTTGCGGCAGGTCGGACAAGCAATGGCTGAAAATGCTCAAAAATCCGAGATGGATTTTAGGGTGTTTTCATGCTCAGCAAGCCAGGCGGGAAACCGCTTTTTTTCCATGACACTGATTCTGGTACAGTCCTTTTCGCCCAGCGCAGCGGTGTTGTAGGCATCGCAGAGCAGGCCGGTATCGTCAGCCATGACGAAGGTGGAGAGGACATCCAGAAGCTGCTTTTCTTCCAGATTGTCGTAGTCACGGATACGCCGGGTGGGAAGGCACTGGTCATAAACCTGCGTAAAGCACACCACACAATCGCTGAAGTGGGGCATGGGATGCTCTTTGGCGTATTGCTCCAATGAGAAGTAGAACGGGTCGAGCAGAAACTCAGTGTTTTGCCTCTGCTTGCGTTTTGGGAGCAGGCCAGGCAGGGTGACCTCCAGTACACCGTCCTCATAGACAACCTCAATTCCGTGTACAATACCGGCGGATGTCAAGTAATCGCCTTTGCGGATGGTGGTGCTGGAATATATCAAATGCCGCAGCCTGCAGGCAATTTTCTCTGCCCGCAGGGCGGCATCAGTGGATAAGACTTCATAGTTGTCCGGATAGCGCTGAATATCCGTGGTATCCATCGCGTAAAGAGCATTGCTCAAACGGGATACATCATCAAGAATGCTTCCGATTCGGTGTGAGATGATTTTTCGTTCCAATCAAGTTCCTCCTGTTTTCTTAAAGTAATGCACCTGGCCCGCCGCATCCACGGTGCAGAAACCGGAAATGCCAGGGCAGTCAATGCGGCGAATGTCTTCCGGATTATCGACCAAAATGATGCGGCGTCCACCGCTGCGGTCATCCCGAAGCGCATGGTTGATCAGGGCCTCCTGGCCGGAAGCTGCGTAGACGATTTCGTATAGTTCACCGTTTGCAAAGAAGATAAGCTTGGCCGGAAAATCACCGGGAGCATGGTATTCCACCTGCCCGATAAAATCCAAGAGTACCCAGGCAGCCCGTATCAGAGAGTTGTCTGATTTTGCTGCCCAACCAGACGGAAAGTAACCGCCTGTATCAGTTTGAAAAATACGGCCCTGCTTTTGCAGATGGGAGAGCAGGGTCTTGATGATTTCTTCTTTGTCAGGGTGAAAGCAAAGAAGCTGCTGCATATTGAGACCGGGATACATCGTGACGATCCGCAGCAGAGCCGCAGCTTCATTTCCATAGATTTCAGCCCTGGTCTTCATGGGTATCACCTCCAATGGCGTAATATAGGCGTATTCAAGACGCATTAAATAGGAAGGAAAGCCAGTCAGTGTAAGCCAAAAAGATGATCTGGCTGGCAAAACTGGTTTTTAGGCGTAATACAGACGCAAAGCAGACGCATAGCGGCGTCTGGAAGGAAAGTTGCACATGGGAATCACCTCGCTTTTCAAATTGTTATATCTGCTGTTCGGCAGATGTGGATTGTTCACGGCGTTTTCGCTCTACGATTTCACGCAGCTCGCGGCGGTCGGTAGTGATCAGATCCTTTTCCAGAGGGCTGGCTTTGAACTCCACCATAATATTGTTGTTATTGGTAGAAATCAGACCGTGACCTCTTTCAAAGTGAGTGATCTCCATTGTTTCAGCATCGGACAGGTGCAGGGCTTCCTGTACCCGCTGGGCTTCGTCGTCCTCCAGATTCAGAATGATCTTGGTCTTGGAGTTGTTGATGATGCCCTTACCAAATCTGCCGCCGTCAAGGTCAAAGAAATCGGCAAGATCCAGGCTTGCAAAAATCGAGGCGCCGCCGTAACCGCGTATGGTTTTGGCAATTTCCAAAAGAAAATCGCCGGCCAATCTTACACCAGCAGCACCGGCGCCGGATAGAAGCTGCCAACACTCATCGATGAAGATGGCTTTTTCTTCTGTACGGTCGGCTTTGGCTCTGTCCCAAACAAAGTCCAGCGCCACAAACATACCTACGGTGAGCAGGTCTCCGGTGAGGGAGGAAATATCCAAAACAGTGTACTTGTTGTCGAGCCGAACATTGGTCTGCTTATTGAAGGTGCTGGCGCTTCCGTTTACCAGACGGTTTAGGATGTGGGCCATGCGCATCGTTTCCTTGGAGGTTTTCAAAATTTCGTACAGGTCACCAAGCACCGGCATCTCACGGTACTGGCCGGGCTTTGCAGGGTCTTCCAAAGAGGCATTATCATGAGTGATGCCTTTTGTGTTATAGGTACGAACAAGGGCTTCGTCCAAAAGCTGTCGTTCCTCGTGAGACATATCGGGGATCAGCAGACTGAAAAATATGTGGAGCTGCTGGATCTTTGCTGCAAGTTCAGATAACTGGATGCCTGGACCGTCCAGAAGTTCATTCACCGAGCGGTCTACCCGCCGAATCTCCATGACATTGATGCAGTGGGGACTGGCCGGTGAAATCTGGATAAAGGAGCCGCCCACATTGGAGCAGGCGCGATGGAATTCATGGCCTTTTAGGGGCGCAACAATGAAAATGGGGATATTTTTCCGCCTCATTCGCAGCGCCATCAACTGCATGGTAAAGGTTTTGCCGGCTCCGCTCGTGCCAAGGATCGACATATTGGCGTTCTTATAGACCGCAGAATTGAAGATGTCCACGATAATAAGGGAACTGTTGTACTTGTTGACACCCAGCAGGATACCGTTATCATCACACATCTCATAGGATGTAAAGGGATAACAGCTTGCCGCACCGCCTGTCAGCAGGTTGCGCTTACCCCGCTCATACAGTTTCTTTTCCATTGCCACCAATGGCAGGGCAGATAAAAACGCCTGTTCCTCCCGAAAATGGCAGGTGCAGGCGTTCATGTCCTGTGAGAGCAGGAGCTTTTTCATTTCGCTGACCTTCCATTCCAAGTCTTCCTCGTTGGAGGCAGTAATGGTAATCAGCAGATTCAAGTAGTAGAAGTCCTCGTTGTTGGCAAGGCCCTCTTTGAGAAAGTACCCGCTTCGGATAGCACCATCAATGTCATCAAAGTCGGTGTTGGTGTCGCTGGCGTCCTTGATTTTGGAACGGTTGATACGTAGCTGCTGTCCGACTTTCTGGATGATGGTTTCTTTGGGCTGACGGGAGAGGAACATATCCATATCGATCCCGTCACCGGCATTGACGATAAGACTGAGCCAGCCGGCTGGAACCTGCGTTTTGTAGCCATCAGAGGGCACCAGCAAATAAGCATAATACAGACCGTCAATGCAGATATGGTGACCATGCGTGAAGTCAATGCTTTTTGGCGCACAGAATTCGGTGGCAGGGATATGGTCGATCTCACTGTCGCGCCCTTTGGCAAGGTACTCAGCCACAACCTCCTGTGCCCGGACGGAGAGTGGCTTTACAGCACTTTCATTTCTACAGAGCAGGTTATAGAGGACATCTACGGTAAACTCATCCCAGTTTTTCGGAACGATGACCTCGTTACCGCACTGACGGAGGTAGTTGGTAGCAGTATGGACTGCACTTTGCAGGGCATTGATTGCCTCGCCTTCTTCATCAGAGCGCTTGGTGTTGCTCCACGGCTCATATTCAAAAATCAGGAAGAAACGTCGGGTAATTGCCTCACGGGAACCAATCTGCTGAACGAACTGGAGGTAGTCTTCCTGCATGAGCAGACACTGTTCATTGGTCTCCTGTTCCATCTCCTTCCGAACGGTATCCAGATGGCGGTTGATCTCTGCCCGGCGTGTCAGTACCTTGATTTGCAGCTTGATGGGGCTGATTTTCAAGTAGGATACAAAGGAATAGATGATGTTCCGCTGTTCCTGGGCACTGCGCAGCATAAAATTGATGGGTACTACCTCGACGACCTTGACATAGCGGTGGTCCTTCGTGTAGATGATGCCGTTTTCAATTTTGGAAATCGGCAGATAATCTGCTACCGGGTTAAGGCAGGCGGGCTTCGGCTCCTGAGTGCGGATAGGGCGTTTTACTTTGCGCTCCTTGGAGACCTTCTTTTTTTGCTTGGCGGCTTTCTTCTCCTTGGCAGGCTTCTGCTTTTTCACAGGACGGAGTTTTTGGCGGATTTCGTAGCTACGAACTTCATCAAACTCCGCTGGGAAACCCTCTCTGCCGGAGCACCGTGACCGCCTGGGAGCCTTATCGGGCTTGTGTGCCTTCTTTTTAATATGCTTGCCGCCATGCTCTGCCGCAGGAACCGCATCTTCTGCGCTGTTACCGCCTACAATGCGGCGGTTTCGCAGGTACTTTATGAAAATCAGCAGAAAAGAGGAAAGGCTCTCACCGGAAATTCCGATAAGCGCCACCAATGCTGCTGGCAGTGCGGTCAGGCACAAAGCGATGATACGGGCAGTCAGGCCAAGAGGAAGCAATGAAAAAACCGGCACACCAATGGCAAATGCCAGGATGCCGGCTTCAATCACATTGCGGGCTTTGAACATACCACCAAAGAAGGTGCCTGACTCGATGAAATTCGGTGGTATTATGTAGGTATCTCGGTCGATTTTATGATTCATGATTAACCTCGTTTCCGAAGCCGGGCGGGCACATCAGCCGATAATCCAGAACGGACCGCCAGCTCCAGCGCGCCGGCTGGCCTCATTTAAGATAATGGACAGATCCCAGAGCTGTTCGCTCCGTGTGTAACTGGCAGGGTCAGCCACCATGATCTTGCCGTCTTTTACGCCACGCAGGACAATGAAGTGACCGGAAGAGGTAAAGTGGCCTTCAGACATGATTGCTACTACCAGTTTACCATTAGCCAGTGCGTCTGTGATGCGCTGTGGTTCCGCAGTGGTACAGCCGGAAACCGGAAGCCCCCATTCCCCAGCGGCGGCAGGTATCAGCGCATGGTAAGAACCACTGCTTTTACACCAGTAGCCGTTGTTGTAAGACCACTCGGCCATCTCCACAGGGTCAACCATATCGTCTGTCAGAGAGGACACCACGATTGCCATAGCGGTAGGGCCGCAGCCATAACCGCCAATATTGTCCGTACCATATGCTTTACCGGCATAGCGTTCATCCAGTTGATTGTAGTAAACAACAGGTGTGATCCCGTCGGTGAAAGTAACATCGCCCAGAGCGGTGATGCTGTTTCCGGTCCACGCTTCCAGATTCTGCAGCAGACCATCGCCCAAGAACAGGCTTAGGTTGGAAGCGTAATCAGATGCAAGCTCCTTTTGGTCATCGGTAAGCTGGAATACAACATCAGAAAAATAGGACTCACCGTTGTAACGGACAGTATAGACCATCCATGTTTCGGACACCGTTGTTTCTTCCCCAGTCTCCGGATCAGTCACGGTGCTCTCACGAATCTCTTGCTTGCTGGTGTAGGAATATAGATGCTGCTTGTTTTCCCGCAGGGTGGCGGCAAGGTCATTCAGAGAAATGCTTTCAAAATCCTTGTCTTTGGCCGCACAATACTGAGAGATAAACAGGTTGGCGTTATAAATAGGACCGCCGGAATAGGCATTTTTGACCTCCATATGGTCGGCTCCCGATGCCGCAAAGTCAGCTTCGATCCGGGCAAGTACATCATCCAGTGCCTCGCCCAAGATGCCGTTGAGGGTAAAGGTGATCTCGTTGGCGTTCTCAATAATCGCTGTTTCGCTATTCAAAATCGGAATTTCGGGGTCAGATGGCGAAAAGGCATTGGTCAGTCCGCCGAAAATAAGACCGGGGAGCATGAGAACAAATAATACCGGCAGCATAAGCAGGGCAATGACTGCCACAATGATTTTTCCGATATGCTTCCGACCTGCCCACACTGCGCCTGCAACTGCACCGTAAGGACCGCCTGCGGCAGCGCCTTTGGCAGCGGAGGAAATAGCTTTTCCGGTTTTGATTGCGCCGCAGATGGTATGCGCTGCGGAGGCGCCGGTCTCCACAGCTTCGGAAAAACTGCTTTTTTGATCTTCTGGCATTTATATCTTGTCCTTTCTCTTCGGGGATGGAGGCAGCTTTTTGACAATGGACTCGTTGAAAGCGATAGAACCGTCAGGAGCCATATAGGGCGATTTGTCAACAGCATCCACAGCGTACTGTTTATACCATGCTGTGCCATCCACGGCATGAATGGTGGTGTACTGGCCTTCCGGGGCAACATATTGGTCTGCGTGGTACATACCAAAGGAGATGCCTTCGGGATGTTCCGCAGTCACTTCTGTGCCGGTGATGCGGCCGCCGCCAATTTCGACATTTTGGAAGGTCGGAACATTTTCAGCTCCGGATTCCAGTGCCGCATATCCCATGTAAGAGTGCAGGGCTTCGGCGGCTTTTTCACCGGAAATGGAACCCATCTGGCTGATACTGCCCGTGGCTACGCTGCCGATTACATTGTTGGCAAAATTGCCGCCCTTACTAACGGAAGAAGCGTACATATGGCCGCCGATCCCTCCGGCTGCAGCATCGCCTAGAAGACTGCCAAGACCGGAAGGCTTGGAGCCGGGAGTTGTGGTGGCTGTTTTGATGGCGCTGTTTGTGACTCTTCGGCTCACCACTCCAGCAAGACCGCCGCGGGCAAACCATGCTCCAAAGCCACCGCTGCCTTTACTACCGTTTGCGTTGACATTGGTGGAACTGCTGTTTCTCCCGCCGCCAAAGTGGTGACTGGAAAAGTTCTTGATGCCGCCGATGCCTCTGGCAGCGATCATAGCCTCAGCCAGCATGCTGCCGCCGGTATGTCCTACATTGACACCAAGACTGGAGAGGAAGGAATCGATTTTCTGGCCGACTTTGAGAAAGCCGATAGCACAGAGAAACCAGATAAACACATTGCCGGAAACGGCTTCTTTTCCCACAGCGTCTACCTGAGTTTGCACATCGCTTTCGGAGATAGCGGCAAAAGCCGGCTGGCAGAACAGGCAGGAGAGAATTGCGACTGTAAAGGCCGCAAACAAAAATTTTTTGAGTTTCTTCAAGGATAAGACCTCCTTACAACGAAAGCGGGTTCGCAAGGAAGGACCCCACCATGCTTGTGAACAGGCGCAGGCACCAGGCGTTCATGACCAATAGGAAAATTTGGCCGCCAAGCATCCGGCACCAGGATTTCCAGATGTTTGCTGTGGTCTGGCTGGCGCCCATAGAAAAAGCCACAGGAGCCGTGTAGACCAGTACACCGAGCAGCACATACCGTTCGGCTGCCTCGAATAGAAGTTTTAGGTAGTTCCAGGCCAGGATGAGAACCAAAATCAAGGTAATCAGCGCCACAGCCCCATTGGCACACACACCGATGATGACCAGCATCACGGAATTGAAGTCTGCAAAGCTTAATGCAGGAAGGTCGGACTCCATGATCCAGTGGTAGGGGGTGCCGCCGATGGTAAGAACAATATTGACGATCTCATCTGAAAAGAGCGTCAGCAGGATAAAAATAACGGAACGGATACTCAGCTTTACCGGGTCTTCTGCTTCCACACCTGCGCCAAGACCGAAGTTTTTGAATAACTGCCAGACCCAGTTGAGCAGGATGATCCCGATTGCCAGAGCCACGAAAACAGAGTACATAGTCTCTGCTGCGGGAAAATAACGCAGAAATACAGCCATATCACAGCCCAGCGCACCCAAAACCGATGTGGTCACCAGATCAAGACCGGCCATTACCTGTTCTGCGATCCATTCCACTATGCCGTCTAAAATGCCCATAAATGCAAGCCTCCTTTCCGGCGAGCAATCAGACGGTCAATCAGCCTGTCCATTGTCCGCCACTAAAGAGCGGCGTCACATACGCCATGATAAAGCCCAAGCCATTGAGGATAGCCCAGGTGATACAGATTCGTTTGAGCCAGGCGCGGCTTTCATCCACCGTCCGTCCGGAACGGGAGAAGTTCATGAGCAGCAAGGCTACCGAAGCAGTGACGATGGCGGCGATAGTGGAGATGGCAAGGATTTGGGTGTATACATCCTGCATGATCTCTTTGGCCTTGGTCCATACATCTGTTGCCGCATAAGCCGGCTGACAGAACATCATGGACATCATCACACACAGGAAGGCGCTGTAAGCCACTTTGGGCAGCGAAAGCCTGCGCTTGGACTGGGTATCCGGCTCCTGAAGCTGCGGAGTTTGAGGGGTTTTCGTTTTCTTCAATTTGCGATCCTCCAATTCTGAATGATTTTTTGATGCTCAATAGGGAACAGAAAAACCCACACCTGTCAAAACAAATGTGGGCTTTCAAATGGTCGGGCGGCCATCTGGGCAGCAAAAAAGCACCCTGATGAAAGGTGCCGTTACTGTCCTGTTCGGTTTTGGGTGCAAGTTTGAGCATATTCAGTTTAACACATCGGTATTTGCACTGAAAGAGCAGAACCATGCCAATTTTGTTCCCGAAATGTGCCAATTATTTGCCCGATTGTCCGGAAGGTGATTTTGTCTCTGGCAAGAACTGTTCCAGCATGTCTAAACTGTCCTTGGAGGTATAGCCCCAAAGGACGGAACTGAGGGCTTCAATAGCTTCCCGGCGTTTGCGGTAGTAGGTTCTGAAACTGATGTCACGAATGTGCGGCCGCAGGGTCTCGATGATTTCCTCAACATTTTTGAGCTGCTGGGGCGAGAGGAAGGAGTAGTACAGCAGCCAGTAATATGCCTCACCGTTTTTGTGCTTGGTACGCAGCAATTCGACTGCGGAATCCAGCAGCTTAAGCATTTTGTGGCTGCGTTCAATGCACTTGGCATGATGCTCAATGTCACTTCCGGCCAGATCGGCGCCGGCCAGATAGACTGAATCCAGAAAATCCTCGATGGAGGTGCCATACTCGATCTCAAACTTGGTGCGGACATGCTGGACAGAAAGCTCCAGACTCCACACAACATCCCGGTATTTTTTCAGCAGTTTCCAGGTATCATGGTACAGGGGATTATCAGCAACATCAGGTTCAACAAATTTTCTCATTTCAAGTTCCTCCTATTTTCGTGCTCCTCAAAGGGAGTGAGTGTAAGTTCAAAAGTGGCGATTGAAGTGTTTGTGCCGCAGAGGATGGTCAGACCAAAGTGGGCTGTGGATTTCCCTCGCGCACGCGGAATCAACTCTTCCCAGCAGTCGTCCGATAAGGGATATAACTTATAGCGGGAGAGCGGGCAAGAAAAGCAGGAAATCCCTTGCGTAGATAGGATGTCAGCCATCTTGCGGAGTATCGTTTCAATGTGCGATTTTGAAACGCTGGAAAGTGCATCCGAAACAATGATCTCATGCTCAGAGATGGAATGGCTCTCTTCGGTTTCAGCAGTTTCCGGAAGCTCCAGATGAATGTTTAAGGTCATGGCAACTTCCTCCTTGTCGATTAAAACATCGGAAATCTCAAACATGGTGGATAGGTAGTTCTGCAGGTAGATCACGCTTCCATGCCGGCCGGGAAACGACATGATAGAGATATACCCAAGACCGTCCAGCTTTTTCAGTATCCGGCATACGGTAGCGCGTGACAGCCCCCAGCGGCAGGAGAGTTCGGTATAACTGACCAACGGGTTTCCTGTACCATTGCGAAAGTAGGCTACCGGGCCGACCTCTGACCCCTGCACCTGCGTATCGTTGTAGACAGCGGATACCCACAGATCCAGAACGATGTCCATTTCAGAGCAGCGGGCAGAGCTGACCAGTTCCAGGGCAACAGAGACTGGCAGGAAGAAAAAACCGGTATCCTTTTGGCATGGGGCATTGTACTCCAGTGCGGAATTGTGGCGGGCCCAGTGGAGGATTTTATATTTTACTACATTGCCACGGCCCAGCAGTGTATAGGAAATCAAGTGCTGCTTCTGAAGGGTATCCAGCATGGACAGCGCCTGCCGATGAAAGCGGGTGCGGAACCAGCAAGACAGTTCCTTGACGGTGCACACCCATTCGCCGGGCGAGACTGTATAACTGATCCCGTCAATACGGCGATATGAGGTGCGGAAGTTTGCATAGCTGCAAAGTACAGTAAAATGAAAAAGGCCGGAGCCTCCGTTTATGCGGATGCTCCGGTCGTTGATCAGTTTGTGGATGAACTCACGATAAATCCGGCATCGTGGGTAATCTACCACTTGTTTAATTTGAAGTTGGTATTCTGGCATGACAGTCTCCTCTTTATTATGTATTATGTATTAAAGGTGGGGCAATAAAAGTAATAAAATGTTTCGATAAAATCGTTGACTTAGATTGAATTGAAGGTTATTATATAATAATGTATGCGTCTGCGGTTAAACGATCAAGCCGTTCTTTGTGTAGAGATCATGTTAGATATAGCATCCTGAGTAACGCAGCAAATTTTTGCCATTTCTATGCCAGCGATATGCCATAACAGGCGCACTACAACTTTCTACAACTTTTCTACAACTTTTGAAGCGAAAAGGATGGCACAAGAGGACACGAGACGAATGAAAAAAATTTCACGAATCGAGTATTGTGCGGGTTTTGAACCCTTACAGAGCGGCATGGAACAGGATGAAGGGAGCCGAATTTTGCTCCCCACCATGAAGCCGCTGGATACCGACAAGAAGCCCGCAAAGCCCGCCGAGGCCGCTCCCACCGCCCCTGTCGTGGAGGAGAAGATCGACTTCTCCAACGTGCAGATCGAACCGCTGTTCACCGACCTGGTGGATTTCGACACCTTCAGCAAGTCCGATTTCCGGGCCGTGAAGGTCAAGGAATGCGAGGCCGTGAAGAAGTCCAAGAAGCTCCTGAAGTTCGTTCTGGACGACGGCACCGGCACGGACCGGGTGATCCTCTCCGGCATCCACGAGTATTATGAGCCGGAGGAGCTGGTGGGCAAGACCTGCATCGCCATCACGAACCTCCCGCCCCGGCCCATGATGGGCATCGAGTCCTGCGGTATGCTCATCTCCGCCGGGCACCAGGAAAACGGCCAGGAAAAGTTGCATTTGCTGATGGTCGATCCTCACATTCCGGCAGGCGCAAAGCTCTATTGATGACCCCTGAAGCCCTCCGGCGAAAGCCGGAGGGCTTATATGAGAGAAGAAAGATGAAAATGGAGAGAGAACACACGAAAGTACTTGATTTTGAAGCCGTCCGGGCCATTGCAGCCGAGACTCCGGACAGCGAGCTCATCCGCTGAGTGGACGAGGCCCTGCGGGAAAAGTCCGGCTACACCCTGCCCCCCAAAA
>OGPZ01001770.1_pt1 | contig 14518 bp, 10 predicted proteins | sample 1553111 | NCBI WGS metagenome assembly OGPZ01 (sample SAMEA2579968, study PRJEB22360) | human gut metagenome
TCACGCATGGCTGCCGCAGCTGAGATCGCACTGGCTCTTCGCAGAGTTTCCTCCAGGGAAAGTCCCTCACTTAATCCAAGAGCAAAGCCTGCGATCATGGAATCTCCACATCCTACCGTATTTACTGCATCGATCTTCGGAACTACCGCACGGAAAATTCCCTCTTCTCCAACTGCCAGAGAACCATCTGCGCCAAGAGAAACCGCCACAATCTCCACACCACCGGCATGGATGGCTTTTGCAGCCTCGATGATATCGTTGATGTCGTCACAGTGCTTTCCTGTGAGCATTCGGATCTCATCGATATTGGGCTTGATCAGTGTTGGTGCTGCCTTGATTCCTTCTTCCAGAAGCTTTCCACTGGTATCCAGGATCACCGGTTTTCCAGCGTCTTTGACGATCTTCACGAGACGCTGGTATGCAGTTCCGTCAAGACCTTTCGGTACGCTTCCGGACATTGCCACAACAGAAGCGTCTTTTACAAGCTGGCGGAATTTTTTCTCAAATCCCTCAAAGTCTGCCTCTGTCAGTGTAAATCCCGGCTCCAGGAATTCAGTCTGCACGTGATTCACTTCATCCCAGATATTGATGCAGGAACGGCTCTCCGCGTCCACATGGTAAAAAGCGCTCTTGATGCCAAAAGGTTTCAGGGCATCTTCAATATAATTGCCTGCGTGGCCGCCCACAAAACCTGTGGCAACCACTTCGGCACCGTAAATGGACGCCGGCTTGGAGACATTCAGTCCCTTTCCGCCGGGAACATAGGTACATTCCCGTACCCGGTTCACTTCGCCCACTTTAAAATCATCCACTACATAACGCTTGTCAATGGCAGCGTTTAACGTTACAGTCAGGATCATATCAGTCTTCCTCATTGGAAAGAAGGATCTTTCCTTTTACAAGGCCCGGGGTCTTGAACAGCTGGAATGCTTCCTGTGCCTGGCTCATCGGGATCTTCTTGTAGATGAAGCCCGGATCAAATTTCAACTGGCCGGTTGCAAAGTAATGCGCGGTCAGATCCCACTCACGTCCCGGATATGGTGCACTGTAGGACATCCAGGAACCGGTAAGTTTGAACTCTTTACGGTTCATATTCTCCCACTGTTTCGGTGTGAAAGTAAGGTTCTCATGAGGAGTACCGATAAAGCATACATGTGCTTTGTTTGCCGCAAGCTCAAATGCCATGTGCATGGTCGGAACCTGTCCGGCTGTCTCGAATACGAAGCCGTATCCTTTGCCGCCTGTGATGGCCATAGCTTTCTCCATGTAGCCTTCTTCTTTTGTGTTGATGACTTCATCTGCGCCGAGACGTTTTGCAAGGGCAAGTCTCTCATCGCTGATATCAAAAACTACGACTTTCTTGGAGCCGAAGATCTTTGTCCACTGCATGGTAAACATACCAACGGTACCGCCGCCCAGGATTGCCACATACTCACCGCCGTGGTAATCATTCTGGAATACACCGTGGATGGCTACGGTTGCAGGCTCAAACATAGCGCCCTGCTCATATGGAACATTGTCTGCAAACGGTACGGCATTTTTCTCAGGAACTACTACATAGTCCGCATTTGCTCCCTGCTCTCTGGAACCGATGAAGCTGTAATGTTTGCAGAGGGAGTAATTACCTTTCTGGCAGTCGTCACATTTCATACATGGAAGAAGCGGTGCACCGGATACACGGTCGCCGACTTTTACCTTGGTAACGCCTTCTCCGACTTCCACTACATCACCGGAAAACTCATGTCCAAGTACGATCGGATAAAAATGTACGCCGTGGTTTAATACACGCGGGATATCAGATCCACAGATTCCGGAATATCTTACTTTGATCTTTACGTGACCCGGAGTTACCTGTGGTTCTTCCACTTCCTGGTACTGGACATCTTCATTTGCTACTACTACTGCTGCTTTCATGATTATTTTTCCTCCTCATTTCTCATCATAGGTTCAAGAGATTTATAGAGATTTAAATAGGTTTTATAGGTTTTCTCATAAACGGCCCTGTTATCCGGGTTCGGTTCATGTCTTCTTGTTTCTTTTACGGTAAGGCGGATGGCTTCATCATAATCCTGATACATTCCAACGCCAATACCTGCCAGGATGGCTGCGCCAAGGGTTGTGGCGGTATCGGAGGACGGTACTACAATCGGTTTGTCGGTAATATCGGATTTGATCTGGGTCCAGAGAAGAGAGTTGGCGGATCCACCCATTGCGCGGAGAACTTCCACATCTGCTCCTGCCTCTTTTGCCACCTCAAGGTTGTGCTTCAGGGAAAGTGCCACGCCTTCCATGCAGGCACGTACCATATGAGCCTTGGTCTTGGCAAAATCCAGTCCATAGAATACACCTTTTGCGTTCGGGTTCCAGATTGGGGAACGCTCGCCGGACATATATGGAAGAAATACCACACCGTCACTGCCTGGAGCAATTTTTTCCGCGATCTCATTGAGCTGATTCAGGGAAGACCCTTTTTCCTCAGCTACAGAGCGCTCATAATCTGCAAACTCACGTTCAAACCAGCGCATGACACCACCGCCGCCGGTTGTGCCGCCCTGAAGGAGCCACTGTCCTGGAACAACGTGATAACCAAGGATCAGTCTCGGATCTGCCTTGTACTCATCCATGCAGATACTCATTCCGCCAGCCTGTCCGCCCTGTTCCTGTGTCTCACCTGGATGGATTACTCCGGCCCCCAGTGTTCCACATGCTGCATCCAGACCACCGGCAACAACCGGTGTTCCCACAGCAAGACCGGATTCTTCTGCTGCTTTTTCTGTAACCGTTCCCACAACATGGTCACAGTCACAGATCTCCGGAAGAAATTCTACAGGGATTCCAAGTTTTTTGCACATGTCTTCATCCCAGGCTGCTTTTCTCATGTCAAAGCAATGCAGGCCGTACCCCTGTGAAACATCCTGACTCATCACACCGGTCAGTTTGTATGCAATGTAACTGTTGGACTGCAGGATCTTGTCAATCTTTTCATAAACCTCCGGGAGATTTTCTTTGTACCAGAGGATCTTTGCGGTTGTGTAGGATGGCTGAAGGGAATTGCCGGATACTTCAAAAATCTGATCTGCTCCGATCTCTTCGTTCAGTCTGTCACAGATGGACTGTGCTCTGGTATCCATCCAGATCGGGGTGTTGGTAAGAACATTTCCGTCCTTATCCATGGCGATGGCCGACCAGCTCTGGCCGTCAATACCGATACCTGCGATCTCTTCCGGCTGGATCCCGGCTTTTTCGATCACTTTTTTTACTGCCTGACAGACAGCACTCCACCATTCTTCCGGATTCTGCTCTGCCCAGCCTTCTTTCGGATAATATACCGGATAATCACCATTGGCTGCCACTACGGTTCCTGACTTTTCAAAAACCGCAACCTTGCAGGCACTGGTGCCGATATCAATACCAAGTAAATATGGTTTCATTATGAATTCTCCTTCTCCTTTAGCACACGCACGGATTTCCCCATAATAATTTCCGCGCCAAGCTTCTCTGTGATCGGCTCCGTTTCTTCGCTCTCTGCCTCTCCCAGCCGTTTCAGCATAATGCTCGCCACTTCCCTGGCAATGCCCGATGTAGGCTGTGCCACGATGGTAAGCTTGGGGCTGCAGGCTCTGGCAAACTGCAGATTATCAAAACCGATCATGGAAAGCTGTTCCGGAATTTTCAGATCCAGCTCATTCATTCCGATCACCGCCCCCATGGTCATCTCATAGTTGGTAACAAACACGGCCGTCATATCCGGATTGTCCGCCACAAGTTTCTCGATTCCTCTCACGCCACCCTGAATGGTATAGTCGCCGTGATAGATCAGAGATTCCCGTACCGGAAGATTTTCTTTTTCATATGCGCTTCGGTATCCCTGGAGACGTTCCTGCGCCGTGGAAATTTCCTCCGGGCCGCCGATAATCCCGATCTTACGGTGTCCTGCCTTAAAAAAAACTCTCATGGCATCTTCGGCTGCTTTCTCATTGTCCACAAGAACACTGTCGCAGGAAAGCTCCTGTATTCTTCGGTCAATGAGTACAATGGGCTTCCCGGTTTTCTGGAATTTTTTCAGATGATTGCCTTCGGCATCCACCGGCATGCTGATGATCCCGTCCACACGTTTCCGGCTTAAAAATTCCACTGCGTCCCGCTCCAGTTTCTTATCGGTACGGCAGTCACAGACAATGGTGGCGTATCCGTGGCTTCGCAGCACATCCTCCATTCCTGTGATGATCTCCGCACAAAAGGTATTATTAAGCTCCGGGATCACTACCCCGATGGTCTTGGTGGCATTGGTCTTCAGGCCTCTTGCCACCTCATTGACCTCATAGTGCAGTTCCTCGATGGCTTCCTCGATCTTTACTCTGTTTTTTTCTCTTACGTTTCCGCCGTTAAAATAAGAAGAAATCGTCGCAAGCCCAAGTCCCGTCCGCTTGGCAATATCTTTCATGGTTGCTGCCATACTGATCACTCCGTTTCTGCTTTTTACAGAAATTCCTTATTCTGCCTTTCCATCGCAGCCGCAGACTTTCATACGTGCCTCAACCAGCTCTTTCACTGCCTGGATGGCTTTCTTTCCGTATGCTTTCGGGTCGATGGTGTTCTCGTTCTCTGCAAATGTCTCTTTCACTGCCTTGGAGTATGCTGCACGAAGCTCCGTTGCAAAGTTAACTTTGCAGATACCACGTTTTACGCAGTCGCTGACATCCTCATCACTGAGTCCGGATGCTCCGTGAAGAACAAGCGGGATATCTACAACTTCGCGGATCTCACTTAAACGCTCTTTGTCAAGAACCGGTGTTCCTACATAGAAGCCATGTGCGGTTCCGATGGCAACTGCCAGGGAAGTAACACCTGTGCGCTCTACGAATTCCTTTGCTTCCTGCGGATCTGTGTTGGTATCTGCCTCAGCCTCAAGGTCGTCCTCTTTACCGCCAACTTTACCAAGCTCAGCCTCACATGGGATATTCAGAGCTGCTGCTACGTCTGCAACTCTCTTGGTCTCTTTAATATTGTCCTCAAAATCCAGTTTGGAACCGTCGATCATAACAGATGTGTAACCTGCATGCATTGCCTGCATTGCAAGCTCAAAGCTGCTGCCGTGGTCAAGATGAAGGCATACCGGAACAGAAGCCTTGGCTGCCTCTGCTGCTACGATTGCTGCGTAAGTCTCAACAGTACCATATTTAATCGTAGATGGTGTTGTCTGGATCATAACCGGCGCTTTCAGCTCCTCAGCTGCCTGGATGATCGCTTTCACCATTTCCATGTTCTCTGCATTGAAAGCTCCTACCGCATATCCGCCCTTCTGTGCTTTTAACAGCATTTCTTTAGATGTAACCAGTGGCATAATCTTTTCCTCCTTGGAATTATTGTGTTTATTTTTTGTATTATTTCTGCATTTGGTTTAGAAACCGAAACGTTTCTGTTTGAGTTCATCATAACTCGCCGAAACGTTTCTGTCAACTATAAAATTTTCATCATTTACAGGAAAATATTACCTTGAAAAGAAGACCAAATACCGTTAGATTAATAATTAAAAGCAATACAAACCTGTGGCCGGGCAGGTCCGTCTGATACTACCGGCACGATTAAGTACACAATAATCTTAGGAGGATATGAATTATGTTAAAAGGAATTCCTGAAATCTTATCACCAGAATTACTGAAAGTTTTATGTGAGATGGGCCACAGTGACCGTCTTGTAATCGCTGACGGAAACTTCCCTGTAGAATCCATGGGAAAAAATGCCATCACAATCCGCTGTGACGGACATGGCGTTCCGGAGATCCTGGATGCCATCCTGAAACTCTTCCCACTGGATACTTATGTAGAGCACCCGGTAAACCTGATGGAAGTAATGCCTGGTGATGATGTGGAGACACCGATCTGGGATACCTATAAAGAGATCGTTTCCAAACATGACGAGCGTGGCGAGAAAGCCATCGGAAATATCGAGCGTTTTGCATTCTATGACGAAGCAAAAACTGCATACTGCATCATCTCCACAAGTGAGAAAGCACTTTATGCCAATGTAATGCTTCAGAAAGGCGTTGTCATCAACAACGACTGATTTTTCTTCTGAACTGCCTGATATATCATATACACATATTCATCCAAAACTCCCGGTTTCCATACCTGAAAGGGCCGAAACCGGGAGTTTTATATTTTTGTGTTTATTTTATTTTTTATCTTTTTGCGGATTTTGCCACGTAACTTCCCCAGAGAACTTTTTTCTGATGATTTCTCACTCCGGCGCGCACTGCGTAATAATAGGTGACACCTTTCTTTGCCGTCTTATCTTCAAATGAAGATTTGTTTTCTCCGGAAAGTGTTGCAATTTTCTTCCATGTACTGTTTTTTGTCTTCCGGTATACCACATAGGCTGTCGCACGTTTCTGCGGAGTCCAGCAGATTTTAAGTCCCTTGGAAGTTTTTTTCACACTGGATATCTTCTGTGTTGCAGGATAGGACAGAAGATAGTCACTTGCCTGATATCCCCCGAAAACCTTTTTTCCATCAACAATGCGATATGCACGCACAGAATAGGTATACGTTGTAATTCCCTGTACTTTGGAATCCTGATAGCTGGTCACATTGCTTTTTACTTCTGCAAGACGCTCCCAGTTTTTTCCTTTGATTTTGCGGTAAACCCGGTATCCGCTGGCACCGGCGACTTTTTTCCAGGAAACCGTATTCTTCGGTCCGCTGGCTGCTGTGGCAGATGCCACTGCTTTTGCAAGTTCCGCCTTTCCGGATACCGTTGTGGAAAAAGCTCCGTAAAGCGTTGTTTTTCCGGTATAGACATATGCTGCCCTGACACTATAGTCATATACGTTTCCTGTTTTTACTGTGGTATCTGTATAGCCTGGTGTATCAGATTTAATGGTTGTCAGTTTTACTTTTTTTCCACCGTTTTCTCCCCGGTAGATCACATATCGATTACAACCGGATACTGAAGCCCAGGTTATTTTTATTTTGTTGTAGGCACTGTAGGAAACCTTCAGGCCGGTGGTCTGTTTCAGATTCACGGTAACCTTGCAGGAGGCTTTGATTCCTTTGGCATTGTTGCCACTGCAGAATATGGTTGCTGTTCCCGGATGCTTCGCTGTAATGGTTCCTGTTGCACTGACAGTTGCAACATTGGTATCCGAACTCTTCCAGCTGATTCCGGAAGCTGTCATTTCTGAATTTGTAACAGTGGCTGTAAGAGTTTCCGTATCTCCCGCATACATTTCCATGGATGTTTTGGAAAGCTGTATTCCAGCCTCATTATTAAGAGTTCTGGTATGTGCCTTGATTCTTGGTGTCAACGGTCTGCTGTAGATAGAAGTATCATCCCAGGTATTATCGTCCGCATAATAAATAAATCCCTGGCCCTTCAGAACGGATGCCTCGAATTTACACCATCCATAATTTGCACTTGCCTCCACACAATACTGCACGATACTGTTTCCTGCGTTTGTCACCACAATGGAGTACAGACTGTTCTGTCGGATCACAACTTTCGGAATCTGAACCGTCATAACTCCGGCCATGGACTGTGTACAAGAAAACGGCGTTGCATAAGCCGGTGTTCCACTGGTTGGATCACCGGAATCCTGAAGATCGGTATACACCTGTATGGTATAGGAATTGTTGCCTGACATCGCTGCAAGGGTTACTTCCCCCAGCTGTTCCGCCTTTCCGTTACCTGCAGTGGCTTTATAAATATTCGCAACTTTTTCCCCTTCGTACAGTTTCATACTTGTAAGACCGGAGGATCCGTCATAAAAATAGTTATTGGAATATTCCGGATTCCGTGACGCAGTAGCAGAAACCAGTTCACAGAGAGAACCATCTTCATAGGACATATAAAAATAGCCGTCTTTTCCCCAGTTCGCTCCCCAGCTGTTTTTTACAATCCATGCGCCATTGTTCTTCACATTGGATGACGCATTGAAATTCTTTGCGGAATAATTATCATCCCATCCTACAACCGTAACCACATGGTTCACATCATCGGTTTCTTCCGGATAAGAATATGCAGCTGTATTTGCATTATAATAGGCATTCTGTGCATTATACATCACAGCAACTGCCTTGTTGGCTGTCAGAAGACTTTTCATTGCGTTCACGGAGTAATCTGAAAAATATGCATTTTTCAGGTATGCCACTGCATCATATTCCTTGGAGGCATCCGGAATTACTCCGGTTTTCTGGGTATGTGTGGAATCTGTTGCCAGGGGAACGTCTTCCTCCGTTGTCATTCCTGACCAGGTACTCAAAAATATGGATGCCAGAAGGTCATTTCCCCCTTCATGATAGTCCACATTTCCATAATCATCGGTTCCGTAATGATGATTGACATCACCGGCAGTATTTCCCAACGGGTCATTGTTTCTGTTTGCAAAAAAATATGCCAGATGTTCCTCAGACAGATCGTAAGTGCCAGCTCCCTGTGTCAGCAGAGAAGTTTCCAGAACAGCAGCCATCGCAAATGCCCAGCACATTCCATATGGATTCTGATCCTTGACGGAGGTTACATACCCCTGCTGTGCCGCATTATAATAAGATGGATAGGAAACAGCTCTTCCCATAGGGATTTCCGAAGTATCATTGCCAATCTCAACGGCTTTGGAATAGGCAGGCAGATTATCGAAAGGAGCCAGCTGTTCCTGTTCTTCTTCCTCTGTAAGAGGGCGTCCCTTGATATATTCGATTCCCTCTTCATCAGTTTCACTGTTTCCGTCTCCGAATGTATCATCTTTGGAATCAGAAAACTCTTCTGCTGTTCCCTCCTCGGAAAGCTCCAGCTCACTGTCCGGAGAAGGAGCTTCGATTTCGTCTGCTTCCTCTGTAATTTCCGTAACTTCACTTTCGGAAATATTCTCTTCTTCATCAGATTCCCCGGAAGATACCGCGGCAATACTTTCTTTTGTTTCTTCTGCGTCAAAGTCTCCGGCCATAACCGGAACCTGACTTCCTATAACTGCCACACTCAGAAGCAGCGGCAGTAACTTTTTTCTTATGAGCTGTAAGTACTTCACCTGATCCTCATGTATTCTCTAACGTTTTTTAAGATGGTATCCAAAAATTCCAATTACCGCAAGTACTGTTACCACTCCGATCCACAGGAATGGACTGGAATACCAGTTTTTATCCTCTTTAAAAGACGTTGCCGCTGTTCCATTTACAGGCTTGGATTCTTTCTGTGCGGCGTCTTCAGAAGGTACCGGTGAAATTTTTACTACCTGTTGTGTTACGGACGGTTCCTGTGTTACTGATGGAATCTGTGTCTCTGACGGAGTTTCTGTTGCTGATGAATTTTCTGTTGCCGATGGAGCCTCTGTTGCGGACGGAGTCTCTGTTGCGGACGGGGTCTCTGTTGCGGATGGGGTCTCTGTTGCGGATGGGGTCTGCTGTTCTTCTGCTGTTTCTTTTCCGGCCTGGGCAAGTTCTTCATCCTTGGACGGTCTCAGCTCATCAAGCGGCACATAACCATATCCGCCTTTATATTCTGTATATCCCCAGTTTTCTCCGTTCTTCTCCGTTTCTCCTTCTATATGAAGAACCGTTCCGTCTTCTATGGTTGTTCCGTTGAGTTTTTCACTTTTTGAATCTGTTTCCGGATAGATATCCACTCCCACTCCGCCGGAATCCACCGTCATATAATAATCCGTGGTTTCCGCCGGCAGTTCCGTTTTTGCGGATTTATCTGCATATACCGGAACGCTTAAACTCAAGATCAGTGCCCCGGCAGCAGCCAGCCTTATGAATCCTTTCATCATACTCCTCCATCTCCCAGTTGTACCTCTGTGTTTTTCTGATATGCAAAATCCCCCTATATTTCTTTTCTGATTTTGATGTGAAATATAAGAGGATTTTATCATTTGTTATGTTATCTGATCATGTTTTTATGCAAGCTGTTTCTCACACATATCCAGTGCGGAAGCGATAACCGCATCCATGTCATAATATTTGTACTCACCGAGACGTCCGCCAAAGATTACTTTCGGTTCCTTCTCAGCCAGCTCTTTATACTGTGCATAGAGCTGTCCGTTCTTCTCATCATTAACCGGATAATACGGCTCATCTCCAGGTTTCCACTCGGAGCTGTACTCACGGCTGATTACTGTCTTCGGAAGATCATTGCCTTCCTCATCTTTACCGAACTCGAACCATTTATGCTCAATGATACGTGTCCACGGTGTCTCAACGTCTGTGTAGTTTACTGCTGCATTGCCCTGGAAATTCGGTTTGTCAAGAGTCTCATTCTCAAAACGGACAGAACGGTACTCCAGTGTTCCAAGTTTGTAGTCAAAGTATGCGTCAATTGCACCTGTGTAGATGACCTTCTCAGCCATTGCGTCATATTCTGCCTTCTTCTCAAGATAATCCTCGTTCAGGCGAACTTCAATGCCATCCAGAAGGTTGGCTACCATCTTCGTATAACCGCCAACCGGAATTCCCTGATAAAGAGCATTAAAATAGTTATTATCAAAAGTCAGACGAACCGGAAGTCTCTTAATGATAAAGGAAGGAAGCTCTGTGCATGGACGGCCCCACTGCTTCTCTGTGTAACCCTTAATCAGTTTCTCATAGATATCGGTTCCCACAAGACTGATTGCCTGCTCTTCCAGGTTCTTCGGTTCTGTAATTCCGGCTGCCTTGCGCTGCTCCTCGATCTTATCCGCAGCTTCCTCCGGAGTTACAACTCCCCACATTTTATTGAAGGTGTACATATTAAACGGAAGGCTGTACAGCTCTCCATGATAGTTTGCAACCGGGCTGTTTGTAAAACGGTTGAACTCTGCAAACTGTGTGATATAATTCCAGACTTTCTTATTATTGGTGTGGAAAATATGTGCTCCGTATTTATGTACGTTGATTCCCTCAACCTTCTCTGTGTATACGTTTCCTGCAATATTCGGGCGTTTGTCGATCACGAGAACAGATTTGCCCGCCTTCTTCGCCTCATGAGCGAAGACAGCACCGTAGAGTCCGGCGCCTACGATAAGATAATCGTACATTTCGTTTTCTCCTTGTTATTTGATGTGATTATTCTAACACCTGTGCTGTATATCTGGCAAGTATTCTTTTTTCACCCTTGAGGAAAGCAGACATTTACACAAAAAGATGGCAGACAACCCGGAAAGCTGTCTGCCATTATCTCACTTTTTTATGTATTTACCGATTTTTAATCCTCATATCCATTCGGATTCTGGCTCTGCCATTTCCAGGAGTCTGCACACATCTCGCGGATTCCGTTCTCTGCCTTCCAGCCAAGTTCTTTCTCAGCTTTGGATGCATCGGAGTAGCAGGTTGCGATATCTCCAGGGCGGCGTGCTTTGATCACGTATGGGATCTTAACGCCTGTAGCTGCCTCGAAGTTCTTAACGATATCGAGAACGCTGTAGCCTTTACCTGTTCCAAGGTTGTAAATGCTTAATCCGGATTTGTCTTCCAGTTTCTTGAGGGCTTTTACATGGCCTTTGGCAAGGTCTACTACGTGGATGTAGTCACGGACACCTGTTCCATCCGGTGTATCGTAATCGTTTCCGAATACGCCGAGCTCTTTCAGTTTGCCTACTGCAACCTGTGTGATGTATGGCATCAGGTTGTTCGGGATACCATTTGGGTTTTCGCCGATGGTTCCGCTCTTGTGAGCACCGATCGGATTAAAGTAACGGAGAAGAACTACGTTCCATTCCGGATCTGCTTTCTGAATGTCTGTCAGGATCTGCTCAAGCATGGATTTTGTCCATCCGTATGGGTTTGTGCACTGTCCTTTCGGGCACTCTTCTGTGATCGGGATGATTGCCGGATCTCCGTATACAGTTGCAGATGAAGAGAAGATAATGTTCTTTACATTATGTTTTCTCATAACATCTACCAGTGTTAAGGTTCCTGCAATGTTATTTTCGTAATATTCCCAAGGTTTGGCAACAGATTCCCCTACTGCTTTCAGACCTGCGAAATGAATACAGGAATCAATATCTTCTTTATCAAAAATTTCATTTAAAGCATCGCGGTCCAGGATGTCTGCTTTGTAGAATTTCACTGGTTTGCCTGTGATCTTGGAAACTCTTTCCAGAGATTTCTCACTTGCATTGCTTAAGTTATCCAGAACTACAACATCATATCCTGCGTTCTGCAATTCTACAACTGTATGGCTTCCAATATAGCCTGCTCCACCTGTAACTAAAATTGCCATAATAATTCCTCCTAACCTGTCTTCCTGCTACAATACCTGTTTTTTGCAATTTCTGTTTTTTTTCTCTTTCAACAATACCTATATTAGTTCACAGCATCAGAAATATCCTTGATAATTCTGAGTGTAATCTATAAAATTCTGCGGATATCCTGTTTCACATCTGCAAAATTTACCTCTGTATTTTACAGCACCCTATATTCAGAACTGTAAAATACCGTTGCCTGGCACATCATGTATTGTAGAAAATCCTGCGAAAATATGATTTCTCTCATATCCCCGCAGGATAATTCTATCCGAATCAGTTCATAAACACAAGTCTTTATAGACATGTACGTTTTTTTATACCTGTTTATACTTATTTACAATCTCTTTCATCCGGGAAAGTTTTTCTTCCATGTCTTTCACCAGTTTAAACTGTGTTCTGCAGCGATCCAGATTATGTCCCTCTCTGTGAATCTTGAAATAATGATCTCCCTCCAGATAGTCTGTGAGGAAACGCATTCCACATTCAAAGGTCATAAGGATTGCTCCCATAGGAAGCATATCCAATTCTGTCTCAGTCAACGCACCGCCACAGCCTTCAATGAAGCCTTTAACATAAACTTCATACAAGTGAAGATTACAGGACACCTTCGTCAGGTCTTTCTCATCCTCTGCTCCGGTACTTGCGCCAAAGCGGATAGAATCACCGAAATCATTTACGGAAAGTCCAGGCATTACAGTATCAAGATCAATCACACAGATGGCTTTTCCCGTTGCATTATCGATCATAATGTTATTCAGCTTGGTATCATTATGTGTAACACGCAACGGCAGCTTTCCCTGATTCTGCATATCGCACAGGACATGTGCCAGTTCTGTGCGGTCCAGCACAAACTGAATCTCTTTTTCCACATCTGCTGCTCTGTGGCATACGTCTTTCTCCACAGCAGTTTTAAACTTATCCAGCCTGTCCACCGTATTATGAAAATTTACGATGGTCTCATGAAGCGTTTCTGCCGGATAGTCTGCAAGCAGCCTCTGGAAATGCCCGAAAGCAACTGCACTCTGGTAAAAATCTTCCTCATCTTTTACCATATCATAGCATGTTGCATTTTCAATGAATAAATATACTCTCCAGTATTCTCCGTCCTCATCTACATAATAAGGAAGTCCATCCTTTGTCATCACAAGATTCAGAGTCTCTCTCTCCACATCTCCACCGTTTTCCTGGATCTTTTTCTTCAGCCAGGCAGTAACACCGCTGACATTCTCCATCAGTTCCACGGGTTTGGTAAAAATACTCTTGTTCATTTTCTGAAGAATATAATGTTTGCCTGTATCATAAGTCAGGCGGTAAGTGTCATTGATATGTCCGCTTCCATAAGGAATACATTCTGTCAGATTATCTTCCAGAACAAATGCACTGGTGATATTCTTTATTTCCCGGTTAATTTCCACTCAATTATTCCTCCCATAATTTCTGTGGATACAGCCCTCCATCTTTTAAATTCTGAATGGCAGCTACTACCACAGGTTTATCTTCTTTGTAGGTTACGCCATACCATTTATCCATAGATTTCAGAACCTTTACAGTTGCTCTCTTCTCACCGAGAAGTTCATCTACTACAAATGGCAGGAAATATTCGCATTTCAGCGGGTTTACTTTCAGATTCTCATCCAGGAATTTAGGGAATCTGTCTTTCAGCTCTTTCAGAATGCTTGCTGAAAATCCCCACATATTCATGGATACTGTACTGCCTTCCGGAAGCATAGTCCATGTTTTTCCATCGTCTTCTGTATAAGCTGTGCCGCCGTCATGCTTTTCGATATGGGTACGCTCGTTGATCTTAAGAAGATGTCCTTCTTCATCTGTAACGCACACACCTCTTGCCACATGGCCATTCTCTGTCAAAGTATTTTCCAGTTTATAGCCGACCATCATATATCTGTAAGTATCTGCGGTATCTTCGTTCTCTGTCAGGAAATCATATGCCATCTTAAATGCATGGCTTCCATAATAGTCATCTGCATTGATTACAACGAATGGTCCGTCGATTTCATTGATACAGCTTAATACGGCATGTCCGGTTCCCCATGGTTTCACACGTCCTTCCGGTACTTCATAGCCTTCCGGAATATTGTGAAGATCCTGGAAAACATATGATACTTCCAGCTGATTGCTGAGGCGGTCACCGATGGCGCTTCTGAAGTCTGCTTCATTTTCTTTTTTGATAATAAATACTACTTTTTGGAATCCGGCCTGTACTGCATCATAAATGGAGAAATCCATGATGATGTGTCCCTCTTTGTCCACCGGATCGATCTGTTTCAGACCGCCGTAACGGCT
>OGPZ01001776.1_pt1 | contig 14467 bp, 10 predicted proteins | sample 1553111 | NCBI WGS metagenome assembly OGPZ01 (sample SAMEA2579968, study PRJEB22360) | human gut metagenome
CACCGCTATGGATAGCCTTACTTCAATTAACACTAGAGACTAGTTCACTTCATCAAATGATTACAGCGGTTATGCTACCGAAGCTGAAAACAGAGTAAGCTCTGCTAACAATGCTTCGTTTACTGATACAGATAAAGCAGGTTACGCGGCTATTCGTAATGCTATGAGTGCCGATGTAAGAAAAAAATATGATAATGCTATTGAAAATAACGGTGCTGCGTATACGCCTGAATCATGGGCAAATTTCAAGGCTATTTATGAAAAATGCAAAGAAATTATGGCTAAAGTTAATGACAGCGGTTCTAACTATGAATCAGGTAAGCCTTATTCTACAAGCGAAGCTGAATTAGAGCAATGGGCACAAAGTTTAACAGAAGCTGTACTTGTGGATAGAGTTGATAGGGCAGATACAACACAGCTTGTTAATCTTATAAATGATTTTGAATCATATGACAGTGCTGATTTCACTAAAACTTCATATGACACTTTCGCAGGTGTTGTAAAAGAAATCAAGGAAGCTGTTTGGAAATCAGAGACAAATTGGGGCGATTCATCATTTGCACCGAAAGCCGATGAAGCCGGAAATAAGCTTGTTGCAGATAATGAGGCAAGGTTCAAAGAGGAAATTAAGAATCTTCGTTTATCACCTGATGCAAAGGCTACCACAGCAGATGGCAGAACAACACTTAATCAAGTGCTTGAACTTGAAGCTAAAGCCGGCGATGCATCAAATTATACCAATTATTCACAGTTTAGTGATGCTCTTGTTGATGCAAAGACATATCTTGCAAAGCTTGATTTAATTCCGTTTACTGATTATGAAGCTCAAATGACTGAGTACAGAAAGTATGTTAATAAAGTTGTAGATGCATACAAAGCTTTGGAACATGGATTTATTGCAACACCGAACGGTACAGCAATAAATAATTCAAATACTACCGGTACAGGTTCAACAGGCATTATGAATTCAAATGACCACAGAACCCAATCTGTTCAGGCTGATTATTCAAGCAAAGGTATCATCCTCAGAACTACTCATGATGCAGTAAATGCTAAGTATGGCCATTTTGATGTAACATTCGGTACTAATGTTGACGGTAAAGATAATAACGCACTTGATTCTATCTCAATCAATGCTACTGCAGCTAAAATCGGTGATAACGGTTCAGCATTGCATATCAATAAAGAAAAGAGAAGTGAAACACCGACAGCATTGTCAGAAGATCAAAAGAAAACTTATGCAGGTTGCTTATCATATAACAACTTTAATGTAAATAATATTAAACTTGAAAGTTATAATAACAATACTAATACATCAGGTTTATTTGTTACCGATAAGAGCGGTAATAAGACTGCAACAGGCACAGAGCTTTATAATACCGACCTTACAGATGTTTTATCAACAACCGAAGGTCAGAGCATGACTCCTATTGCCGGCGGTGTATTCCTTAGATCATCAAACAGCGATTCAGAAGCAAAATACACTCTCAGGGGTGATTTGAACTATTACCTTGGTGAAACACAAAAGCAAACCCTTACCGAATCTACTGTTCCTACTTTAACATCATATACGCTCGGTACAAACTTCGGCGCAGTTTCAGTATGGACTGTTAATAATGTGGGTACTTATTCAGCGTATAACTACTACACATCAGCGCAAAACAGCAAAACACTTGATACAACTGTTCAGGTGCTTGATGTTACACCTCTTAAAGACCTTGCTGATGAATGCAACGCAATGCTTGACCAAAAGAATAAGTATACCGATGCTTCATGGAAAGTATTTACCGATGCACTTAAAGCTGCACAGAATTTCCCTGGTTATGCTACAATGTCGGCAGATGCAATCCTTTCAACAGTAGTTGGCAAGTATACAAACTTATTTAACGCAAGGAAAAACCTTGAAATAAGAGATATTACATATACATTTAAGTATAAAGTAAATGAATTTGATACAGACGGTAACATTGTTAAAGACAGCAACGGCAAAAATGTAATTAAGGATGAAACTCGTAATATTACACTTAAATATGGCGAAGTATTCAAGGAAAATGCAACAGCATTTGAGCAGTTTAATAAGGAATTCCCTACTTATGTAAGTGAAGATGGATTAAACACATGCACAGTTAATGTCACTACTTGGGTATCATCACTTGGCATTGCGTTTAACCCTGAAGCAGCAGTAACTGAAGATACTACATTTACTTGTAGCTACACTCAAACTCCAAACAGTGCAAATTGGACTGATTATAATGCTGCACAAAGCGCACTTAATGCAAAGCTTTTGAAGGATGAAACTTATACTTATGATTCATTGGCAAATGCTGTAAAAGCAGTTAACGATTCAACAATTAAGTTTTATTATCTTGATGAAGCTACTAAAAATGCAATGATGTCTGACCGCCAGGCAGAAATCACTGCTGAAACACAAACACTTAAAAATATTGCTGACAGCCTGGTAGAAGTTAATGCTGACTTATCAGTAGCTAAAGCAGTAGAGAAAGTAAAAGAAACACAAAAAGCAGACGATACCAAGAAAGACTTGGATATGTATCGTGATGCTTCACAGGAATTTGTATTTACAAAAACCGTAAGCTACACAGATGTAAGCACAAACGAAGTATTTGAAGTTAAGGGACTTCTTTACAGCGATGCAGCTGCTCTTGACACCGCTATTAAGAATTACTTAAATAACGATCTTCAGTTAAGAACATATGATATTTACCTTAACGGCAATAAGCTTACAGGTATATATGAATACGGTACAGCTGTAACAGTTTATGCTGACGGTACAGTTAAGACCGGTGAGCAGGCAACTGCACCTACCGGCTCAAATTACGCTTGGACTTACAGCTTTTCTGCTCCGTCAAGAGATAACGATTTCGGCAAGGACGGACACGATAATAAAGTCAATGCTACACCTGAAAAGTATATGCTTACTGCACCTGCATTAAGCTTCATAGTAAACGGTGAAACATATCTTACAACTAAAGCTGTTGACAGCGCCGCACAAGGTTATATTGTAACTGTTAAGTCGGGTCTTAACGGCAGTGTACTTAATGTTATTCAAACTGAAAGCGACGGTTCATTCACATTGCCGGCAGCACCAAGCATTCCTTTCTACACATTTGCTTCTTACAGTGGCGGATTCACAGCCGGCTCACAAAAAGTCAGTGAGAATACCACAATCACTGCTAATTACACAAGTGAAGAAAAGTTGACAGTTGATATTTTCCATACAATGAGTCCTTGGGGCGAAGCAACACCGACTGAGCATAATACAGTTGATTATAACACAAGATTGAGTTATACTTATGATGATGTATATTGCTGGGCTTATGCAACATATATTTCCAGCGGAAATGTTAACAGAACAGTATATCGTGTAATTCACTATGGTTCAAGTTACACTTTCTATGTAAGTAACACAATTTCAAATGCTGACGGACAGGGTATTGTAGCTCTTACAAAGGATGAATATCAAAACCTTGTATTTGGCCAATCTGAATATGGCATTACAGGAAAGCCGGCAATAAGCTACAACGATACAACTGACCTTATTGCGAATGCAAATTGCTTTATTAGAGATGATGGTACTGTTGATGACAGCACCTTGATTCTTGCAAATGTTGATGCAAGCAATAACAAAACATTGAATCCTGCAGAACCTGCTGTTACATCACTTGAAACACCTGTTTATGCAAGCGATAAAACACAGATGACATTCATCGGCACATTTGTATTACCTGAAGGTTATACAATGGTTGAAAGCGGTTTCTTGTTCTCAGGTTACGCTGTTAACAGTACCACAAAGCCATCACAAGCACCTGACCTTAAATTAGAAAATGTAAATAATAAGTCGATTAGAAGACTTAAATCTACAAAGCATACAATCGGTAACCAATTTGTTATCAATGTAGCTATCAATTCTAAATCAGGCAGTTGCTATTACAGGCCATATACAATATTCAAAAAGGGTGACCAAAAGATTACTGTATACGGTGCACAGTTTGCCGTTGATGATATTCAGGCTGCATTAAGAAAATAAGAAGGGGGTTAATAGTTATGAAAAAAATATATGAAGAACCAGAGATTCAAATTCGTAATTATGTTCTCCCGGTTAGTGATGTAGTTATGACATCTACACTTACCGATGGTGATAACTACGGTGGCGATGGCGACGGTAGCGGCGATTACTTTGGTTAAATAAAATAGACGAAAGACCGTGATTTAAAATCACGGTCTTTTTTATTACAATTTTATTAAATATCTTGAAAAAGTGAATTTCTTGTTTGACATATTATAAGTTATATATTATTATTAAAGTAATTAACTATGTCTGGAAGTGGGCTTATGAATATTCTTGTATGCGGACTCGGCCTTATAGGCGCCAGCCTTGCAAAAACTTTGAAAAAAAATACAAATCATCATATTATGGGTTGGAACAGAACGGATTCTGTTGCAAAGCGTGCATTGGCTGACGGTGTTATAGATGAAACAGGTGAGCTTGAAGCAATGATGCCGAAAGCTGATGTAACAATAGTGAATTTTTACCCGGAAGCAATTGCTCCTTTTATTAAAGAGCATAAGGATTTATTCAAGAAAAACAGCATTGTTACCGATTCTTGCGGAATTAAAACAAAAATTTGCCGCGAACTTGAAAAGGAAAATTTTGATTTTTACTTCGTAGGCGCACATCCAATGGCAGGTAGAGAAGTAAGCGGATATGATAATTCGCTTGATGATTTATTTGATAACGCTTCTTTTATTTGTACACCTTGTGACGGTATTCCGAGATATATATCTGACGCACTTGTAGGCCTTGCACAAGAAATGGGATTTGCACGCACAGTTGTAACAACTCCTGAACATCATGATGAAATGATTGCGTTTACATCGCAGATTGCTCATGTTTTGGCATGCTCATATGTTCTTTCACCGCTTGCACCGTACCATGCCGGCTATTCGGCAGGCAGTTACCGCGATGTAAGCCGAGTTGCACGAATAAATGCAGATATGTGGACTGAACTTTTTATTGATAATAAAGAACCGCTTGTTCGTGAAATTGATGACCTTGTATCAAATCTTATGAAATTTAAGTATTGCATAGTAAATGAAGATGCAAACGAACTTTGCGAATTGATGAAAAAAGGTAATAAGATTAAAGAGGAAATCGGTTAATGAAAGAACTATGCGTAAATGTAAGCGATAACAGTATAAGTAATATTTATATTGAAAACGGACTTATTTCTAAAGCCGGAAAGCTTATAAAAGAAAAATTTAATTGCAAAAAAATCGCACTTGTTAGCGATACAAATGTATATCCTATTTACGGTGACATAATTAAATCTCAATTGGAAAACGAGGGATACGAGGTATTTACTTACATATTTAAAGCCGGCGAAGCTTCAAAAAATACAACCGAGCTTGTAAAAATAGTTGAGTTTATGGCACAAAGCGGACTTACCCGTGAAGATATAGCGGTAGCTTTAGGCGGCGGAGTCTGCGGGGATATGGTCGGTTTTGCGGCGGCTGTATTTTTAAGAGGAATTAAGTTTGTTCAAATTCCGACTTCACTTTTGGCGCAGGTGGATTCATCAGTCGGCGGTAAGACCGCTGTTGATTTACCACAGGGTAAAAATCTTTGCGGCGCGTTTCATCAACCGTCAATAGTAATAATTGACCCTAATGTGCTTTCAACTTTAAGCGAGCATTTCTTTAGCGACGGAATGGGCGAAGTTATTAAATACGGATGTATTAAATCGTCTTCACTTTTTGAACTTCTTGAAAAAGGAAATGCAAAAGATAATATTACCGAGATTATTACCGAATGTGTAAGTATAAAGCGCCAAGTAGTTGAAAATGACGAAAAAGAGCATGGCGAAAGAGCGCTTCTTAATTTTGGGCATACCTGCGGCCACGCAATTGAAAAATTATGGAATTTTGAAACCGTAAGCCACGGTGAAGCTGTGGGAATGGGCATGGTGATGATTACCCATGCAAGCGAAGATTTGGGAATAACCGAAAAAGGTACAACCGAAAGGATTATAAAAGTTCTTGAAAAGAATAATTTGAAAATTAGTGATTCACATTCAAAAAAGGAAATCATTTCGGCTATGAGCGGGGATAAAAAGAGAACCGGCTCCGGCATTAAATTTGTAATGATTGATAAAATAGGTTCAAGCTTTATAAATCCGATTAAATATGAAGATATAAATAAAACATTTGGTGTAGACTGACGGAGAAAATATGAGCATAGCAAAAATTCAAAAGTCAATATTTAACGGTGATGTTACTGTTCCGGCATCTAAATCTGTTGCACACAGGGCATTGATATGCTCTTTTCTTGCCGGTGGCGGAACTGTTAAGCCTATTATTTCGTCTAAAGATATGCAGGCAACGGTCGGTATTATTGAAGCACTTAAAAATAATGAAACTGAACTTAATTCAATAGAAAGCGGATCAACTCTCCGTTTTATGATTCCGGTTGCGGCGGCACTCGGAAAAGAAGTAACTTTCACAGGGCAGGGCAGTTTGCTTACACGCCCAATCGGTGAATATCTTGAACTTTTACCGCTTCACGGTGTTAAAATCAACTCTGACGGTTACTTGCCGGCTGAAATAAGCGGTAAACTCCAAAACGGCAGTTTTGAAGTGAACGGCAATGTTTCAAGCCAATATATTACGGGTTTGCTTTTGGCACTTTCGGCACTTGAAGGTGACAGTGCTGTAATTCTTAAAACACAACTGCAATCAAAACCGTATGTTGATATGACGGTTAAGGTTTTGGCTGATTACGGAGTAAATGTGTTTGAAACGGATTTCGGCTATCTCATTAAAGGCGGGCAAAAATTTAAAGTTCAGGATTATACGGTTGAAGGTGATTGGTCACAGGCTGCATTTTTCCTTGTAGGCGGGGCAATTAACGGTGATGTTACAGTTAATGGGCTTGATATGAACTCAACACAGGGTGATAAAGCTGTTGTGGATGTAATCAAAAAATTCGGTGCAAATGTAACAATTCTTGAAAATGCTGTCAGGGTACAAAAAAGTGAACTGCACGGTATAGAATTTGATGCAACCGATATTCCCGATATGGTTCCTGCTATTGCGGTTCTTGCTTCGTTTGCAAGCGGAAAAACCGTTATAAAGGGCGCTCAAAGGCTCAGATATAAAGAATCAGACAGAATAGAGAGCGTGGTTTATAATCTTAAAGCACTCGGTGTTGATGTAAAAGAAACGCCTGACGGAATGGAAATAGGCGGTGGTAGGCCGCTTCATTCGGCGAAGCTTAAGGGTTATAACGACCATAGAATTGTAATGGCATTTTCAGTTGCGGCAATGAATATAGGCAATTGTGAAATTGATGATGCTCAAAGTATAAATAAATCATATCCGTCATTTTTTGATGATTATAATAAACTTGGGGGTAAAGCTGATGTCCTCTGAATTCGGCAATAAAATTAAACTTTCAATATTCGGTGAAAGCCACGGGGAAGCTATCGGCTGTGTTATTGATTCGCTTCCTGCCGGTGTTAAGCTTGATCTGGATAAAATCTATTTTGATATGGCAAGGCGCGCTCCGGGTAAGGATAAAACAGCAACTCCAAGGCTTGAAAAGGATATTCCTCATATTCTTTCAGGTGTGCTTGATAATGTTACAACAGGTGCACCGCTTGCAATGATAATAGAAAATACAAATACCAAAAGCGGCGATTATTCAAATTTAATGGCAGTGCCGCGCCCGTCGCACAGCGATTATCCGGCTTATGTTAAATATAAAGGATATAATGACATAAGAGGCGGCGGCCATTTCAGCGGCAGGCTTACTGCACCGCTTGTTTTTGCCGGCGCAATAGCGAAGCAAATTTTAGCTCAAAAGGGCGTTACCGTTGGGGCACATATATTAAGCATAAACGGTGTTTATGATGATAGCTTTGATAAGGCTGAAGTAACAAGCGAGCAGCTTATTGCTGTGTCATCAAAGCCTTTTGGTGTTATTAACGATAATATTGAGGAAAAAATGCGCCAAGCAGTTGAAAAAGCAAGGCTTGACGGTGACAGTGTCGGCGGATTAATTGAATGTGCCGTTTGCGGTATGCCTGTGGGCGTGGGGGCTAATATTTTTTCTACTGTGGAGAGCCATATTTCATCATCACTTTTCGGTGTTCCGGCAGTAAAGGGTGTTGAATTCGGCGCAGGTTTTGACCTTGCAAATATGACGGGTTATGAAGCGAATGATACATATTCGATTAAAAACGGAAAAATATTCGTTAATAAAAATAATAACGGTGGTATTCTCGGTGGAATGACTACGGGTGCACCGATTATAGTTAAGGCTGCGATTAAGCCGACACCGTCAATATCAAAGCCGCAAAAGAGTGTTAATTTGCAGACTATGACTGAGGAAGAGCTTGTTATTCACGGCAGGCACGACCCTTGCATTGTGCCTAGGGCATTGCCGGTAATTGAAAGTGCGGTTGCATTTGCTCTTCTTGACCTTATGGCATAAAATTAACGAAAAAGGAAATATAAATGGATTTATTAGAACTTAGAAAAGAAATTGACGAAATAGATGATGAGCTTATTCCGCTTTTACTTAAGAGGATGAGTGTATCTGAAAAAGTGGCAAAGTATAAGGTCGAACGCGGTATGCCTGTTTTAAACAGTGAGCGTGAACAGCAAATTCTTGACGATGTTGCAAAAAAATGCGGCAAGCAAGGCGAAACCATAAAAACCGTATTTGCCGCTACGATGGACGCTTCAAGAGCTTTACAGCATAAAATAGTAGGCGGCGGCAAAGAACTCAGGGAAGATATTGAAAATGCTATCAAAATTGATAAGCTTGATACTGCCGGCAAACCGATTGCCTGCCAAGGTGTTGAGGGTGCGTACAGCGGAGTAACAGCAAATAAAATTTTCCCGAATACAGATATTCATTTTCATAAGAGATTTGAAGATGTTTTTGAAGCTGTAAATAGGGGAGATTCAAAGTTCGGCGTTATTCCTGTTGAAAATTCGACAGCCGGCTCTGTTCACGAATCTTATGACCTTATTATGAAATACAGATTTTTTGTTGTAGGCGCATATGATTTGAAAATAGAACATTGCCTTTGTGCAAAGAACGGTACAAAATATGAAGATATTACTGATGTTTACAGCCATCCGCAAGCCCTTTCGCAGTGTAATAATTTTTTGAGAAACTTTGATTTCACGGGAATTAACTATTCAAATACTGCCGCTGCGGCAAAATATGTAAGCGAATCACCAAAAAACAATGTAGCTGTAATATGCAGTGAATTGGCGGCTAAAAAATACGGACTTAATGTTCTTAAGCGTAATATTCAAAATAATGATAAAAATACCACAAGATTTATAGTTATATCAAAGGAACTTGCAATTCCGAGTGATGCACAAAAAATATCGCTCATATTTGCACTTCCGCATAAAACAGGTTCGCTTTACAGGGTTTTGGGCCGCTTTTCAATGGCAGGCTTAAACTTGACTAAGCTTGAATCAAGACCTATTGAAAACAGTGAATTCAGCTACTATTTTTATGTTGATGTATTGGGAAATGTTAAAGATGAGGAAACGCTTGACCTTATTTGTGCGCTTTCAGATGAACTGCCTGAATTTGAGTTTTTAGGCAATTTCCACGAAGCTTGTTAATAAGTATTAGTGTAAGAATATTTACGGAGATGAATTTGTGAAACAGCAAAAAAGGCATCAAACAAATTTAATATCTGCGGTAACGCTTGTAATTACAGGTGCTGTTTTAATCTTTCTCGGTATTGCACTTTATAATCACGCAAAGCTTGAAGTGAGGTTTGACACGCTTATAAATTATCTTAAGCAAATAGACGATTCCATTGTCAAGCTTGATAGTGATGTTGAAATAATTATTTGTATTTTTGCACTGTATATTGCAAAATGCCAATTGCCGATACCAATGGGATTTTTATGTGTAATATCCGGTATGGTATTTCCGCTTGCAGAGGCTGTTGCGATAAATATTATTTTTACCGAGTTTTTCTTTATAGTAAAATATCTTGAAGGTAAATTTATCGGCGGCGGATGGACAGGAATGATACTTGGAATAAAAAAGTTTAAGTTTATTAAGGATTGGATTGAATTTAAAGGTAACGGTAATCCGTATGTTCTTTTTGTATCAAGGCTGTTTCCCGCAATTCCGCTTGGAATGGTATCAAAATATTATGGCTCAATGCGATATGATTTTGTTTATTATTCGCTTTTAAGCCTTATGGGATTTATGCCGCGACTTTTTATTTATACAAAAATCGGTTCGGCAATTTATAATCCTTTTTCTGCGCAATTTCTTGTGCTTTTAATAATTATTGTAAGCTTTACAGGCTTGTCAATCATTTTATTTAATATATTTTACGGTATTAAATCAAAGCAGATGAATCAAACACTTTTGATTTATTCTGAAAAAGAAAAATATAAAATTGTTTTATAAGGAGAATATAAATGAAACCAAGCGAGTTAATTACTAAAATCGAAAATAACGAATTTGACAGCGAACTTAAGAAATTATATGTTTCAGACAGTGCAGTTAATGCGCAGAAACCTCGTTACATAAGAACCATTAACGAATTTATTAAACTTTTTGGTGATGATAGGGATGTATTTGTTTTAAGTGCACCGGGCAGAACCGAAGTTTGCGGTAACCATACAGACCATAATAACGGTAAAGTTTTAGCCGCTTCCATTAACCTTGACGCTATTGCAGTAGCTGCTAAAAGGGATGATATGGTTATTAAGGAAAAGAGTGAGGGACATAACCTTAATGATGTTGATATTTCTGTTTTAGCACCTAATGAATCTGAATACGGAAAATCGGCTGCGATGATTAAAGGTGTTGTGGCAGGTCTTAAGGAATATGGCTATAATATCGGCGGATTTGATGCTTGCACCACAAGTGATGTTATGGGTGGCTCGGGCTTATCGTCTTCAGCGGCATTTGAAGTGCTGATTGCAACAATAGTTAATCATCTTTATAACGGCGGAAATATTGATGCTGTTACGGTAGCAAAAGCATCACAATTCAGTGAAAATGTATATTTCGGCAAGCCTTCAGGCTTGCTTGACCAAATGGCGTCTTCGGTAGGTACATTTGTAACTATTGATTTTAAAGATACTGCAAATCCGATTATTAAAAAAGTTAATTACGATTTTGCAAAAAGCGGATATGCCCTTTGCATTGTTGATACTCATGGTAATCACAGTGACCTTACAGATGATTATGCTGCTGTAAGAAGCGAAATGGAAGATGTGGCAAAAGCATTCGGCAAAAAAGTTTTGCGTGAGGTGGAATATGATGATTTCTTAAATCACCTTGCAGAACTTCAAGACAAGGTTAATGACCGTGCTATTCTTCGTGCGTTTCATTTCTTCGGTGAAAATGACAGGGTAGATAAAGCTGTAACAAGCCTTGAAAATAACGATTTTGAAGCTTTTAAGCAAGCTATTACAGAATCAGGATTTTCATCTTTCCTTTATAATCAAAATGTATACTCCCCTAAAACACCTACCGAGCAAAAGCTTTCTTTAGCTTTATGCTTAAGTGAAAAGCTCCTTAAAGGTAAGGGTGCTTGGAGAGTTCACGGCGGCGGATTTGCAGGAACAATTCAGGCTTTTGTGCCTAACGATATGCTTGATGAATATAAAAATACTATTGACCGAGTATTTGGTGAGGGTTCGTGCCATGTACTTATTATTCGCCCGTTTGGCGGAACAAAAGTAATAGGTTGATTATGATGAGTCGATGAAGAGGGAATAGAAAATGAAATACATATTTATTATAAATCCTATTGCCGGCAATGACGATAAAGCAAAGATTTTTTCAAGAATTAAATCAACATTTCGTATGAGTAATGACGAAATGATTGTTGAATCTACTCACGAGCAGGGTGATGCACAGCTTATTGCAAAAAAATATGCTAAAGAATACGGCAGTGAGTGTGTAATTGTATCTTGCGGCGGTGACGGAACGGTACACGAAATTGCAAACGGACTTGCCGGTACAGATACACCTCTGCTTCTTTTGCCTCTCGGCACAGGCAATGATTTTGCCAAAAAGGTTTACGGTACAAAAAATATAAATGTTGAAAATGTAATTAAGGCATTTGGCTTTTATAACGGTAAAATAAACTATGATGTTAAGCCTATTGACCTTATTGATTATAACGGTGAAAAATGCATAAATGTTATGAGCTATGGGCTTGATACAAAAGTTGAAACCATAGGCAGAAAAATAGCAGGTAAAATTCCGCCACTTGGGCATCAGGCTTATAATATTGCAATAGTGCCTGTATTGTGCAAATCAATGACCTATAAAATAAATATTGACCTTGATTGCGTTGATGATGAAGGAAAGCCTTATAAGTACACCATTGCCCCTTGTGATTACACCCTTTTTGCAATTTGCAATGCAAGTTATTACGGCGGTGGCTTTTGTCCTGCGCCAAATTCGGTGCTTGATGACGGAATTCTTGATTTTGCACTTTGCCACCCGGTAAATGCTTTTCAGGCGCTTCCGCTAATTCCTAAATACAGTAGTGGCGAAGTTGAAAAACTGCAAAAGCATATTTCATTCGGCAAGGTGGTAAGCGGCAGAATTTGGTCTACTGACGGAAGTGCGCTTTTGGGTAACTGTGACGGTGAAAATTTCGATTACAGCGAAGTTAATTTTAAAGTGCTTCCGAAATCACTTAAACTCTGTTTTATTAAAAATTGATTTTTATTTGATAAGAAGGATATAAAAATGAGGAAAATAATATCGTTTATTTTATGTGCAGCTATGGTATTGTCATTTTCAAGCGTAACTGCGTTTGCAGATGAAATTACCTATAAGGATATTTCTATTTCGGCAGATGAATTAGCAGGCACAGCGGACGAAAATGTTAAAACCATACAAAAAGCTTTAGATGAAGCAAGAAATAGTGCAACTGATGAAAAAAGATACAGAATTCATCTTCCTAAAGGAAGGTTTAATCTTAATTCAACATTAAATATTTTTAGTAATACAGAGCTTTATCTTGATAATGAAACCACGCTTGTTCAAACAGCACCTAAAGGTCAAAATATAATTAAATCAGGCGATTTCGGGCAAAAGCATATTCTTTATAACGGATTTAGAAATATTAAAATTGACGGTGGCACTTGGAATATGAACTTTAACGGCTCTTGTGCTATGCGTTTTGGCCATTGTACTAATTTGAGCATAAATAATGTTAAAATTAACAGTGTTAAAGATGCACATCACATTGAAGTCGCAGGTGCAGATACAGTATCAATCACCAACAGCTTATTTACAGCTTCTTCAAGGACTTCTGAACGAAGTGGCTCGTGTGAAGCTATTCAGCTTGATATTTTGCACGACAGTGTGCATTTTGTAGGATTTGAAGAATTTGATGATACACCTAATAAAAATATCACTATAAGCGGATGTACATTTGATGATTTGTATTCCGGTATCGGCACTCGCTCAGGAGTAGTAAGCAAATATTTTGATAATATTGTGATTGAAAATAATGTATTTACTAACATTCAAGAAAAAGCAATCAGTTGTTTTAATTATAAAAACAGCAAAATTATCAACAATACTTTCAGTGATGTAAGTGCAGGTATCAGCTTTGAATATTTACCTAATAACATTTTCAAGAACTATTCGCAAAGAATGTATATTCCAAATGACGGTAAGGTAGGCAGTATAAATTCAAATTCATCCACCGTTATAAGCGGCAATGTTATGAATATTAAGCTAATGTCAGGTGAATCAAGCTACGGTATTTATGCATACGGCGGTAAAATTGATGCTCAAACAGCAGCAGGCAAGGGTGTTATAAATTGTGCCGGTGATTATACTATCAGCGATTTATCAATAAGCAATAATACTGTAAATTGCAGTTCTTCCGAATCACGCGGAATATTTGTAACAGGTGTTAACAACAGTGAAATTGTTTCTAACAGATTAACCGATTATGCATCGGCAGAAAACGGAATTAACGCTGTTAATATATGCGCTAGTTCTAAAAACATTGTTGTGGGCAATGTGATTGACGGTAATTTTAATAACGGAATTTCACTTTATGATGCAAATTCCTTAAGCAGTAAAAATATTGATATAGATAATAACAGTATTACAAATATAAAAAGTTACGGAATAAGGGTTGCTAACGACTCATTTGCGGTTATTAAAAGCAGTAATAATATTTCTGCCGGTATAAGCACTATTTGCCTTTATTCTAAAAATTACAGCCAAAATTTAGCTAATGTAACGTTTGCATCAACATCATTTTCGCTCAGAAATAAGCCTCTTATTACCCTGAGCTCTGTTAACGGAAATACGGGTTATAAGGTTTATCGTGCGCTTTATAACGGTACATATAAGCAAATTGCAACTGCCAAAGGCCTTAAATTTGAGGATAAGTCGGCAGGTGCATAT
>OGPZ01001777.1_pt1 | contig 14462 bp, 14 predicted proteins | sample 1553111 | NCBI WGS metagenome assembly OGPZ01 (sample SAMEA2579968, study PRJEB22360) | human gut metagenome
GGGTAGTAGTTTGGGTAGTAGTTTGGGTAGTAGTTTGGGTAGTAGTTTGGGTAGTTTTTGATTTTTCTTCTCTTCGATACATATTCACTCTAAAATCACCATCAAAATCAATTAATTCTGGTTTTTTTAGACCATATTCTTTACATTCCCTAAGAATTCTTGGTATTCCGGTTCCCCATTTTTCGATAATTTTCATATACGCAAATGCATTGGCTATCGCTGGATTTCTTAGTCTTGAATACCCTTCAATCATTTTCTTTATTGATACCGTATTTAAAAGCATACCAGGTGATGTTACCTCTAACCGATCATCAAATATCGCTACCTGTATATTACCTGGTTCCAGATAATTACGATGAGCAACTGCATTGGCTATTAGTTCCCTTACACTATTTATTGGAAGTTCATAAACATCTTGCCGATATATTCCTTTAATCTGCATACCCATATTAATCTTTTCTAACACATACTGAAAAGCTAATTGTACCTGATCTTGAATCGGTCCGCTGAACTCTCTGCGATCCACAAAATAAGCTCTTGTTTTCCCTTTAAATACTGCACATTGAATTGCTGGTTGAATTTGCATTTTCCCTGTCAATAATGCATAAGCATTGGCAGGAATAATTTTCCCATTATCTTCTTTCAAAATTCCCCACGTAATCAATATATTCTTTGTAACATCACGTATTGCTGCTTTTTCTTCATCATTCCAGGTATTTTCAATTGCTATTTTTTTCATTTTGTCACATAAATCTTTTATGTCATCTTCATTAATTTCAAGATATTCACATGGCTCATTATCAAAATATCTATTTTGACCTTCCAGAATTAATTCTTTCAGCATATATCCTTCCGCATGTCTTGATGTACCAGCTACACGTACATAGGTTCCATCTACAAGTCCTTTGTTTTTTATATAATATGGACGCATCGGTCCCGGATGAATCTCTACTACTATAATCGTCTTGTCATCAATTGATTGCAACGTTACATCTGGATAAATTTTAGGCTCACAGCTATCTGAAATAGCATTTGTAATAGAATCCATTGTCTGAAAAATCGTATCAGGATTCATACCAACGATATTTAATGTCTTGTCATCAACACCAAAAACAATACGTCCTCCTCTGCCATTTGCAAAAGCTACTACTGTTTTCATATATTTTTCACTTTTTTTGGGCATTTCAACTTTATATTCAATATTTATTGACTCTCCTGAAAACAATTTATTTTTCAATATAACTTCTCCTATCATTATGCATTAAAAATATACTTAATACTATATAAATATAGTTTGAATCATATCATACAATTTTGACATTTACAATATAATTTTCTCATCTTACATAAAAGTGTAGCACATTTCCATAACCCCATCAAACTTCACTCATACAATGACAAAAACCCTCTTTTCATCTGCAATAGATACCTTATTGCAAAAAACATTTTTATGTACTAAAATTGAAATAATAAAATTATTAAACGAGGTAACTAACAATGATTGAAATCCGAAAATTTGAACCCGATGATACAGATGCAGCAGTCAAGATCTGGAACGAAGTTGTTGACGACGGCGTTGCCTTTCCTCAGTTAGATGACTTAGATCATGAAAGTGGTCTTGCTTTCTTTGAAGAACAAACATATACCGGGATCGCTGTTGATTCTGATACAAATGAAATTGTCGGACTTTATATTTTACATCCAAATAATGTTGGAAGATGCGGCCATATCTGTAATGCAAGTTATGCGGTCTCTTCTGCTCACAGAGGAAAACAGATTGGTGAATTCCTTGTCACTGACTGTATAAAACGCGCTCCTGAATTTGATTTTAAGATTCTTCAGTTTAATGCAGTTGTTGCAAGTAATAAGGCAGCTTTACATCTATACAAAAAACTTGGATTTATCCAGCTTGGTATCATTCCAAAAGGATTTTTATTAAAAGATGGCACTTATGAAGATATCATTCCTCATTATCTAACTTTGATCCATTCCTGATCTTCTTTTTTCTCAAAGCTGCCATCCCCGATTCCTAATGCAGATTTTGCTAACATATCAGCATAATCATTATATTTATCATTAGAATGTCCTTTCACTTTCACGAACTTGATCTGCACATACTGTTTCATTTCTTCATAAATTCGTTGATACGCCTGTGTTCCTTCTTTTTTCGCTGCCCATTCTCCTGTGCACCATTTCTGGATCCCTTCATAATCATAATGAATCGCCAGCTTTTTATAGCCATTTTCTTTTGCAAAACGCATGGCTGCTTCAGAACCTTTGATCTCGCCTGCTACATTGCGCATGGTTGCTAATTCTTCATCCGCATAAGGATATGCAAAATAACGTTCTACCCCATCATGCATTAATACCATACCATAAGAAAATCTCTTCTGAGAATGATCATAACTTCCATCAACATATGCAACTAATGTATCTTCATCAATCTGCATCAATTCATTTGCATCGGGATTTAAGAACGCTTCTGCTTCTGCCTTTGTCTTAAATCCTTTGTATCTTGCATTTGGGAATCCCATGACCTGTGCTTTACATGCATCCCATGACATATAGATTCCTGGTTTTCTTCCTTTTTTTACTGCGTAAAATTTTCCTGCCATATATTTCCTCTTATTTCTTTAATAGTCTTAATCCTTATATTATAATTTTCTTTGAAAAGAAAAAATCCTGCATTGCAGGATTTTCCCTAACCTTATGATTCTAGTCGTTATCTCTTCCACCAAATAAAATGACCAGACGAAGCAAGCTCAGAAGTGCTGATGGTGCACCTGCTACATATGTCAGTGCAGCTGCTGATAAAACCTTCCTTGTCTGCCCCACTTCATCTTCGTACATGATCCCTGTACTTCCAAGAATTCGTAACGCTCTTGAAGAGGCATTAAATTCCACCGGAAGTGTTACTAATTGAAAGATCACCGCTAATGAAAATAATAAAATTCCAACATTCAATAATGTCTGATTCATTCCAAGGATCACTCCACCTAGAATAAACAACCAGGAAAGATTGGAACCAAGATTCACAGCTGGAACCATAGCCCCACGGATCTTCAATGGTGCATATCCTTGCTGATGCTGTACAGCGTGCCCACACTCATGGGCTGCAACACCGATCGCTGCGATCGAATCAGATCCATAAGTTGCATCTGATAATCTTAATACTTTATTCTTTGGATCATAATGATCTGTAAGATTTCCGCTGACACGTTCTACCGAAACATCGTAAATTCCTGCCTGGTTTAAAATACGTTCAGCAGCCTGAGAACCTGTCAGTCCACAATGACAACGGACTCTTGAATATCTTCGAAACGTTGAATTCATCTTGGAAGATGCGATCATCGTGATGATCACTCCGATGATGATCAAAATATACGTTGGGTCAAAATAATAACCATAACCGTATGGATACATAAATATCTCCCTTCTTTCTCTGTAACATGTAGATGATTATATCGTTCCTCCTACATGAAATCAAGGCAGTTTAGAAATATTTTATAATCATTTTATTGAATGATTAATTCTTCATATTTTTATAACAAAGAAGTTCTTAATTCGTCTCCGGATTTCGCACTCAAATATGCTGGCGCAATATCAAATACAGTCTTACATCCACTCTGTCCTTCTTTGGAAAGTTTATATGCAGCTCTTGCATATGCAACTAAAACACTTGATGTAAATTCTGGGTTAGAATCTAATTTTAAGCTGTACTCAATGATATGTTTGTTTTCTTTTTCCCATCCTGTACATCCACTTCTTAATACAAATCCACCATGAGGGATCTTGCTGTGGTCACGATCTAATTCTTCCTGGCTGATGAAATGTACAGTTGTATCATAGTCTGAGAAGTAGTTCGGCATTGTCTTGATCTCTTCTTCAACTTTCTTCGCATCTGCACCTTCTTCAAGTACCACAAAGCATTCTCTTGTATGCTTCTGTCTTGTTGTAAGTTCTGGATCTTCCCCATTACGAACTGCTTCTAAAGCTGCTTCTACAGGAATTGTGTACTGTTTACCGTCTTTGACACCTTCCACACGACGGATCGCATCAGAGTGTCCCTGGCTGACTCCTTTTCCCCAGAATGTATAATCTTTTCCTTCTGGAAGGATTGCATTTGCATACATTCTATTTAAAGAGAACATTCCTGGATCCCAACCTACAGAAATGATTCCAATATGTCCATATTCTTTCGCTGCTTTATCTACATTTGCAAAATGTTCTGGAATTCTTGCGTGTGTATCAAAGCTGTCTACCACGTTAAATAATTTGGCATATTCTGGTGTCTGAACAGGAAGGTCTGTTGCACTTCCTCCACATAACATTAAAACATCGATCTTATCTTTCCAATCTTCTACATCTTTGACATTACATACAGCTGCACCTTCTGTTAAAATGCTGACTGTCGCTGGATCTCTTCTTGTAAATACAGCTACAAGCTCCAAATCGTCATTCTGTTTGATCGCGCATTCAATTCCGCGTCCAAGGTTACCATAACCCATAATACCAATTCTAATCATTGATTTTCTCCTTTTTGACTTTATTAAACATAGTATATCATTTCTGTGTTTTGCGTTCAATGTATTCTTTTTATGATTTTTTTGCTATAATGATCTTAAAAATTCCCGATGATTCCTGATCCTTCGGGAATATTCTAACAGAAATGAGGAATTTTATCATGTCATTTACCGGCATTTTCAAAGCAAAAAACGGCATTGTCGCTGTCGTTGATTCAAAGGCATCCAGAGTAGAAAACGGGCAATCTTATGAAGACGTTCACAGGAATCCAGAAAAGCTCTTTGTATTCCAAAACGGAATTGCAACAACTTTTGGTGCTAACCAAATTTTAGTCCAGAATCCTTTTGAATTTTCCTCAAAAGTCATTGCAATTGAAGATCTGGTTTATGAATATCTGCATTTAAAGAATATCTTAGATGCTTCTTTCTTCCAATCTCTGCTTGTAAAAATGACATCCAACCCAGCCAATACAGAACCTGTAAACTTTCTGGTTGGACGCAAAATCCGTCAGGAAGAATACATCTTAGAACATCATCAAGTACGTTATTGCGCCTACGCACAACGGCTCGCAACCCCAATGGAACATTTCTTTACTGGCGGAGATGAAAAATATCGGGAACACTTTGATAACATTCCATATCTTTCACAGATCACCTCTGTTGATGTATTGCAGAAAACTGTTGCAAAAGAATTGGATGGATTGATTCAATATTATGACCAGCAATCCGAATATAATCCTGTAGGAAAGCCTGTGAAATCTTATGTTTTAAGATAATGCTACTTTATAGTTTTATCTTCGAAAAAGCCTCCGCAAATGCATTATTGATCGGCTCCTGTGCTTCTTTTTGCTGTTTTTTCAAATATCGGTTCACTTCTTTTTTACTCATTCCAGAACCTTGTTTTTCTTTTCTTTGTTTAAATGCAGACAGTTTTTCTTTATACCCGCAAACACATACAAACTTCTGTCCTTCACCTTCTCCAACCATCTCCATCTTCTTATGGCATACGGGACATCTGGCGTTTGTGATCCTTGAAATCGTCTTTTTATATCCGCAGGTACGATCCTGACATACCAGACGTTTTCCGTGTTTTCCATTGACTTCCAATAAAAATTTTCCACATTCCGGACAACGGTGTCTTGTAACATTATCATGTCTAAATTTACCATCCGATGTTTTAATATCATTGATCAATGCCTGTGTATAGTCTGAGATTTCTCTCATAAATTTCTGATCATTTTGTTTTCCTTTAGAGATTGCTGTCAGTTTCTTCTCCCAGTCGGCGGTTAACTCTGCTTTTTTTAGATCTTCTGGAACAAGTTCTAACAATTGTTTTCCTTTGGATGTGATATGGATTTCATTTCCTTTTTTCTCAAGAAGATAACTGTTAAATAATTTATCAATGATATCGGCTCTTGTCGCAACCGTTCCAAGTCCTTTTTTATCCATCTGATCGATCAATGTTCCTTCTGTGTAACGCCCTGGTGGATTCGTTGTTCCTTCTGTCATGGAAATCGTTCCAACCGGATATTCTTTTCCTTTGACTGGGATATTTCCTGCTTTGATCGTATCTTTTGTTTGAGTTTCCTCTTCGTAGAGTTCTCTCCATCCCAGCTGTTTGATATTCTCTGCTTTTGCACGGAAAAGTTCTCCATTTATGCTTGCTTTCACAGAGAGTTGTTCAGAAATTGCTGGTGCTGATAAAACAGCTAAAAATCTTGCAACAACTATATCATAGATCTTTCGTTCATCGGAACTAAAACTTGTCAAGGATGCATACTGCTCTGTTGGAATGATCGCATGATGGTCAGATACTTTTTTATCATTGATAAAACGGCTGCTTGCTTTGATTTCTTTTCTTAATAACGTTGCTGCTGCCTTTTTATATGATCCATTCTGACATGCTTTGATCCTGTCTTTTAATGTGTCTGTCATGTCATTGGTCAAATATCTGGAATCTGTTCTTGGATATGTCAATACTTTGTGATGCTCATAAAGACTCTGCATGATATTTAATGTCTGTTTTGGCGAAAAGCCGTAACGTTTACTCGCTTCTTTCTGCAAAGTTGTCAGATCATAAAGTTCTGGAGCATAGTTCTTTTTCTCTTTTTTTGAAACCTCCGTGATCACAAGATCATGACCTCTTAATTTCTTACCAAGTTCCTCTGCCCATTTCTTGTCAGAAATTCTCTGATTTCCTTTCTGATTCTCCCATGTGAAATTCATTCCTGTTGCAAAAATCTTATAACCGTAATATTTCTGCGGTTTGAAACTCTTAATTTCCTGCTCTCGGTTCATGATCATTGCCAAAGTTGGGGTCTGCACACGCCCACAAGATAACTGAGCATTGTATTTACATGTCAAAGCTCTTGTCGCATTGATCCCGACTAACCAGTCTGCTTCAGCTCTTGATCTTGCTGCACGGAAGAGATCATCATATTCTTTTCCCGGTTTTAAATGTGCAAAACCATCTTTGATCGCTTTGTCTGTTACCGAAGATATCCACAAACGGTAGATTGGTTTCTTATTTCCAGACATCTGTAAGATCCATCTGGCAACTAATTCTCCTTCTCTTCCTGCATCAGTTGCAATGATCACATCTTTGATATCATTTCGAAGGAGTAATTTCTTTACTGTCTGGAATTGTTTGGATGTCTTCTTTAACACTGTTAATTTCCAATGTTTTGGCATCATTGGAAGGACATCCATATTCCACTCTTTGTATTCCTTTCCATACTGCTCAGGATCCGCCAGAGATACTAAATGCCCTAATGCCCACGTTACAATATGATCATTTCCTTCGATATAACTATGCGTTTCCTTCTTACAACCAAGAACTCTCGCAATATCACGCCCAACCGAAGGCTTTTCTGCTAATACTAATCGTTTCATTTTATTATTTAAACCTTTCTAAAATTGTCATCTCAAATTTATTATCCCGACCATTTTAACATATTTTGTGGTATACTGGAATAAAGATATTTTATCGTATTTTTACAGAATTGAGGTATTTACATATGAAATTAATGATCGCATCCGATATTCACGGATCTGCTTTTTACTGTAAACAATTAATCGAAGCATATAAACAAGAACAGCCTGATAAACTACTTCTTTTAGGAGATTTACTTTATCATGGCCCAAGAAATGACCTTCCTAAAGATTACGCACCAAAACAAGTCATCGAAATGCTAAACGCTATCAGCGACCAATTGATCTGTGTCAGAGGAAACTGCGAAGCCGAAGTCGACCAGATGGTACTAAACTTCCCTGTCCTAAGCGAATCCTGCATCCTATACATCGATGGACAAACCATCTACGCAACCCACGGGCACATAAACTCTCCAGCAAATCCTCCAAAATTACATAAAGGAGATATTCTGTTGACTGGCCATACCCATATCCCAGCCTGGGAAGAATATGATAACTTTTTATATTTAAATCCAGGATCTGTGTCTATTCCAAAAGAAGGATCCGAACATGGGTATATGATCTATGAAAATAAGAAGTTTTTATGGAAAACCTTAAAAGGTGACGTATATCATACACTTTAACTTTTTTGTTTTCTTATCACATATCTTAATGGTATTCTATAACCTTCATGTATATAAAACAAATAAAAAAGAGATGGAATACGAAAACGATTGAATTTCATGGCGGATCAGCGTTTTGCAAAAAATCCATCATGAAATTCATGTTTCGTATTCCATCTCTTTTTTATTTGTTTTATATACTAGAAGATTATATAGTATCATTTGGATTTCCCATATAAATTCATCCTCTATTTCTTTCTTAACCCTTAATGATATCATCAATCGTGTCAAACGGGATTCCTTCATTTTCCCCATTGTCTTTATGCACATGTACAATATCATCTTCTTCTAAGCATCTTGCAAATTCAATCTGCATAAAAATACCTTTGATCTCTCTTCCATTTAATGTCTTTACGATTACATGATCATTTTGTGAAACAAAAAGTTCTTCCTCATTCCCATCTTCATCTTGTTTTACCAATTTCACTCCTGGTAATACATTTGTAAATTCCATAAAAATTGCTCCTTTATCTTATAATTTCAGAAAAAATTTCATCAATTGTTCTTTAGCTTTGTTATATGGCATATAACGAACTGGAATATCAATCTTATCTGATTTCTTTATGATACTCTTTTCATGCGTAAATATATCAAAACTTTTCTTTCCATGATAAGACCCCATTCCGCTATTCCCAACTCCTCCAAATCCTAGATATGGAGTTGCAAGGTGGATGATCGTATCATTGATACAGCCACCGCCAAAAGACAACTGTGAAAGTACATCTTGTTCTACTTTATCATTTTCTGTAAATAAATACAATGCCAAAGGTTTGTTATGATCTCTGATATACGAAACTGCATCTTCTAATTTGTCATATGTCATTATAGGAAGTAATGGACCAAAAATCTCTTCCTGCATCACCATGGATTCTTCTTTTACATTCACAAGTATCGTTGGAGCGATCTTTCGAAGTCTTATATCTCCATAACCGCCTTCAACGATCTTTTCATGTTTCATCAATTCCATAATGCGCTGATAATGTCTCGGATTTATCATAGATGAATAATCTTTATTCGACAAAGGATGTTCCCCGATCATTTTATTGATCCAGTATTTTAAGTAGAAGATCAGTTCACTTTCTGCTTTTTTATCTACGAAAATGTAATCTGGCGCAACACAGGTCTGCCCACTGTTTAAAAATTTTCCAAAAACAATTCGTTTTGCTGCCAACTTAATATTGGCGCTTTCTTCTACAATGCATGGACTTTTTCCACCTAATTCCAAAGTCACTGGTGTTAAATGTCTCGATGCTTTTTCCATCACGATCTTTCCAACTCGTTCTCCACCAGTATAGAAAATATGATCAAATGACTGTTCCAGAAGTTTTTCACTGATTTCTACTCCTCCATTGATCACAGCAACGTAATGAGAAGGGAAAACTTCTCCAATCATCTTCTTTAAAAGACTGGCACAATGTGGTGCGTGTTCAGATGGTTTTAAAACACAACAATTTCCTGCTGCAATCGCTCCGATCAACGGCTGTAAGGATAAAAGAATTGGATAATTCCATGGGGCTATGATCAATACCTTTCCGAGTGGTTCTTTGATCTTATAACTTTGGGATGGAAACTGGGCAAGCGGTGTTTTTACCTGCTCTGTTTTCATCCATTTTTTTAGATGCTTCTTTGCATAAGAAAGTTCACTTTTTACCATGCCAATCTCTGCCATATAGGACTCAAAAGATGATTTCCCTAAATCTTTGTATAATGCATGTTCCATATCTTCTTCATGTTGTTTGATCGCACATTCCAAGCGCAATAATGCTTTCTTTCGAAATTCGTATTTCTTTGTCTTCTGGCTTTGAAAAAAATGTTCTTGTCTTTTTAACATTTGATTGATTTCCATGATAACCTATCCTTTCTTTCTCTACCTTCACCGCGTTTTATCTTAATTTTACCATATATAGTAAACTACCGCCTCTCTTTTTTATTTATTGCCACTTTTTAAGAAATTCGCTATAATAAATTTGTTTTACAACAACCATATCTTTACAATGAAAGGATTTATACATATATGAAACGTAATATCAGATTAACAATTGAATATGATGGTTCCCGCTATCAGGGCTGGCAGAGGCTTGGCGGTGATTCCAATGCGAATACGATTCAAGGAAAATTAGAGTCTGTTTTATCAAAAATGACTGGAGAAGATGTCAATATCAATGGATCTGGCCGTACCGATGCTGGTGTTCATGCTTATGGTCAGGTTGCCAATTTCCATACAGACTGTATGATGTCTGTTAATGAGATCAAAAACTATCTTACCAAATATCTTCCATCTGATATCGGTATTGTGGAAGTTTCTGAAGCTTCCGAACGTTTTCACAGTCGTTTAAATGCGAAAGAGAAAACTTATCTTTACCGAATTGCAATTCCTGGTGTATCGAATGTTTTTGAACGTAAATACCTTTGGTATTTCCCGGAAACTTTGGATATCAAAAAGATGGAAGAAGCTGCATCATTACTGAGCGGAACGCATGATTTTAAAGGATTTTCTTCAATTAAGAAAACAAAAAAATCTACCGTCCGTAGTATCTATAACATCGAGATCAAAAAGACAAAAAAAGAAATCCAGATCTCTTATACAGGAAATGGCTTCCTTCATAACATGGTCCGGATTCTTACTGGAACTTTAGTAGAAGTTGGATGTGGAAAAATAAAACCAGAGGATATTACAAAAGCACTGGAAAGTACAAAAAGAAGCGATGCAGGGATTACTGCACCGCCTCAAGGGTTATTTCTGGTTTCTGTGGAGTATTAAGATCTAATCTTATTCTCCCCAGACTTCCTCAGCAATTTCTTTCACTAATTTTAGTTTTGCCCACTGTTCTTCTTCTGTTAATTTATTACCGATCGCACAAGAAGCAAATCCACACTGTGGGCTTAGGCATAGTCTTTCCAAAGGAATGTATTTTGCTGCCTGTCTGATTCTGTTGATTACTTTTTCTTTGTCTTCAAGATCTGGTTTCTTTGTCGTGATCAGACCAAGGACAACTTTCTTGTCTTCTGATACTTTCTTAAGTGGTGCAAATCCTCCAGATCTTTCATCATCATATTCAAGGAAAAGTGCATCAACATTTTCTTTTGCAAATACATAGTCTGCAACTGTATCATATGGACCACTTGTGAAGAATGTAGAATGATAATTTCCACGACAGATATGGGATGTAATTACCATATCTTCTGGTCTTCCTTCTAATGCAAGGTTGTTCACAGTAAGCAGCTGTTTCTTCACATCTTCAAGATCAATTCCTAATGCTTTATATCTTTGTTTCGCAGCATCTCCCACGATCGCTCCCCAAGTACAGTCATCTAACTGAAGATTACGGCATCCTGCCTTATAGAACTGTTTGATCACATCCTGATATGCAACACCAATATCCTGAATCAATTCTTCATTTGTCGCATAATATTTTCTTGTCGTTTCAATGTTTGTTGGAACGATCATTTGCTGAAACATCTGTGCTGGTGCAGGAATTGTATATTTTGCAATTGTATTTTCATCTTCAAACTGTTTTAAATATCTGAAATATTCTACAAATGGATGCTTTTTCGCTTTGATCTTTCCTACCAGATAAGTGTCTTCTAAAGAAGCTAATTCTCCATCGAACTGTACTCCACTTCCTGTCTGTTCATGTGCTACACCCTCAAATCCCCACATAAAATCTAAATGCCAGTAAGTTCTTCTGAACTCTCCGTCCGTAATCACATGATATCCTAATTCTTTTTGTTTTGCTACTAATTTTGCAATCTCTTCATTTACGATGTTATCGTATACTTCTTTTGTGATCTTGTTTTCGTTATATTGTGTTGTTGCTTTCTTTAATTCTTCTGTTCTTAAAAAGCTTCCTACATAATCATATCGAAATGGCTCTTGTAATTTACTCATTTTCTGTCGTCTCCTTTTTGCCTTGTTTTTTAAGTTGTATATAGTATATCATTTCAAAATCATCATTTCAAATATATATATTTAGCGGTTTGTTATAGTTTTAAGTTATAGCAAAAGTGTTCGCAGAATGATTCTGCTTTCTATCTGCATCCAGATATTTTTGTATTTCCATCTGCATCGACATATCTTAATATTCCTTTTGTATATGTAATCTTGTCATCTGATACCCCCTCCGCAATAATCTTCTTCTTTCCACTTTTTATATCGACCTGTGCAATATAATATTTCTTTTTCCAATAAATATACCCATCTGCTACAAAAAACCATTTTGTATCTTCTGCATCATTAAAATATTCCTCATACTGTTTTTGTTTCTGTATCATTCCAAAATAGTTTTCGATATTTTCATCTGTGGAATCATAGACTAACGTGTTATCAAAATTTTTAAGATTAATTTTCCTGACACATATGCCATTGCTCTCATCATTTTCAGAAAGATAGTAACACTCATTTCCATATATAAATATCTTTTGAATTGTTAATTTTGATGGAAATACATCTATGATAAGATTTTCCTTTTTTCCGCTTTCATCTGTATATATAATATTGTTATTATCCTCATCTATTTCGATCGTTTTTCCATTCCATATTGCCTTTTCCTGCGTATCTTCTTTGCTTATAGATACTCTAACTTCCCTATGATTCGTACTTTTGCTGCATCCTGTAGCAAATAAAGTTGATGCAATGAAACATAATGTTATGATTCCCATCATCTTTTCCACCATAATATGAAGTGAAACTAATAGAAACGCAGAATAAATACACATAATAACTATATATTTTTTTATAAATATTATTGATTTTCTCAATAACTTACGTATTGTGACTACTGTTAATATCAACAGAAACTTTGACATCAAGATGCACAAAACTCTTGAAAAATTTTGATGATTCAATAAATAGTTTGCATCTACTTGTAAGATCAATGCTGTAAAATATGAAACCGCAAAATCAATGGCAGCTAAAATTACTGCATAAATCAATGGAAGTACAATACATAATCCTATTTTCGCTTTATATAAAAATAGCTGAAACAAAATAATTACAAATAAAACGAATATAGAATTAAAAACTGAAAATATCTCTATTTTATTTAATCCTGTGATTAACAATGCACTAAGTGCCGCCCCTGCAAATGCCAGATATTTTCGATCACCAAATTCCTCTTTTACTAGAAAAGTCCCACAAAAAACACAACACATGAAAATTTCAATGAAACTTGCGATGTATTCTATAATCCAAAAAAATGTCGTCATACCTGATTACCCCAATAATTCATTAATGCTATTTTCACACTTTTTATTCTGGTTCTGCTTACGATCAGATGCTCGCCATTATCTAATGTAATATCATGATTCGAGTATTTCCCAATATATTTAGCGTTTGCAACACATCCACTATGTATTTTGATAAAATGCTCATCATTTAATTCCTCATATAATTCTTTGATTGTTTTTCGTACAAATAATACCTCTCCATTCTTTAAATGGATTCCTATCTTTCTTGCACTTGTCTCAAAATACATAATATCTGAATGCTTCACTCGAACTTCCGCTTCTCCTGTTTTCACAATCATATAAGAATCCTGCATTTCCTCAAGTCTTTGGTATGCTGCCTTCAAACATGGCATTAATTCTTTTTCGATTCTGTTTTTTCGAATATATCGAAATGGATTATATTCAATCGATTCAAACACATACTGTTCATATGCTGAAATAAAAATTAATATGATATCTAAATGTTTCTGTCTTAATTTTTTTGCAACCTCAAGTCCTGAAACATCTGGCATATCAATGTCTAGGAATAAAACATCAAAATCTTCTTTTTCATTGTAAATTAAATCTAATACTTTCTTTCCCTCTTTATAAGCGTAAGTTTCAATTTCAATCTTTAACTTGTCAGCTATATGATATAATTCTTTCTGAATCATCTGTAAAGATTTCTGTTCATCATCACATATTGCAATATTTATTCTCATCGTAATTCCCTCGTTTTCCTTTTTGTATGAAAGATATTATACCATAAAAAATATAATAATAAAATTAGACTAAACTAGAGACTTACTCCCAAATATTTTAGAACTGTTTATACTTTCTTTAGAATTGTTCATACTTTGTATATTGAATGAAGATGAGATTTTGATATACTTAAGACATAGTTTTTCATATATATTTTTTAATCCTCTCTTTTCAGAAAAGCAACCGCTCACAAGATTTGTGAGCGGTCTTTTTATTGTTAGGCTTTAACCTTCAACATACACACCCACTAGTGGTTTCGATCACTGAATTTATTGAATATTATAAAAATGGTTATCTGTCGGCGACCGTAGGAACACGTCTGCACTTAGCGAGTGGATGGTCGTAAAGACCATTCAGGAGCTTAGTACAGCTACGTGTG
>OGPZ01001825.1_pt1 | contig 14219 bp, 9 predicted proteins | sample 1553111 | NCBI WGS metagenome assembly OGPZ01 (sample SAMEA2579968, study PRJEB22360) | human gut metagenome
CGCCGCCGGCACGCTCGCCCTGGCCATCCTCGACTTGGGCAAAATCGGCCCGTTCCACCAGATCAACGCGCTGAAAACCGTGGTCGGCTTCGGCGCGAACATCTCCGCCGCGATCATGTTCATCTGCCGTGGCTCCGTCTACTGGCCGTTCGCCATCGCCATGTGCCTGGGCTGCATCATCGGCAGTTCCATCGCCCCTCCGGTCACACGCCATATCCCCGAGAACATCATGCGCGCCGCCGCCGTGCTCACCGGCATCGTCCTCGCCGTCAAGCTTGGCTGTAGCACCTATTTCTAAAAGCCTTTGGTTCCGGAGTGTGGCGTGTGACCGTGCGGCTGCGCTCCGGAACGACAATTTCCGGTTCCTCGTGTGCCGAGATTCGTCTTGGCCTGGTGACTTGCGGCGGGTTTGTTCCCAAGCGGGTGTTCCGTAGGTGGTTTTTCGCTTCCGTAGGTGGTTGCCGGAGGAAAGGCGTTTGAGAAACGGCTTAAATTAAGCCATTCTCAGACACCAATACCAGAACCAACCACCTACGGAACCACAAAACCACCTACGGAATTGAGTCTGGCAACGGTGTTTGGCGCTTTTACTGAAGATGGTGAAAAACGGTATATGCCGCTTCGAGTGGCTCGATTATTTCGAATATCTGAAAAGAGTAGGAACCCCCCATTAGATAAGTGTCGATAGTGCCCGCATGACGATATCTACGTCCTTGTTTTCCAGCTCGCGAATGACGTGCAGATAGGTTTCCTGAGTTGTAGTCATGCTGGCATGGCCTAGACGGCGTGACACGCTGGCGATCGATACGCCGGCGAACAGCAGCAGCGATGCGTGTGTATGGCGTAGACCATGGACGGAAATAACTGGCACGTCCACGTTTCTGCAATGTTTTGCAAGCACGTCGTTGGCTGTTGAGTTGTAGACCTTGCCGTGCACGAAAATAGGTTTATCATGCGGAAGATCCTTGAGTAATCCAGACATTTGCATGATGAGTTGCCAGTCGAGTTGCACTTTACGCACGGACGATTCGTTTTTCGTGGGTACGAAACCGCCGCCGTTTTTATAATCCCAAGTTTTGTTGACGGAAAGCGTCTGGTGTGCGAAATCAAAGTCATCGGGTGTGAGCCCAAGCGCCTCAGAGAATCGGAGTCCGGTTTTCGCGATAAGGAGGATAAGCCAATCCCAGCTTGCCTCGGCCCCAAGATCAAGGTCCGCGAGCATGGCATGCAGCTCGAATTGGTTGAGATACTTCATTTTCTTAATGCGTGGCTGCTTGCCTTTGATGATGACTTTGCGCGTTGGATCACGCGGGATGAGTCCTTCGTCAACGGCATCGAGAATGGCGCCTTTGATCTGATGGTGAAAATCCATGGTGGTTTGGCGCTCATGATGCTGTGCATATCCGTTGATGAGCTGCTGGTATGCGGTTCGATCCATATCGGTGAGTCTGAGTTCAGGGATGAGCTTGCCGAGCCAGGATTGCGTAAGTCGATATTTGCCCATGGTCACGTCTCTGATGGCGCCTTCCTTGTACGTTCTCACCCACTGGGCGTAGTAGTCGCAGAACAGCGATTCTGATGTGATGGTTTCCTGCATGAGATGCGCCTTTCTGAAAATAGGGGATTGGCGCAGCCATCATACTTACGCTGATGAAGGGTGATGAGCGAATCCAGACGGTCGAAGAATGCACCGATTCGGCGCTGCTCGGCGATGTTTGGATGGCCAAAAAACACATTCGCAATATCTTCATTGTGAATGTGCACGACAGATTTGCCTTGAGCTCTTTTCGCTAAATCGAAATGCGGCTTTCCATAAGATAATTCCAGAGCAAGAAAAACCGGATCGATGTCGGCTGAAGACGTTATGACATTTAGGTCGCCGCCTAGGATAATCCCAGGTTTTTCAACGACTGACGCAATGGATATGTCCTCAGCCGTTTCTCCGGAGGCAGGAATGATAACCTCTCCACCTTCGCTGTAAACAGAATTTTCAAGAGGTTTTACGAAAGTATCAACGGAATGTATCTGAGTCTCGTAATTTGTATACAACCTGCCATACAAAATAATTGGAGTGCCCTGATCTCTCAGATCGTTCTTCGAATACCCACATCCCTTAGAAAAAGAACACAGTTCCCCCAGCTTACGCTGTTCCCAAGCGGGGGTGCGGTATTCTTGTGAAAGATGTGCAGTCGCTCGTGGAGCCGCGCATTTTGCCGGCACCGCAATGAGGAGGGATAGATGAACAAGCAGCAGCTCGCTTCGAAAATCTGGGAGTCCGCCAATAAGATGCGTTCCAAGATTGAGGCGAACGAATACAAGGATTACATTCTTGGCTTCATCTTCTACAAGTTCCTTTCAGAAAACGAGCTGATGCGCTTGAAGGACACCGATTTCACCGAGGATGACCTGCTGCTGCTTACGGAGGATAATCCGGACATTGTGGAAGGCGTACAGGATGAGTGCGGCTACTTCATCTCCTATGACAACCTGTTTTCCACATGGGTCAAAAAGGGCAACGATTTCGAGATTTCCAACGTGCGTGATGCGCTTTCGGCGTTCTCCCGCAACATCAATCCAGCGCGTAAGAGAGTGTTCGACGGTATTTTCGACACCCTGCAGACCGGACTTTCCAAGCTTGGCACCGATGCGAGGAGCCAGTCCAAGGCCGCACGAGACCTGATTTATCTCATTAAGGACATTCCGATGGATAGCCGTCAGGATTATGACGTGCTCGGATTCATTTACGAATATCTCATCAGCAATTTTGCCGCCAATGCGGGCAAGAAGGCCGGTGAATTCTACACACCGTCCGAGGTCTCCCAGCTGATGAGCGAAATCGTCGCATGGCATTTGCAGGGGCGCGAGCAGATCAAGATCTACGATCCAACATCCGGTTCCGGCTCTTTGCTGATTCATATTGGCCAGTCTGTGGCTCGGCGCAATGGCAATCCGAATTCCATCATGTATTACGCGCAGGAACTCAAGGAGAACACCTACAACCTGACGCGTATGAATCTGGTGATGCGCGGTATTCTTCCCGACAACATCGTCGCCCGCAACGGCGACACCTTGGAAGACGACTGGCCGTGGTTCGACACGTTGGAAAACAAGGAGGAAACATACAATCCGTTGTTCGTGGATGCGGTGGTTTCCAACCCTCCCTACTCGCAGAATTGGGATCCTACTGACAAGGAGATCGATCCACGCTTCAGCTATGGCATAGCACCGAAGTCCAAGGCGGACTATGCGTTCCTGCTCCATGACTTGTACCATCTGCGTGCCGATGGCATCATGACCATCGTTCTGCCTCACGGTGTGCTGTTCCGTGGTGGCGAGGAAGGCCAGATTCGTAAGAATCTGATTGAAAACCACCATATTCAGGCGATTATCGGCCTTCCGGCGAATATTTTCTTCGGTACGGGCATCCCCACCATCGTGATGGTGCTGCGCAAGAAACGCGATGACGACAGGGTGCTCATTGTTGACGCGTCGAAACATTTCATCAAGGACGGCAAGAACAACAAGCTACAGGCTTCTGACATCAAACGCATTGTCGACGTGGTGTCGAACAACCGCACGGTGCCCAAATTCAGCCGTTTGGTGTCCATTGACGAGATTCGCGCCAATGATTACAACCTCAACATTCCCCGGTATGTTGATTCGTCTGAGAATGCGGAGACATGGGATGTGTACGCTTCGATGTTCGGAGGCGTTCCGAAGAGCGAGGTCGAGCAGCTTGGGGAATATTGGAACGCCTGGCCGAGTCTGAAGGCTGAGCTGTTCCGCGATAATGGTGCTTGCTATGCCTGTGACCATGATGATATCGCCACTGTGGTGCACAACAATGCCGATGTAAAAACGTTCATTGCCTCGTATGGGCAAGCCATTTCCGGCCTGCCTGCTGACCTACGCTCCCGTTTGGTGGAGCATCCCGAACAGGTGGATGCGCTCGGGCAGGAAACGGCCATTGGCGAGGAACTGGATGCGATGATCGCCAATACCGCGCTGATCGACCCGTATGACGCCTATCAGAAGCTTGATGATGCGTGGAACGGTATCTCCATTGATTTGGAAGTGCTGGGTTCCGAAGGCTTCGATGCGGTAAGAGCCGTGGACCCGAACATGGTCATCAAGAAAAAAGGCGGCAAGGATGTGGAAGTGCAGGATGGCTGGATTGGCCGCGTTCTGCCCTTCGACTTGGTTCAGCGTGAGCTGCTGCACGATGATTTGGCCGCGATCGAGGCGGACGAACGCCGTGTGCAGGACATTGATTCCGAGATTGAAACCATTTTGGAAGGTTTCGATGAGGATGACAAGCAGAATAGTGATGCGGTTAATCAGGACGGTGATGCCTTCGTTGCTGCCGAGTTGAAGAAAGCGGTTAAGGCGATCGGCAAGAATCCGGCTTCTGATTTTGAGCGCGGCTTGGTGCAGGCCCAAAAGCTGTTCGATGAGTCAAAGAAACTGAAGTCCGGTATCAAAACCAAGCGAAATGCGTTGGAGGAGAAGACCTGCGATGCGATCAAGGCGTTGGGCGATGACGAAGCCAGAAGGTTGCTGGAAGCCAAGTGGATTACGCCATTGCAGAAGCAGTTGGAAAAACTGCCGAATGCCGTGATCGACGAGCTCATTGGCAAAGTGAACGCGTTGAAGAACAAGTACGCCACCACGTATGCCGATGTATGCGGCCAAATCGATGAAGCGGAGAAGGAATTGTCCGGAATGCTTGGCGATTTGACCGGTAATGCCCGCGATCTGGCGGGCTTGGAAGAGCTCAAAGCACTGCTCGGGGGTGAATAATTATGGTCGAACAGCATGGAAAAACACTAGTTCCGCAGATTCGTTTCGCTGGTTTCACTGACCCTTGGGAACAGCGTAAGCTGGGGGAGCTATATAAAGAGGTCTCAGAAAAAAATGATTTGACCTACGGCAGGGATCGTATTATTTCTGTTGCACATATGTATTTCAATCCCGTTGTCTATGTTACTGAAGATGACTATTTGAAAACATACAATGTCATGCGCTTGGGAGATATAGCTTTCGAGGGAAATCGAAGCAAGAACTTTGCGCATGGGCGTTTGGTGGAAAACACAATTGGCGATGGTATTGTTTCGCATGTTTTCAAGGTTTTTCGGCCGATCCAGCCTTTTGACTTGATGTACTGGAAATACAGTATCAACAATGAAAAAGCTATGAAGGATGTGTTGACACGCTCGACTAAAGCATCAACAATGATGCATGAACTCGTTGCAAAAGACTTCCTTAATGAAGAAATTGCCGTTCCATCTTTAGAAGAACAGCGCCGAATCGGCGCGTTCTTCGACCGTCTGGACTCCCTCATCACCCTTCATCAGCGTAAGTATGACAAGCTCTGCGTACTGAAAAAATCCATGCTCGACAAGATGTTCCCTAAAGGGGGTTCCCTGTATCCGGAGATTCGTTTCGCTGGTTTCACTGACCCTTGGGAACAGCGTAAGCTCTCTGAACTGGTTGAAATTGAGAGAGGAGGTTCGCCACGACCGATTGAGCGATACATTACAGATGATCCTTGTGGACTTAATTGGGTGAAAATTGGCGATGCTCCAGAACTTGGCCGATATATAACCCAAACTACCGAGAAAATAAAACCTGAAGGTCTCGCAAAAACCCGCCAGGTGTATCCGGGGGATCTAGTTTTATCGAACTCTATGAGCTTTGGACGACCATACATCATGGCCATTAGAGGCTGTATTCATGACGGCTGGCTGCTGATCCGCGATGCCCAGAAACACTTCGATCCTATTTTCCTCTGCCATATGTTGGGTGCTCCACAGATGCTTAATCAATATCGCATGTTCGCAGCAGGAAGCACGGTTAATAATCTCAACAAAGAACTTGTTGGGAAAGCCATCGTTTCATTGCCAAGTAAAGATGAACAACGTGAAATTGGTATTGTCTTGGACCGTCTGGACTCGCTCATCACCCTTCATCAGCGTAAGCTCGAATTACTGCGGAATATTAAGAAATCCATGCTCGACAAGATGTTCGTATAGGGGTGTTCATGGCAACAATCACGTTATTTCACGGTTCCCCGCATGAGTCAGTGACCCCCGATTATGGTTTGGGCAACGACAAGCATGACTACGGTCGTGGTTTCTATCTGACCGCGAATGTGGAACTCGCCAAGGAATGGGCCGTGTGCAGGCCGGATGAGTCCAATGGCTGGGTCCACCAGTACGAACTGGACACGAATGGGCTGAGCATCCTGGATTTTCAGGAACATAGCGTGCTTGCCTGGCTGGCCGAGCTGATGAAACATCGTGATGCCGCCGATTCCAAGCGTTATCGCGTGCTTGCCACAAAATTCATCGCCCAATACGGCATCGATACCAGCAGCTATGACATCATCAAAGGTTGGCGTGCGAACGCCTCGTACTTCTACATCGCCAAAGAATTCGTCCGAGACAATGTGGACGTCGATATCTTGGAGGAACTGCTGTCGCTTGGCGGTCTGGGAACTCAGTATTGTGTCAAGACCGAAAAGGCATATGGGCAATTGCGAGAAGTCAACGATGGCTTGCTTTCCGTGAGCTACAGCGAATTCAACGACAAATACAATCAGAGGGATGTTGAGGCGCGGCAGAACATGCGTGACCTTATCGATTCCGATGCCAATACGGTGACCAACGTGTTCAGCACGTTGCTCTAGGGGGTGGTGACAATGCGGACATATCCAGAGGTCTACCGGGATGATGTGGTGGAAAGCCAAGGCAAGCTTTTCGACTACGTGGCGCAGTCGTTCCCTAACAAGAGCACGGAGGATTTCATCGCCACGTATATGACGAGCAAAACACGCAAAAGCATTGATGAAGCCAAAGCCTACGTCAATACGATGGATGCGGAAGAGCTATGGAAGTATTTCACCGAGACCGAGCATTACCAGTTGAAGGACGGCAAGGCGCTTAAAGGGTTCGCGCCTGATTGGATCGGTGAGTTCTATGCCTACTACCAATGGTTCTACGCCATTCCCAGTTCTGAAGTGATCGCCAAGGTGCCGCTGGACTTTCTGAAGAAAGCCTATTTCGGGCTGCATGATCTCGATCTGGAACTTGCGGTGCGGAAAGTCGGCGAAGAATGACAGGCATCGTCTGCTTCCATAATCCCGATGAGGAGAACGGGTACCTGAGTAACTGGTATCCGTCGCACTTCGTTGTAGACGGTGTCGAGTTCTCTTCGATGGAACAGTACATGATGCATCGCAAGGCATGCTGTTTTAACGATGTCGAAACAGCCGCGCGAATCCTCGAAACCGATGACGTGGCCGAGATTAAACGCCTTGGTCGACTGGTGGCAGGTTATGACGATCACGTGTGGAACGGCGTTCGTCAAATCGAGGTCTATGAAGGATTACTTGCCAAATTCAGCCAGAACGCCGAACTCGGGGCGCGGCTTGAGGTAACCGGCACCGCGCTGCTGGCGGAATGCGCCGTCAAAGACCGCATCTGGGGCATCGGCCTGTCGATGCATGACCCAGCCAGGTTCAATCCGAGCCAATGGCGCGGTCGGAACCTGCTCGGATACGCTCTAATGCTCACAAGAAGGAAGCTCAGCCGTATAGATTGACGGTAATACGGCTGTTTTCCTGGTTTTAATTACCCCCGCTTGGGAACAGCGTAAGCTGGGTGACATCCTCCAAGAACGAAACGTGCGCACATCAGATTTTGAAAGTAATCCAATTTTTAGTCTGACTATTGAAGATGGTATAACTCCCAAAACGGATCGTTATGAGCGTACTTCTCTTATAACCAAGACAGAAGATTTATTTAAAATCGTCAGTCCCAATGAATTCGTTACTAATCCAATGAATCTCCGATTCGGAGCATTTGGATATAACAAAAACTCTTTTAGTGTCTGTGTTTCCGGGTATTACGATGTATTTTCTATTGACAATGACAAATGCAGCGGCTTCTGGAACTCGTACTTTAAAACATCAGTTGCCCTGAAAAGATTTGACGATGCGGCTACAGGTTCGCTTATCGAAAAACGTCGGGTGAAATATTCGACGCTTTGTCAGCTCATTTTTCTGATGCCGAAAGGAATGGATGAAAAGAAGCGAATCGGCGCGTTCTTCGACCGTCTGGACTCGCTCATCACCCTTCATCAGCGTAAGTATTGTGGTGTTGTTTCTTGGATGTTAGGGGTTGCGCTCGTAAGATTGAGCTCGGAAAAGTGATGGTGCGTTCGGGGAGATGGAACATGTTCTACGATAAGGAATCGGATTTCGAAGACGATCTGGTTGCGGTGCTGAAACGCCACGGGTGGACCGATGGTGTGTTGGAATATCCAACCGAACAGGATCTCATCGACAACTGGGCTAACATCCTATTCGACAACAACAAAGGCATCGATCGCCTGAACGGGCAGCGCCTTACCAAGGGTGAGATGGCGCAGATCCTCGAACAGATCGAAACATTGCGCACGCCATTGGCGTTGAATTCCTTCATCAACGGCAAGACCGTGTCCATCAAACGTGACAATCCCGCAGACACAGCACATTTCGGTAAGGAAATCAGCCTGAAGATCTACGATCGCCAGGAAATCGCCGCTGGGCAAAGCCGGTACCAAATCGCAAGACAGCCGATGTATCCGGCAAAAAACAAAATGCTGAACGATCGTAGAGGAGACGTCTGCCTGCTCATCAACGGCATGCCGGTCATCCATATCGAACTGAAGAAAAGCGGCATTCCCATAAGCCAGGCCACCAATCAAATCGCCAAATACGCGCATGAAGGCGTGTTCACCGGGCTGTTCAGACTCGTGCAGGTCTTCGTGGCCATGAATCCGGATGATGCCGTGTACTTCGCCAATCCCGGTGAAGGCGATTTCAACAGCAACTACTTCTTCCACTGGGCTGACTTCAACAATGAGCCCATAGCGGCGAACAACCATGTCGGGCAGGATGAATGGAAGCGTTTCACATCTGATCTGCTATCCATTCCCATGGCACACCAGCTCATCGGGTTCTATACGGTCGCCGATTCCGCAGACGGATGCCTCAAAGTGCTACGCAGCTACCAATACCAGGCGGTGAACGCCATTTCCGACCGTGTACGCACCTGCAAATGGGATGAGCCGGTGCCAAGCGGCACGCCGGGCCGTCCGGGCGGTTATGTGTGGCACACCACTGGCTCGGGCAAAACCATGACCAGCTTCAAGGCTGCGCAGCTCATCGCTGGCTCGAAAGATGCCGACAAGGTGGTCTTCCTCATGGACCGTGTCGAATTGGGCACGCAGTCGCTGCTGGAATACCGGTCGTTCGCGGATGATGCCGATGATGTGCAGGGCACGGAAAACACGGATGTGCTCAAATCGAAACTGGCAAGCATCGACCCCAAAGACACGCTCATCGTCACCTCCATCCAGAAAATGAGCAACATCAAAGCGGGCGAGGGGCATATCACCGAAGAGGAAGTGAAGAAGCTCGCCGGCAAACGCATCGTATTCATTATCGACGAATGCCATCGTTCCACGTTCGGCGAAATGCTGCAGGATATTCGCCATTCCTTCCCGAACGCATTGTATTTCGGTTTCACGGGCACTCCGATTCATGAGGAGAACCGTAAGAAGGGCGCGACCACATCAATGGTGTTCGGCGATTGCCTTCACCGATACAGCATCGCCGACGGCATCCGCGATGGCAATGTGCTCGGATTCGACCCGTACATGGTGTTGACCTACCGAGACAAGGATGTTCGTCAAGCGGTCGCATTGGAGAAAGCGAAAGCCGCGACGGTTGAGGAAGCCCAGGCAGATCCGGCGAAAGCTGAGGTGTTCTACCATTACATGGATCCGAAGCAAATGCCGATGGGACCCATGGAAACGCAGGCCGGAGAACATGTCAAAGGCATTGAGGACTATCTGACCGCAGCGCAGTATGCGCAAGGCACGCCACATGAAGACAAGGTCGTGGAGGATATTCTCGACCAATTCCCATTGCTGAGCAGAGGCAACAAATTCCATGCGATGCTGGCCACGAGTTCCATTCCCGAGGCGATCAGCTATTACCATCTGTTCAAGGAACGTGCTCCGCAGATGCACGTGACCGCGCTGTTCGACCCCAACGTCGACAATTCCGACGGCGCAATCCTCAAGGAGGATGCGCTTAAGGAAATCATCGGCGATTACAACGAACTGTTCGACAAGGATTTCATCATCCCCACATGGCCGAAGATGAAGAAAGACATCACCGCGCGGCTTTCCCACAAGCGTCCATACCTGACGGTCGACCAGCACCGTGAGGAGCGGCTGGATCTGCTGATTGTGGTTGATCAGATGCTGACAGGTTTCGATTCCAAGTGGGTCAACACGCTGTACCTCGACAAAATCATCGACTATGAGAACATCATCCAGGCGTTCAGTCGCACGAATCGACTGTTCGGTCCCGATAAGCCTTTCGGAACTATCCGCTACTACCGCAAGCCACACACCATGAAGGGGTATATCGAAGCGGCGGTAAAACTGTATTCCGGAGACAAGCCGCTCGATCTGTTCGTGCAGAAACTGCCGGAAAACGTGCGCCTGATGGATGCGCGTTTCGAAGAAATCGCCTCCGTGTTCAGTGCCGGAGGCGTGGAAGATTTCATGCGACTGCCGGAATCGGTGGAGGCGTGCCGCAAGTTCGCAAAACTGTTCGTGGAACTCAATGATTTCCTGGAATCCGCCAAAGTGCAAGGTTTCACTTGGGGGCGGCAGGAATACTCCGTCACCCATGACGATGGATCCGTGGAGGTTGTGCGGCCGAAGTTCGATGAACGGACATATCTGATTCTTGTACAGCGGTATAAGGAAATGTTCAGCAGCGGCGAAGGTTCCGGCAGCGGTCCGGAAGCGCCATATGAACTTGACGGCCATATCACTGAGATAGATACAGGATTGATTGATACGGATTATATGAACGCCAACTTCACCAAATGGCTCAAGGCGCTTGGCGGAGGCGATCCGGCCCTGTTGACATCAGCCGAGGAGGAATTGCATAAGTCGTTTGCTTCGCTCAGTCAAGAGGAACAACGGTATGCCGAACTGTTCATGCATGATGTGGAACGTGGCGAAATCGAGTTGGAGGAAGGCAAGACGCTGCGCGACTACATCACGTATTACGCGAACAGCGCCAAAAACAGCCAAGTGGAGCAAATCACCAAGGCGTTTGACGTGGATGGGGCGTTGCTCAACGAGATGATGCGGCTTGACCTTACAGAGACAACCCTGAACGAATTCGGACGATTCGACCGGTTGAAAGCGTCGGTTAACAGGTCTTTGGCAAAGGCGTTTTTCGATAAGCCGGATAGTCCGGTCTCCCAATTCACGGCGAATCTTCTCGCCACGAAGCTGCTGAAGAGCTTTATCCTTGAGGGAGGATTCGATTTGGACGATCGGAAATAGCGGGGAGAAGCATGGCTGTTGTTGACGAAGCGAAGCTGAGATACCTGGACTTTCTTTCCAGGGAGGACCGCGTCCGGCACCACCGGTACGTCGAGGAAATGAAGCAATACGACATGATGCGTTCCGGCGACATCAACGCCATCGCCGAAAGCACACGTCTGTGGGACTCCGGACTGTACGGCTACCTGTCGGACGATCCGCTCAAAAACGCGAAATACCGGTTCGTCACCACCATCACGCTCGCCACACGTTTCGCCATCGAAGGCGGTATGGACGAGGAGGACGCCTACAACGCCTCCGACCTGTACATCCAGAACCTGGAAAACTGCAAAACGCCCGACGACGTGCGCCGCCTGCACACCGACATGATGACATTCTTCACATGGGCCATGGCCGACATGCAGAAGGCGGAAACACATTCCAAAGCCGTCAACGAATGCCTGGACTACATCCACTACCATCTGCATGAGAAAATCACCGTGCCCATCCTCGCCGAGCATGTGCATCTGAATCCCACGTATCTGTCGGAGCTGTTCAAACGCGAAACGGGCACGGCCATATCGCAATACATCACCGACAAGCGTATGGAAGCGGCCGAGAACATGCTCAAATACTCGGAATACAGCTTCGACGAGATCGCCCAGATCCTCGCATACCGGTCGCAAAGCCATTTCTCGAAGGTGTTCAAAAAACATTCCGGCATGACGCCGGGGGAGTACCGCACCAAGTACGCGCAGAACGGCATCTGGCCGGAGTGATTGCGATCACGGCGTCTACCACGCCGGTTGCGGTGAACCGCCGGTGACGGCACCGCGAAATTCGGGTGTGCCAATCGTGAAATCGACGTGTCCGCGCGTGCGAAACACGCGCGAATCAGCTACGGTGGAAGCATTCAATGATGATGCGCGCCACCGGCCGAATGAACGGCGGAACAAGGAACGTGCGCGCAGGATGTGGATGAAAGCGAAGGAATAAACGAATATGGGAATGCCCCTTGATCTGTATGTGATCCGACATGGCGAGTCGGAGGCGAACGTCATCATCAGCGCCGGCGAACAGGGTGACAACTCGCTGTATACGCAGGACAACGTCACCGTGCCGGACCGTTCGTGGAGGCTCACCGCCACCGGACGCAAGCAGGCCGACTGCATCGGTCGTTGGCTGGTCAGCCAGCAGCAGCTGTTACCTCGTTTCGCCGTACGTGCGTACGCGTGAGACGGCGGCCACGATGGCCCTGCCTAAGGCGAAATGGGAGGAGACTCGCGTGCTGCGCGAACGCTCCTGGGGTGAGATCAACACCATCACGAAGGACGATTTCAAAACCAACTACGCGCGCAACTGGATGTTCAAGAACACCGATCCGCTGTACTGGCGTCCGCCGGCGGGCGAGTCCATCGCCGACGTGGCCGAGAACCGCGTGCACAACCTGCTCACGTCCCTGAACCGCAAGTCGGATGCGGAATCCGTGGTGATGGTCAGCCATGGCGACCTCATGCTGGCGCTCATGCTCACGTTGGAGGACCTGTCCGACGAGGAGTTCATGCATCGAGCGGCCGCCGACGAATGGAAGATCACCAACTGCACGTGTTTCCACTATTCGCGGCGCGACCCGTCGACTGGGCGCACCCATAAGCGGTTCCGTTGGGAGCAGACGGCACGCCCGGTGCTCGACGAGACGGACGGACGCTGGGTGGTGAAGGTGGACGATTGGCGCGAATTCAAACGTCCTGTGTTGTCGAACGGCGATTTGGTGGACGTGGTACATGCCGTCGACCGTCATCTGTGACCTATCGTGTCCATAAGTATCCTGGCTGTGATGATTGCCCCCTACCTCACTTTGAAACCATACGTATCGGCGTAGTCGCTACAATGGCCTGTGATTGTGCGGCACGTGTTCGTGTTTCGTGCCGTGAGAGAGTTAGGAGACAATCGCATGTCCAATCCAATCGCGGGCCTGTTCACGTGGAAGCTCCACGGCGACGGCAAAACGCTGAAGCCCGGCGAGGTCGTCGAACCTGACGAGAGGCTGACCTGGCCGCGCACCGCGGAAATCGGCGCGCAGCACGTCATCGCCATGTTCGGCGCCACGTTCCTGGTGCCGATTCTGACCGGTTTCGACCCATCCACCACCCTGTTCTTCACGGCCATGTCGACCGCGCTGTTCCTGCTGATCAACAAGAACATGCTGCCGAGCTACCTGGGCTCGTCCTTCGGCTTCATCGCCCCGATCGCGGCCGTCGCCAGCGCCCACAAGGGCCTCGCCGTCGCATCCTTCGGCATCATGGTCACCGGCATCCTGCTGGCCCTGATCGGTGTGCTCGTCCATTACGCGGGCGCCAAGTGGATCGACATCATCATGCCGCCGGTCGTCAACGGCGCCATCGTGGCCATCATCGGCTTCAACCTGGCTCCGAGCGTGTGGAACAACTTCAAAGTCGCTCCCGACACCGCCATCGTCACCCTCGTCGCGGTGCTGCTCGTCGCGGTGCTGTTCAAGGGTCTGCTCGGCCGACTCAACATCCTCATCGGCGTGATCATCGGCTACGCGTACGCCTGCTTCCGTGGCCAGGTCGACTTCTCAGCCATCGGCAAGGCCGCATGGGTCGGTCTGCCGGAATTCCGTCTGCCGCAGGTCGACTTCACCATCCTGCCGATGTTCATCCCGGTCGTGCTCGTACTCGTTGCCGAAAACGTCGGCCACGTCAAGTCCGTCTCCCAGATGACCGGCCGCGACTATGACGACCAGATCGGCACCGCGCTGTTCGCCGACGGTCTCGGCACCACCATCGCCGGTTTCGGCG
>OGPZ01001832.1_pt1 | contig 14188 bp, 8 predicted proteins | sample 1553111 | NCBI WGS metagenome assembly OGPZ01 (sample SAMEA2579968, study PRJEB22360) | human gut metagenome
GGGAAAATGCAGCTTGCCGGGGAGTGATCCGTCTACCGTTCGTAGGAAAAGCAGTATTGATGGTAGCGTTGATTTACCTTGTTATCCAGATGAAGAGTTCGGAGATTCAGCCGTTTATCTATTTCCAGTTCTAGTGGATGATATATCAGTCTTTCAACTAAATCACCCATGCCACAATCTGATGGCATGGGTGATTTAGTATTAGGAATGATGTTTTTCTTTGCTATGTAAGACTGCTAGGAAAAATAAGAAGACGTTCAAACTTCTTGATACTAATTTTGATGTTACGATTTTATGGAATGTCTTTGATACAACGTAGTCGGTTAGCTGTTGTTGAAGACTTAGTTGCACGTGGGTTTATGGTGGGACCATAATTTATATCAATAGTTCCATTCGTTGCATTATATATCTGGCTTGTAGTAGAACTTTGTTCTGTGGAACTCCAATATCCTTGATAAAATGATGTTCCCGTATCTTTGTATAGCTGTTGGAAATCAGTTTTAGATGCGTATTTCTCTGATTCTAATTCGTGAGCGAATATTAAAATCATAGATAGTTCTCGATCACTTGGCACACGCCAACTTCCGAACTCGTCTTTTCCACTTTTCCCTTTATAGGCATAGCATCCTGTATTCATTGCTTTCGATGCAATATTCCATCCTTGTGTATTGGCTGTATTGAGTCGTCCGTTCGCTTCAGCCCAAGTCATAGTAATACTATTTTTCCGTGGCTTACCATTAATGTCTTGCAGTATATCGCTTGAAGTATTACTTCGTGTATCCCCGTCATTATATACATCTGTTGGTGATACAATGAACTTGCGTGAGGAAAAAGAAGGAACTAAAGTTTCAGGAGTGATAGCAGAACTCATTGGGTAATTTTTTATCACACGGAATCCTTTCTTATTTAGTGACTTAGACACATCTGTTTCCGTAGGGTTACTTTCGTTATATTCTTTTCCTGTCGTAGAGTAACTGTATAGATCTAATTCCTCATATAACTCCTTTTTTCCTTCAGTAGTAGTTCTATCTGCGATTCCATAGGGCAAATTTGTTAGATCTATCATACCATAGCTATCTCCTCCGTCTGTATATGTGGTTACTTTAGTTCCTGTCTTTCTTTCAGTAGGAACCGGTATATCTCTGACGCAGCGAATCGCTTTCGATAAGTTTTTCGAAGTGTTAGACGAAGTCCAGCCAGTACCATATGTAAATGACCATCCTGGAGCAGTCGTTGCATCACTTTCGAGTGCTAATGCTAGACTGTTATAATAGATGATGGTTCCTGCAGAAGCTACTATTCCGAGTGCTTGGTATGCAGATGGTAAATACCATTCGAGTTCGTTTTTATCAGGGTCATTTGGAAAATAGTCTATCACACCATTTCCATTTTTATCTCTATTTAAATCATGGCAGAATCTTGCATGGAAAGTCTGATAATAATTGTATTGATATAAATCTATGTTACCATTGATTTTCCGCATGTCGGGAAACTGACTCTCTTTCCCTATATTTACTGTGTAGTTATCTGGATTTGTTGCTAATTTAAATGTTGCTTGCTTTCCATTCACAAAACTGCGATAGTTTAGTTCTGCATTCTGACTTTTATTCCATGTATATTGGGTATTGATATTATGATACCCAGAGTATAAGTCGTTTATTGTTGTTGATAAATCATCAATGCGGTAATTGTTTTCATTAAATGCATCAACGATGAGTCCCTTTGTATACTGTCCATCTTCTATATCACCACCGAACAGTCCGGTGTAATATCCTCGCTTTTGTTTAATGGTATATATCCCCTGCTTTAGTTTAGGGGTTCCTTCTGCGGCAATCTCTTCGGTGGTTACTTTTACATAAAGAGTTCGTTCATACACAAAAGTGCTGGGTTCGTAATTTGTGGCGCCTTTATATATTTTGTTTCTATCGAATGGGAAGTCTACAATTGCACCATTTTCGTCAGTGATATACTCGTCTGCATACAAGTATAATTGGAATCGGGTGGGTACGAAGATGTTTGTTTCCATCTGATTGGTGAGTACGCTTGTACCTCCATTGCGCACCACTTCTGTGTAGTTGGGATAGGAGGAGAGTTGAAGCCAGTTTTCTGTAGGATTGCTCATATTAACCAGCTGTGTACATGAGGCATCTTTATATATGCCGACAGTAACTTTACGACCTTGCGCATATACAATGACAGGTCTCCATCCATAGTGAGCGTCAAAATAAACATCCGTTGCTCCGTTTAAAGTTCCGGTTCCCGTTCCTGAAGTTTTGGGATAACCCGATGATGAAAGATAAACATTCTGAACGGCAGTGTATGAGCGAATACGTCCATCCTTAGTGTCATTTGAATTGATAATCGTACGAATATCGTAATAGCTGTTTATTTCTACATCGAAATTATCTGTGTTGTTATTTCCAACATATATCTGATGGACTGTGTAGAGGCTTCGATTGCTTTTTGCATATGACCATGCTTCAATATTTGTACCGGATGCAGGTGCATTTCCCGTCCCGTCGATAACTTTGCGATATCGGTCTCTTTCTGTTGCAATCGTTGGTACTGTTCCTTGTTTATTTTGTGCAACATACCATTGCGATGTGAAAAAACCATCCGTATCTTTGTTTGCGTCATCGAAAGCATTATCACTTTCCAAGTCCACCATTGAAATATTATCTATGACATCTTTATCAGCGGATGAGGGATTGATGAATAATTTCGTAGGAACCTTTAGCAATCGCATACCCTCAAGTGTGTTTTCTGTGAGATCGAATTTGTGCTTTAAGGTAACACGAGATACCAGACGCTTGATTTCAATTCCTCCGAAGAATCCGTCGGGAGTGCCATAAACAATTTCTCCGTTGTCGCTGTCTCCTATTTTCTTTACGCTAACACCTGTTGCAGCACCAGCATAGGGAATTTCGCTTTCATTCGTTATGCGCGAATAGTAAAGCCCGCTTTTATTGTCAACATAGTCCAACTGTATATTTTCGAGGTCTTTTATAGTACGTACCTCTGTCAGGCTACTTGTAGCAGATACTTTTTTCCCAAGTGCTACAATGTAGAGCGTTTGATTAGTGCCTACATAGAGAGTGACATTCAACAAAGCCATGTCATTCACCATATTCACCTGATCGGATACCTGCTGAGGCGAACCATATATAGAGCCGTCACTATTAAATTGAAATAACCATAGATTGTATAGCGCAGTCACCTCTCCCGACCGTGTTTTTGCCGAAGACGTTTCTTTGAAGAATTCTACAGAAAAACCATTATTAGCAGATTCACTCCTTGATTGTGTCTGCTGCGGACTTGTAGCTGGCGGTAATTTGAAACTTAGCTCAACTTTTACGCTTTCCCTCTCTTCCCCATTCGGATAAGATGATAACAGTTCCTCTCTGACGCACGAGGTAAGAGTTATTATTACTATTGCTGTAATTACGCTTACTATTTTATTTTTCATTGTCATTCATTATTTTGATAATAATAAATAGTTCCTTGTGTTATATCGCGATATCCCGAACCGTTTCCTTCATCCATATATACATTAAACTTTAGTCCGATAACATCCGGGGTATCATTAGGTATTATGTTTATTTCTACATCATATCCATATTGGGTCGCATTTAAAATGGTAGCAACTGAACTTTCTGTACCACGTGGATTACCGAGATAGGTATACTGAACCTTAAGCTTGGCATCTAAAGGCATTGGCACGTCAGTGGGAGTGAGAGCAATATGTATAGTGTATTTGCCTCCATCTTTTTTAATTCTATTATTATCTTCTAAACCATTGATACTTGGTAGACCTTTGATAATGTATTTTTCCTGTTTGATTATAAAATAAAAGATATTCTCTTCACCTGTGAAATGCATCGAAGTGAACTTTATTCCGAAAGTACGATCTTCGGTTCTCGACTCTCTACGCGCGATGTATGCTTTGGGAGTCTGGGAATAAGAACCCTCTACCTCATGTTTCACCCCTGTAGCTAGTGGCTCAAATGAGAAGTCGCTGAAATCAATAGAAGTACCTGCATGATCTCCACTCTTGATAAGTTCCATTTTCCAGTATGGAACATTGCTAGTTACGTAGAAAGATGATCCGTTGACGGCCGATCCGGTATAGTTGACAGAAGTGGTAGGGATGATTGTGACATTGGCTGCAGGAATGTTATTTCTTACGCAACGAATTGTATATCCCCGTTCAGGAGCGGTAGCACTAAGTACTGCTCCCGTTGGATTTTGACTATCGAAAGAGAATGCCAGATTACTTTCAGTACTCCAATAGTTCCCCTGATTATTATGTGCATTTTGCAGCACTCCATTTTCATTGCGATACTTGACATTGGGTATCAGCAATTCATGGAATGAGCGATAACCATTTGCATTTTCACTACCTGAACCGTTGGCTGCTTTCATCAAAAGCTGATACTCTGCCGGAGTAGCCATGTGCCATTGCAGGTTGTCTATCTTTTCTTCTATACCTATCTGATGAGGAGATAATGATGCCAGACTGCATGGATCTCCTTTACCCAGCTTTACTAAGTCGAGGGAGTTTCCTGACGTAATGCTGGTTGCATCTGTGATGTAAGGGATATTTCCCCAGTTGGTAATGTCCGTCACATTGAAATTTCCGGGATACCAGATCACATCGTTGGTTGTTTCAGCATCCGTTGGTGCTGTAAAATTCTGTTCTGTGTTGGCAGAGGTATCATTATTGGTGGCAATCAGACTGCCATATTTGAACAGTACATCATGATAGGCATCCCCTTTGTATACTTTAAGTACACCGGAATAAACTGTATAGTCACTCCATACATTGATATTCTTATTAAAGTCCGCTTCGCGGTCGCTCACAATAACCAATCCCTCCACCGGACTCCAGTTCACAGTAATATTGTATAGTTTCACAGGTTCAATAATGACATAGATACCTTTGCTACCAATTTGTGTAATGGTGGCGTATACATTATAATTGGTATTGCGGAGTAGTCTGAAATTGGCTTCTCCCTCGCGGAGTAGTATTTTATAGGTAGTGGGTACACCGCCATAAGTCGCATTTATAAATAAATATGCGGCATAATCTGCATCTGTGGCTTTGGTTGCGTCATCCAGTCCATTTTCATAGAACGATTTTTCTGAAATAATAGCCGATGGGAAAGTGTGATACTGTTTACTGTTGTACACTTTATCTCCTCCGGATGCCGAGATAGTCTTTTCGGAGCCGCTGAATAGATTTTGTTTGGTATTATCAGTACTCAGTTGATCTACCAAATAACTGTAGCGCGGTATATTGACAATTTGCACATTGGTGATTTTGATTTCTTCCGCTACGGTTACATCCTGTCGCAGGAATAGAGACACTTGCGATACTGCACGAGGCATGTCAATACTTACCGTTCCGGATGTTGCTGTGAAATCGCCTTTGTATCGGCTACCGTCCGAACTGTATATCGGAAGTAATTGCGCCACCCCTTGTCCGGAAGTCGAACCTGGTTGTATCTTTATCTGTCCCAGATTGACCATCGGTATTTTAGAGGAAGTCAGCGAACTGTTCTGGCAGTCAAACTTGATTGCATCCATATCCGTACTCTTTGAAACAGCATTCAGCTTCTCCGTTAGTTCCGGAGTCTCATTGATGACGGCTGCAAAGAAATAGACTCCCGGGGTGACGGTAAGATTGAATTGTCCGTTGTCGTTTATATTCAGAGTTCCGTTGGAAGTGGTATAGTTATTCAGTAATGCCCCATCCTGAAAGAGTATAAAACGTACTTTCTCTATGGTTACTCCCTCCGTTTCACTACCGACAAAAGCTTTGGTCTTTATTTGCACCATCACTTTATCGCTGTCCGATTCCGATTGACTCATGACAGACTCCTTTGTACATCCGGTTAACAGGAGCGTAAAGGTAGCCAGTACCAGTGTTATATTTCTTACTCTCATATTCATTTCCTATTCAGCAGGTTTCACATTGACAATCTCCCATTCTCCGATAAAGATTCTTATTTCCAGGTCAGCGCTGATTCGCACTTCTATAGGATGTTCATAGATTCTATCGAGATCACTCTGGGAGTTGTAGACATAATCGCCTGTCTCGGGATTGCGGGCCTGAAGCAGTTTGCTGACTATGTCAATTGGTTGGCTTGGAATCCTGTGCCCGTCGGGAACTTCAATATATAAAAGTACGGGACGTTCCATACCCAAGCGTACTACCTTGATGTCGGCAAGAATCTTGTTCTCACTGATAGAAAGATGAAAAGGAGTGTAACGAATAGACTGGGCATGTTCTTCAACGTTGTTGTTTGATTGATAACTTCCGTCGGAAGTCACCGCCCACACTTGGAAATTGGTGTTTTCCGCAACCAGATATTCGATTCCGCTTACGGTTACTTTCAATATATTGGTATCGCGAATCAACTCTATATGACGTTCAGTGACCACTCCGTTTTTCACCTCCACCTTTTCAAAACTATACACATCGGTTTTCGGTTGGCGGGTGCCGACAGTTCCGTACCATAAATCGTCAATTTCATTGGCTTCCGGGGTGAGGGCTTCAGGCAGGTCGGGTGTTGCCTTACATTTTAAAAGTGTCTGGAAATTCTCCATGGTAGTGACTCCCAACGTAATATTCTTCTCAAAGTCTTGTGTTGCCGGGTTGTTCATTTGCCCATAGAGGAATGTCGTGTTGTCTCCTGATCCACTTTCTGCCCATGCCATAATCTTATATTTTCCGGCCGGTACCTGATCGAGATTCATCACGTAATCATTGGTCAAAGCTCCCCGGGCATTGGGAGTGGAAACAGTTTTGACTTGCCCCTTTTGCAGGTAGCTGTACTCCAACTTGCTGCCATTATCTATGGCGTAGAGTTGTAGAACATCGTTTTCGTCAAACAAATAAACACGAACCCGTTGCACCTTTTCACCAAAGAGATTACCATTGCCGGTATGGAGTGTAAAGTAGAAATCAAGTTTGAGTCCAGAGAAGCACTCTTCCGTATTCTCTTTTATGCACCCTGCAAAAAGCAGCGTAAACATCAAGAATATCCGTATGAAATATTTTCTATTCATTCTATCTGTATTTTCTTCGGTTAAAGTTCTACTTCTAAATCTTTTTCTCTCCATTTGGAAACTTTGAGTCCTATGATGAGGCCTAGCCCATCCGGTTCAGGAACGTAAGAGGTCTGGTCGAAATCTTTAATGATAGGGTCTGATTCCACAGTTTTTCCGTTGTCGGTGATGCGGACTTCCAACCCCAATGACCACGGAGTGAGTACTACGTCGTCGAGGTCGAGAGAATAGCAATATCCCGGTAGGAATGAGGCGATAATCTGTTCGTTGCTCTTGTCTCTGAATGCCCTGATGGTCAACCAGCGTTTGAAGCTGTCAGCAGAAAAACCAAATATGATATGAGGCATTTCATCCTTGACTTGTGTTAAGGTTGCGTTGGCGGCCGCAGATTGAGGGAAAAGATGGAAAGCATTCACTTTCTTCGGATCCGATGTTCTGGTGTCGTACATATTCGAGTGTTCTCCGCCTTTTTTATATCCGGCATACCCGGCAGACATATTCCAGTCGGAGATACCATCATTGGAATTCTTTATAAGAGTTGTAGAATTAAGATTCAGCTTGAAATAATTCATATAAAAACCGGTTGTTGCGTTGTTGATGTCGAAATTATCGGGAAAAGGCGAACGAATCAAACTGATGCGGTAAGAATAGGTAGCAGCAGCGGAGGCGTCTGCTCCATGCTTCTTCTTGAAATTTTCACGTGCACTTGCTTCGGCGTTCAGAATTTCGGCTTCGGTAAATTGAGTGATTTTTGTTCTGCCTGTTGTTCCGTCTGTCCAGTCGAATGTATAGCCTTTGTCGGCAGGATTGACTACCTCGATAGTCCCCGGTATAATCTCAAATCGGCTCAACACCGGTGCTACCTCCACAATGGCTTTTACCTTGACATCCAATGGTGTTGATTCTTCGGGCACCACAATAATCTCTGTAGAAATTCCCTCATAAGGGATATTTTCTCGGGTCATGGTTGGGGCCGGAGGATCATCCTGGTTGGTTACTTGTAGATGATTAATCGTAGGATTTGTAGTGCTGAACTGGTTGATAATGACTTTCACGTACCGGGTTGCTGATGGGATTTTAAGTATGGAAAGTTGAGCGAATTCTCCGGTGGTCGCTTTGATTTTCTCTATTTCCTTACTGCTAGCTGTATAAGTATATATAGTACTCTCATCGAGCGATTTATACAATTCAACTTCTAGTGTCTTTATTTCCGTGAAGGGCAATACATATCCTTTCCCATCATCACCGATGATGGAACCATCTACAGCTCTGGTAGAAATGCGACCCAGTGACAAACTGACCTGTAGTTCTACGTCCGAACTCTCATACGAGATATTCTCTTGGGTGCAACTCATTAGCATTGCTATTAACCCTACGAAAAAGACTTTCTTCATAATTATGCATCATGTATTTAATCTCATATTCGACCATTTTGTTGAATAGGGTGGTGGTCGTCACCCTCTTTGCTGCTTTTGCGAACAGCTTTGTGAAAGGAAGTGGTAATCAGCCACTTCCTCCCTTATCCCAGTTTAATGTTTGGATATGATAGTAATTACCATTCAGGTTTTACGTTCACTGGTATCCATTCAGCGATCTTAACGAGAACCTCGAGGTCTTTGCCTACCGGTTCCGGGTTTGGATCTGTCGGGTCTACCGGTTCAGGAATCTCTGGTCCTACTGTTCCATTGGCAGTAACTTTGAGTAGAGCAGAATATTGATTGATATTAATGTTGGCAGCATCCAATACATATACTTTACCTGCTTCGAAAGAGGTAATCAATTCATTGGTCTTGTCTGTATTTCTCAGCGCACGGATGGTAAGCCAACGGGTGCTTGTTGCTTGAGGAGCTGTAACATCTTTCGTTGTAAGTTTCAGGATAAAGTGAGGCATAGTTGCTTTCACGTCTGCTACTGTAGAACTCTTGGCCGTTTGAGGGAACAGATTGTATACAATCCTATCACTTCCTGTAGGAGTTGTTACATCATACATTTTTCTCATTGAGCCATCGGCGTCGGTATAAGTTTTTAAAGATGCAGCATCCCAATTTCCGTTAGCGTTATTCGCGTTTTGAACAAGAGTTCCACCAGCAGTTACAGGAATATAGTTCATATAATATCCATCAATACTTTCGATAGTGTATGCAGAATTATACTTATAACTGATAGTGTAGTCTGTGTAGGTCCATGCTGGTTCTGTTGCGCCTGGATTAGCTTTTTTCCATTCATCTCTGGCAGCTTTTTCTGCAGCAAGAATAGTGGCTTCGCTTACAATACCCTTGGCTATAAGTTCATCTTTTGTTCCAGTGAATCCGGCAGGTAATTTATTATCCCCATCTTTGTTAACTGTTAAAGTACTTGCATTACCAGAGAATTCGAAACGAGACAGTACGGGACTAACCTCCACCTCAACGCTATATAAATCGTTTCCGTTTGTTCCACCTGCGGGTGTTTTTAGATCAATGGCCGTTTCTTTACCACTATACTCCATTTCTTTGTATGTGATTTGTAAATCATTGATGTTCTTGGAACTAGCGATGTTCAAATAAACATTAACTTTTGCAGTTGAGCCTGGAATGTTCTCAATTTTAACAGGTGTGCGTGTGCCATCTTGGTCATCACTCTTTACTGTGATTATATTATCATCAGTAAAGTTGTAAGTACCCAGAGAAGTGCCGGCTGCATTGAAGTACTCAAGAGTAATGTCTTTGACATTAGCTCTGACTGCTGCAGCTACTTTATTAGTTACAGTTCCATCACTCATTCTTGTTTTGGTAGTAGCAACTCCTAGAGTGAATTCTAGTGATTTTAGTTTTGTTCCCTCCGTTGCTCCCTCCTTATCTTCGTTGGAGCAAGCGAATAATGTCATGGCTACGAGAGCCGTTAAAAGAATTTTCTTCATTTTATCCCTAATTAATTTGTTAAAAAAATGCGTGTATTTATGCTTTTGATAGTGCCCGTTTTATAGGTTGGTTCCCTGCCAGTCTAAGGGTGGATGCTTGCCTGCTTTGTCGTTACATTGGTATACTTTATTTGTTTTTAAAGTTTTGATTTTTGTTATTTATCTCTGAATTTCCCTTTTTGTTGCTCGATAAGAATCTCATTCTCCTGCTTCTTAGCCATTTCCGCCAAGTTTTGTTTGGCCTCGCGCAACCCCATTTCTAATGCTTTGTTTAAGTGTGATGTTGCTTTGTCATAGTTGCCATTGAGTATTTCCAGTACCCCCATTGTATTGTAATACTCAGGTATATCGAGTGATTTATTTATTTTGTCCAGATATCGTTTAGCATAAACCTTATCTCTGCGTGATAGTGCAGCGGCAGCGGCATTCAAATTGGCTGTAATATCATTGGGGTATAATCTTACGGCCGTTTCGAACAGGTCGATGAACTCTTGCGAGCCTTTCTCGTAGGTGTTGGCAACGAGGAACATCTCATTCAGACTAAGGTTTTGCGGACGGCTTTTGAATACCTCTTTAGCCTGATCGATGCTGAAATTCCTGACATCAAAGTCGATCTTACAAATCGCTTTACGAAGTGATGGGCAGAATTCCCGAACGATATATCTATAGGGTTCGCCACCTTTTAAATTCATCAATGTTCTTTTACGGTTGGCAGTAATGTTGCTGCTTTCGCCCGGAGTGGATTCGATAACTTCCAGTACTTCTTTGCGATAAGGCATTTGAGAAGCTTCCACACATTCTTTCAGTCCGTCCCAGTTTTCACCTCCGAAGACAACCTTGTATAAATTCTGCGGGTAGTCGAATCGTGGCATCAGGTAGTTGACCAATGCTTTGGCACGACCTTCCGATAACCGCTGGTTATTGGCGTATGTACCCTCCGGCGAAGCATAACCGATTACGTTTATCGCACGAACTGTAACGTCTTTATCATCTTTTACTTCAGATACCAGGTCAGTAACTTTCTTTAGCTCGCGCGGATTGTTCATATATTCGGGGCGAATATCGATCTTGTTTACAACAAAATCCAGAAATGCCTCGCCTACGATTTCGCGTTGTTTGATAGGTTCTGCAGCAGGCTGGACGTATGTCATATAAGGAGTGATTACGTAAGGCTCTATTAGCTTCTCCAACGCTATCTGATTGGCAAGCATTGTGACTCCCATTCGTCGTGCAGGATTCCCGCAACCACAGAGATCTTCGTACATATCCAGTTTGGCATCCGCCATCCATGAACTGTACTGAATGGTTACTTGATAGACTATCGTTTTAGCATTTTTGGATTTGAAGCCGGGGATGACGGCATACGGGGCTTTGGAAGCATACGCTGCCTTCTGGCGATTACTCATTAAAGCCATTTCCCGTTGATATACATTATAATTTTCGCGTCCTTTCACTACTACTTCAGGCAGGTCAAGTCTGTTGTCAGCTGCTACCAGAGCAGGAACCAGACTGATTGAACGGCGTGAATCCACATTTACTCCGGAAATGTCAAAAGAAAGTTTTACATATACCGAGTCTCCCTTTTGCTGCAAAGAGATCGGAGTGACGTGCATTTCTCCGGAATATTCTTTCTGCTGGGCTGAAATTCCCATACCGAACAGCAGCACTATTACGAATAGTACATATTGTTTTCTCATATTTGTGTGTCTATTTAATGTAATATATCAATGATATTCCGGCTTTTGTAGGTCCGAAATAATTTCTGCTCTTCGTTTCAATCTTTTCGCCACATTTTTCACATTTGTATTTGTCATAGTGCAGGCGTGCATATCCAATACCTATATTGGCTTCAAGGCTCCATCGAATACCCAGATAGAAGTTGTAGCCATAGGAAATACCTCCTCCGTAGCCGTAGCCCTCAAATCGGTACTCTTTGGAGCCTTTTCCAAAGAGCAACGGCAACTCTTGTTGAGCAATATTGAATTGTGTGCCGAGGGCGTGAATTCCGAAAAAATGTCCCGAGAACCGCTCGCATAACCAGTAACGGTATTCCATTTCGGCCAACCAGTGGACAAGCTTTTTGTTGTTTCCGTCAGTACCGTCAAGATTCCACGGATTGTAACCACCGCCCAAATCAAGCGTACTTCTCTTGCCTAACCCTACTTCAAGGCTAAGATTGGGAGTATAAGTATAGGCTCCGTAAAGTAGATTGGTTTTTATGGCTATATCCTGAGCTCGCAGGTATGAAGCGAGTGAGACCAGAATGAGGAGAATAAGAATACTTTTTCTTTGCATTATGTTAACTTGTTGATTGTTTATGTGTGTCTGACTATTAGTTAAAAACTAATATCGCCTTGTTTGTTTATCTATTAAGTCTTTAGAACATTCATATATTCTATTGTTTGCTGTTTGTTAATTGTTTTGTTTGCTTTTAATCCCCTTTAGGATTCTGTAACATGTTCCATTTCTTTCGCTTCAAAAGAGATGGAAAGAACTTGTGTATAAAATGTAACTTGCTTGTTTCTAATGATTTATTTTAAATAAATTCATTCGGGATTTTTTTTATAATATTAATCTAAAGGATTAAACTCACCTGCTGTATAGCCTAAAAATAAATAGACTTGTAATTATTTTGATTATATTTTGAATATTGTTTGAAAAACATTTGGATATAAATATTTAATATGTTTATTTTGCAAACAAATACAATGTTCCATCTCTTTTGAAAAGATGGAAATATCTTGAATGTATTTAGGTAATCAATTATCTTTGATTTATATGTGACATACCTTTCTTATTATATAGTATTATATTTCAGAAATTAGTTTAGCGTTTGCATCGTCGATTACATACCTGTCAAGAGACGAGAGATATATTCGGGTTGTCTTTTCGCTATTATGTCCCATGCCCTCACTAATGATTTGCATAGATATACCCTTTTTCTTGGCTAATGTGGCCCAACTATGGCGCGCTACGTATGAAGTTAAAGGTTTAGGAAGACCCATGAAACCGGAAATTTTCTTTAAATGTATATTATGGAGTCTCAAGGCGCTGTCATAATTCTGTCCATTTTCTGATAAAATGGGTAATAAGAAAGTCCCGTTACTATGATGGGAGTACTTCTCAATAATAACCTTTATACATGTTTCCAGTTTTATACTAAGTTTTTGTCCGGTCTTATGGCGTTGATAAATAATATATTCTCCTTGAATATTTTCTTTAGTCAAATAGGCCAAATCAATAAACGCCATTCCTCGTGCATAAAAGCTAAGCATAAACATATCGCGTGATAACGCTAATTGTGGTTTTGAAGATAAGTCCAGTGTTTTTAGTCTCGATATGACGTCTTCATCTATTGCCCGCTTGATCGTTTTATCATTACCTACAAATACTTTTTTAAATGGATATTTTTGTTCTGTATAACTCTCTTCGACGGCTCTATTATAAATAGCTCTTAGATTCCGCATATAGAATGAAATAGTATTATTGCATACTTGCTGTTTTTTTAGATATCTTTCATAGTCCATAATAAGTTGGGTATTCAGTTCTTCGAAAGATATATCAACTCCATTTCTAAACCGGAGGAAACTTCTTACTGAAGCCATATATGATTTGGCAGTTCGAGATTGATTCTTGGCATATAAATCATTTGCGACACTACTGCTGAACGCAGATAACAAACTTTCACCTTGGATCTTTTTGAAATGCTTGACGATGAGATCAATATTATTTTCGTTTGCCAAAATATGCTGAAGGTGTCGAATATCCCGGATAATGGAGTTTTCGATAAGTTGCAATTCATGTCTACGCTGATATTCGGCATTTGATATGGCTATTAACGAACGCTTCTCATCCCATTCATACGGGTAAATCTTATTGGGGGTTGCTATTTCTCTGTATTCTTTATTACCTGTCAACAGATAATAAATTGTTCCTTTATTTCTTTTTATTGTTGACTCTCTGAGTTTTACTTTTATAGTTATCATCTTTTTTGTTTTTTAGGTAACATACTCTACCGCCTGTTGGTTTTTGTTAGGGGTAGATTGGTTTTACATTTTTGTTTAATTGTCTCAAATAAAGAATTTGCTAGATTGATATGGAAACTTTATTAAAATTATGCTGCAATAAAATTTAAGCTGGTTCAAAAGTATTATTAAAATATATTTTCCTTTCTTTGTGAAAGGAAAATATAAACATTCTGCTTTATGGAAAACTCTT
>OGPZ01001842.1_pt1 | contig 14137 bp, 10 predicted proteins | sample 1553111 | NCBI WGS metagenome assembly OGPZ01 (sample SAMEA2579968, study PRJEB22360) | human gut metagenome
GAAGAAATCTACCGCATCAATATTCTCAATGCTTCGTTTCTGGCCATGCACCGGGCAATCGAACAACTGAATCCGCAACCGCAGCATCTTTTAATCGACGGTAACCGATTCAAACCGTACCCCGACATTCCTCATACTTGTGTCGTAAAAGGAGATAGCAAATACGAAGCCATTGCCGCAGCCTCTATTTTAGCGAAAACATATCGAGACGACTATATGAACCGATTGCATGAACAATACCCTATGTATGACTGGAATCGGAACAAAGGATATCCCACAAAAGCCCATCGTGCAGCCATACGCCAATATGGACCTACACCCTACCATCGCATGTCCTTTCAACTGCTTGAAAGGCAACTCTCGATTTTTTAAATGCAATCATCTCTATACAAAAACCACCGATATTAATCGGCGGTTTTCTATTCTCATCTCCAAAAGGGGAAAAATCATCTCTTCATGATTTTTTTCGTCGATACCTTTCCTTGATCGGTCACTACTCTCAAATAATAAATACCAGTCGGATAAGAGGACATATCCACTGTAAAAAGATTATCCGAAATATATACTTGACGACCGGTTCCGTCAAATATTTCTATCTTCTGAACATCGACACCCTCCACATACAAAATATCGCTTACGGGATTAGGATAAATACGGACCGACAAATCATCAACAACTTTTGTAATACCCGAACTTGCATCGGTAAACAACATTTTAACATCGGGCCACATGGTACTTCCAGAATAGCCAATAGGAACTGCATTCGGATCTAATACCTCACTGTCATCAAAAGCAGAATAGAAGCGCGAACGTTGCGGATCACTGCCATAAGAGCCATACGTACCTTTGAACGATATATCGTATGACGTAGAACCCGGATTACCTTTAAGAATAAGAATAACCAAATTCCCTCCCTTATACGAATAAGGGGTAGTCAGCTGGAATATCCACTCTTCGTCGCCGGGTGTGACAGAAGCGGTTCCATAGAACACCAAAGTCGTCTCATCGGCCGGAATAGAAGTCTCGGACAAATCCTCCAACTCGGTCTCACCTACCCATATTTTCACAGGAATATTCGAGTAGCTTGTTCCTACCGAAGAGAATCGATACGATATCATCTGCAAAGTACCGCTTTTCAGTCCTACCTCGTCTTTATAATAAATGGTCTCACCAATCGACTCACCCGTCATGAACGACACCGGAAGAACCGAGATTTCTTCATCATGATCACCTATCGAAATAAATTGGCTGCCCTCTTCAAGTACTGAAACCGATAGCTCCTCGGAACTGTTATTCGTTTTATCATCGTCACCGGCATATTCAATCTCCGCATGAATTTTGATATCACCCGATTCGGAAGGCGTGAATTTCATATCGAATACAATACTCTGCATTGTCCCGATTTCGACTCCGTCCATTTCTGCCAATACCGAGCCTGCGGCATCCAATAATTTTACTTTATAGTCTGTTGCAGCGACTTTGTCCACCCCTTTATTCCTTATCGTGAATGCATAAATCGTTTCAGACTCTGCTCCGGGATACAAATCTCCCTTCAATGATACCGCCATAAGATCGTGCGTTTTTTTCTCAGCTACGGTTACGTCGGCTTCCCAACCTTCGTCCCGACTCATAACATCGGAGTAAAAAACAAAGGTGAGAGCTCCGTCGATACTGGTCGATTCCAAAGAAACCAAAGCAGAAGGAACAGAAGTAGATGTAAATTCTCCAATCAACGGCGCATTGGTGTCAGCCCCATCGAAAATATACAAATAATCGCCATACGTATCCGTCACAAATTGCTTGAACGAGACATGCACCAAACCGTTAGAGTTTTGAGGTCGTATCGTAAGCGTATCGTTCCGAGTGTTCGGATAATAGGCATTCGGTCCAGCAGCATCATAAAAATGATAAGTTTTTCCGCTTTCAACGATAGCCTCGCCGTTTGTCATTACAATCCAGTCAGCCGGTTTCACAATAATCGGAGCGGCAGTAGACACAGCTCCATTTCCCATATCGTTTACCGCATAAATCGAATAAGTATAAGTCCCGAATCCCGGAGTATCGGTATAAGACGTAGCCGATGGATCGGATATTTCTATTTCATTCGAAGCAGAACCGTTGCAACGAGTAATAATATATTTCGTAATACTACCCGGATCAAACGTCCCGCCATACATATCTTCTTCGGGAGCTTTCCACGTCAATATAGCCTCGTTATCTCCTTGTTTCACCACAAAATCGACCACCTTTCCCGGTGCATTTTCCCCTACATAAGTAGAAACATCATCGCTATCGACTCCACCATCGCCTTTGGAATTTACGGGAACAAACCGATAACTATATAATCCGTCTTGTAGATTCTCATCGGTATATTCCATAGATTGTCCTGTCTTATCGGACGAAACGGTCACGGTTGTCACCAACTCTTCTCCTCGATAAATCTTTATTCCTGTAAGTTCGGTCAAGGCTTTACCTTGTGCATCAAATGAAGGATTCCTCCACGAAAGAATAGCCGAATTGCCCGAAGCTACCACCTTACGGTCCAAAACTCTGTCCGGCGCTCCGACAGGGACATGGATATAAGGAATAAACATACTTGCCATACTGTCATCGCCATTTTTACCCACACCACCAATAACAGTGGCCGCACCAGTTGTTATATCGACCGTATAGAGCTTGTAGTCGCCACAATTCAGCCAATACAAAATTCCTGTATTTCGATCGAAATCCATACTTTGAGTAAAAGCCGCATTCACTCCGGTAGCTCCGATCAATGTACAGGCGGCTGTGGCTTTATCTATACGATAGAGATTATCGTCGGTAGAAATACCATACATCGTCCCATCGACATGGCAAGCCAATGCCAACATATAAACAGACATTGTCGAAGTTTGGAATGCTCCTATCTGCTTCGTCTCTCCGGTATTAAGGTCAAGAGTCATCAAATATTCGGCTCCATTTTTAATACCATACATGGTGTTCGTCGTGTAATCATACGTCATTTCTACCAAATGGACTCCATTAGTAGAAATAAGAGTGCGTGTACCATCGTTCATATCAACAGTATATAGACCTTCCAACGACGATTGTGTACCCGGTTTTGTCACCTGCGCATACCATTTATAATTAAAATAAGTACCTGCATAAACAGCCCCCAGAGTGGATTGATCGGCTATGAGTTCTACAACTCCCAGATTATCCGACGAAAATTTCACCGGGCCTTTTTGTACATTGACAGGATTGCTTTGTTGCCAATTTCGATAAGCATAAATAGTTGTCTGCGCTTGAAGCGAGCTAACGACGCAAAAACACAGGGAAATTAGGGCGTAAACTTTCTTCATAAATAATAAAATATTAGTTGAACGATTAAAATTATTTTATTCCAATACAAAAATACGGATTAATTATAATAATTTTAAAGCAATCTTCGTTACATTCTTATATTTTATTATTAGCTATAATTCAATCGATTAAGTAAAACATGCGTTACTCAACGCAACGATAACTACAATTTTATCTCTTGGAAAAGTTCCTCTACGGTAATATACTTATGCATCTTGTCATTGATTCGTTTACGCAAAACTCTAATGGCAGAAACCGAGACACTGCGACAAGCAGCACATTCCTTAGTATTCAATCCAAGAGAACTTAGACAAAAGAAATAAAACTCCTCGTCGGAGAATGAAAAATAAGCAGTAAGAAGTTGATAAAGTAACGCATACTCTTGACGTAAGGATTTAAATAGCCTGTCCCGCAACGATATTGTAAGGAAAACATTTCCCCCTTCGATATATTCGGTTACCTCCTTAAAAAATTCCGATTTCACAAATCGTTTGTTTTTCTGTGCTGTAATCTCTCCTATCCGTTCTACGATCTCCCGTTGCAATGCCTCTGTTCGTTTTTCTATTTCCGTAGAAGTTTCCCGATTATTTTCTTCCTCGACTTCGATGTGTTGTTTATTCGGGATAATTTTCCTTCTAAAAAAATAAAACAGAAAAATACTCACTAAAACGACAACAACGGCTGTACAAACTATACTTAATAAGGTTCGGTCATGTATTCTTCGGGAATATTCCACATTCATATTGTTTATCAACTCACCGTAAAATGCCGAATTGACCTTTGCTGGTTTTACCATTCCAGCGATGGAATCGCATAACGAACGATACAACCCGAGATATACACTATCGCCAGTCATAGCATACAAGTTCTCATAGGCCGAAGTCTTCGTATAGATATAATTACTACGAGCTGCCTTTTTCGTGTAATAAATAGCAGAGTCAATATTTCCTTCTCCACAAAAGATACTACCTCTTACCAAACAACTTTTATAGAATAATACTGAATCACGACAAAGAGGTCTGATTTCAGAATTATATTTCATTGCAGAAGCATAATCTCCCGATATCAGAAAATAATAAGAAAGTGCATTTTTAGTTTTATAAAGTTCTTCCTCACTCTCAATTTGGGGAATCAACTCGATTGTTTTTAAAAGAGTTGTATCAATACCTCCCTCCTTATCTACATAGTAACATTTCCATAAGCCACGATAAGACTCAGAAAGCTGGCTTTTATCCGAAAGCATGGAATTGAATGTAATAGCCTTTCGGAACATTTTTTCGGCCTCCTCATTTATATTGCTTTTAAAAAGCAACAAAGCAATCCGATTATAGTAAGCCCCCAAAGCATCAAAGTCTGATATTCGACTGGAATCCAAGCTGCTAATTGCAGACAAATAATAAACGGCCGCCGAATCGAACATATTTTTATCCTCGAAAGCTACCCCCTTCTCAAAATAAGTCGAAGCCTTATCCGCCTCTACTACTCTGCCTGCACAAGAAAACAACAGAATAAAAAGGGGAAATACCGATATGTAATGAATTAGCCTCAACATCTTTTAAGAACCATAAATTACCCTTCTTGCAAATTTAGAGAAAATATCCAACCTTACAAACAGTGATACCCGTCTCACCCTTAATAAAATCACAAAAACACAGGGCTCCCGTTTCCGAGAGCCCTAAATATATCATATTATAGAAAAGACAAACCGACTATTCGGCCACTCTCTCCAACCATTTAAGCATACCTAACATTACACCCATCGATATCAAACATACGGCAAAGAACACTGCCCAGCATTGCCAAATAGGCCAAGCGTTGTACATAAGGGGACCAATCCACAACAACAAATTGCCTAATGCAGTCGCTCCTAACCACAAACCCTGACAAAGTCCCAACAAATGTTTGGGAGCCACTTTGGATACAAACGACAAACCGAGAGGCGAGATGAACAACTCGGCTACCGTCAAGAAGAAGTAAGTTACGATAAGTACCCACCAATGTGCTTTCTGAGACATTTGCTCAGCGACCGGGAGAAGTTTGAAATCGTCGGCAGAAGGATAACCTTTTAATGCTGAATAGATCACCAAGAATAAGAATGCCAATCCGGCGATAAACATACCGATAGCAATCTTACGGGGTGTCGATATTTCTTTTCCCCGACGGCTCAACCAAGCGAACAAAGCCATAACAATAGGGGTAAGCGTAATAACGAAGAAAGGATTGATTGCCTGCCAAATCTCCGGAGCGACTGCGCTCGAATCTACAAAATCGCGTGCAAAGAAAGAAAGAGACATACCATTTTGGTGGAACGAGAACCAAAAGAAAATAACGATACCCAAAACGGCGAACAAGGCAGCCATACGTTGTTTGATTTCTTTGGCCATTGCCCGTTTCTCCTCGGCGGTATACGATTGAGACTCCACTTTGGTCTTTTTGCCCGGAGTAGGAAAACGTCTCTGGTAAGCGACAAAAATTATCAAAGAGATAACCATAGCGACAACCGATGCTATAAACGAGTAGTGAATACCCTCGTTAAAAATTTGAAGATAGTTTTGACAAGCACTCGTCAGTTCTGCCACGTTACCGCCCGCTGCCGTCATAAGGGCATTAAGGTTATCCAATGCAGCCTGACTCATTTGGGTTCCATTGTTAATGAACTCGTGGCAAAGTGCCGGAAGTTGGGCATTATAGGCCATTCCGTTCGCTCCCAACCACCATTCTCGCAAAAGGGGCGCAATAAAAGGAGCAATCAAACCACCCATATTAATAAATACATACAAGATTTGGAATCCGCTATACCGTTTGCTTTTCGCAATCTTCAAAGCCTCAGGGCCTTGTTTTGCAGCCTCTGCCTCAAAATCGTCATACAACTGCCCCACAATAGCTTGCAAATTTCCCTTAAACAAACCATTACCAAAAGCTATCATAAACAATGCAAAACAGGTAAGCGGAAGCAACCAAGCTATATTCGTACTCGTTGCTAAAATCGGAATAGACAACAGCACATAACCCGTTGCCATGATTATCAATCCGGTTCGAATCGTTCCTTTGTAATTCTGGGTACGGTCGGCGATAGCACCTCCCACCAAAGCCAACAAATAAATACCCGCATAAAAGAATGAATATATAGTACCCGATGTCTCCTCGCTTAGTCCGAATTTAGAACAAAGAAACAATACCAATACAGCATTCATAATGTAGTAGCCGAAACGCTCGCCCATGTTCGCAAGAGCTGCCGCTATCAACCCCTTAGGATGTCCTTTAAACATAATAACAGATTTTAAGTATTAAATGAATTAATTGTTTTTCACTTTAAAAGCCAAAGCATACATGCGCATTTGTTTAACCATAGCCACAAGCCCGTTCGAGCGAGTCGGCGATAAATGTTCGTTCAACCCTATTCTGTCGATAAAATAAAGATGAGCATTCAAGATCTCATCGGGAGTATGGCCGGATAAAACCCGTACCAACAACGAAACTATCCCCTTCACGATAATCGCATCGCTCTCCGCTTCAAAATAAACGGACCCCTCTCTATAATCGGCCTGCAACCACACCCGACTCTGGCAACCTTCGATTAAATTTTCGGAAGTCTTATATTTCTCGTCCAAAGGAGGAAGGGCATTGCCCAAATCGATCAGCAATGCATATTTGTCCATCCAATCGTCGAATACCGAAAACTCCTCTATAATCTCGTCTTGTATTTCGTCGATACTTGTCATATTATTCATTTTTCAATCATTCTTCATAAAGAACCGTCAACACGGTCTGGCCTACGGCTTTCAACGTCGACCGATCTATATTTCTCATTGTATCGTCCACCGTATGCCAATAAGGAGGAAATCCCGTCTCTGTATCTCGATGACATGGAATAATATCGATACTGGGTATTCCATAACGGTTTACATACAAATGGTCATCGGTAACATATCCGCCGTCCTCCTCGATAAAATAGTTTCCGTACCCCAATCGCTTCGCCGTATCCCATACTTGCGCCACAATTCCGGAAGCATAATACTTCGAAAATAACTCTCGTCGAAATTGTGCCCCGGCTCCGCCCACCATATCGAGTAAGATCCCGAATCGGGCCCGATATCCCGGCTTATGAGGCCGACGTGTCCAATACTGTGTGCCCAATGCCCATGTGTTTTCGTCACTCGACTCGCTCCAATAGGGAACACCGTAATCCTCGGCATCGAAAAAGGCTATATCGACACCCGTGTCGGGCTGTCTCTTCCCTATCTGACGAGCTATTTCAAGCAATACGCCCACTCCGCTCGCACCGTCGTCGGCTCCGGCGATAGGCTGACGATGTTTACTCTTATCCGGGTCGTTATCGGCGTATGGACGAGAATCCCAATGAGCGAACAATAAAATGCGATTTTTCTTTTCAGGAGAAAACGAACCTATGATATTCCGTATAGAAAGCTCTGTCCCGTCATAAGCCGTAACCGTTCCTTGCTGCACTTCTACGACAGCGCCATGCCGAGCCAACTCGGAAGATAAATAATCGGCCGTTGCCAAATGTGCCGGAGTGTTGGGCACTCTGAAACCGAACTGCACTTGACGTTCGATATAAGCATAAGCACTATCCGTATCAAAAGAAGGAACCTCTATCGACACGCTATCCGTATCCTTTTCCTCGCTATTTTTCACCGACTTTGCAGAACAAGCGACCAACCCGACAATTAAAATTAAATACCCGACCTTACGGTTTACTGTTTTCATCATGCTCAAAAATAAACATTCTGATAAAAACTCGCAAATATCCCGGCTATTTTATACAAAAAGATAAATCCACCGACCGCTCACCGACAGAAAACACGACATCTGCCCCCTCGATCATCGGCAAATTATCCGAGACATGTCCCACCGGAAAATCGAAACATACCGGATAATCATACTCATCGACCATTTTACGAATCAACTCATACAATGTACCACCCAGACCTTCGTTCTCGGTATACTCGGTAAACCTACCCACGATCAATCCCGACAACGAAGCCAAACGACCGGACAGTTTCAAGTTATAAAGCATGCGTTCTATTTTGTAAGGAGGCTCGGCTATATCTTCTATAAACAAAACCGTTCCAGGCAAAAATATATCATACGGAGTAAAAATCAATCCGCACAAAACCGCCATATTTCCACCCACCAACATTCCCCGTCCCTCACCGCAACGGTTCAAAGGGTGAGGATTTTCCTTGTATTCGGGAATTTCTCCGAATAAAATTTGCCGTAAATAGTGCGTACAACGATTATCCGCCGGCTCGGTAGTCAAATGCTTGCACATGGGAGCATGCAACGACATCACCCCACGGCTCACACAGAGAGCATGCAAAGCCGATATGTCGCTGAATCCGATAATCCACTTCGGATTCCGAGCAATATCATCGGTCAATCCGTCCAACAAATGAACAGCCCCATATCCGCCACGGCTGCACAAGACAGCCTTCACAGCAGGATCGTACAACGCATGGCGGAAATCGTTCATTCGTTCATCTATCGTCCCCGAATAAACGCCCGAATGATCCAGACAGTGAGAAGAAACAGTCACACCGAGCGACCAACTTTCCAAAACGCCGGTCGCCCCTTTCACATAATCGGGATTGATAATACTCGCAGGCGAAACAATGGAAACGCTATCGCCGGGGCATAAAAATTGAGGTCTGTACATCATCAAAAATCCAATATTTTAAATCGTTTCTTATCCGACTCCTGTACATAATGTTGATAATGCCACCATTCATTAGGAAGCGGATAAAGCTCTTGTTCTCGCATGACTGCATACAAAAATCGTCGATTGTGATAAGCCGCCTCGCTTATCCTACCTGTCTTCAATAAATAATCGTCGTCGACCGTATGCGCTTCTTCTCCAAAAAAATCATACGGACTGCCCATATCCAATGCGACGCCATCGCTACCGAGTATCGATAAATCGACAGCCATGCCGTAATTATGGAAGCCGCCCTCATTGTAAGGATTAGCCACATACTGCTCTTGCGGTGTACCTCGCACTCGCTCAAACATTCTGCGCTGTATGCTTAACGGACGGGCGGCATCGTAAATCACCAACCTATATCCCGGCTTTAACTCCTGTAACCGGGCATGTACCCGGGCCAGCCGTGAAATCATATGAGGCAATAGATAGGCTTTTCTCAAATCGGGATATAAAATTTCACCCATAAAATTATCGGCCGTAGCGTATTTCAAATCTACGACCACATCGGGAATGGCAGTTTGAATATCGACCAACCCCGCCTGCTCGAAATATTCCTCATAGTTGATCACCATACGGCTGTAAATCCATTATTGGGTAATAAAATCTCATTATTGTTTTCTCCGTGCCTAAACGAGTATCTGTTATGTCCATACGACTCTATCCGATAATTATCGGTAAAACTTACTAAATGAAGCTCTTCCTTAGAGGAAGGTAAAGAAATAGACACATCGGCATGGCGTGTGAGCTCGGGCACTTTAAAGTAGAATTCCCGTCGTAATGTAGGATAAGAACATTTTATCTTAGCATCGAAATATACATACTCCCCATCGATACATAATACTCTGTCGGGAATATCAGAGGTAAGTTTGATACCTATTGTTGCCGAATTTTCCAACTTCACGAGCTCCACTTCTATGTCTCTTACGCAAATTGGAACATTTCCCAAATAAAATTCTACCGAATAGTTCAATAAAGAAACTGCATTTTCAACATTCAACGACTCAATAAAAGAAAGACACGACAATTCTTCTCTCAAAAAGAAAACCTCGCCTTGCTCTTTCTGGAAGAAAGGATTCTCATTAAAAGCAAAAAAGCATGAAAATTTGGTCAACTTATTCTCCGTTCCTTTCTTCAAATATTTCTTATAACGCAAAGATTGCGATATGCAAAATCCAGCATCTTTACATCTCATGTACTGTCCAGCCTCATCGTAGAGTTCGTCTTTTCGATTAGGAATAATTTGAATATCATATACCATATCGTCTCTGTATGACGGGTTCTTTAAGATAGACGAAAATACCCCCTGCATATTCTTCGCTAAAAGACTACCTAGCAATCGCTCGCTACAATTATTCACGACATCAATCACTTCTTTGGAATCATACTTCTGAATAATATCCAATTCAGCGCCCAACGATTTAACAATACTATCATCAACCTCATTTCGAAACTCTTCCTTCACTCGTTGTTGCTGACGATCCAAAAGAGGTTTTATCTCTTCGACTATACTCTGGGCAGAGGTTCTTTTCGTAAGTAACTGATAGGTTAACGTAAACAAGAAAAATGCAATAGTCGTACTTATAATAGACGTTAACAAATCGTACAAAAATCCCTCCTGCATTTTCCATGCCTCACAAATAAAACCTATTACGGCGGCAGCCCAAGCGGACGACAAGGTAAAATTTTCATGCGCCAGCCAATGCGACAGCAATGATAAAAAGGGCATACCAATAACGCTCCATCACATTCCGGAATTTACTTTCTCCCTTATCCTCCATATATAAAAACTTCTAAATAATTAAAATCAAGACTCTACTATTCACAAAAATAGCAATCTTTCAATAGTATTTAAAATATCTGTCCCGAAATCTGTGAGACTTCGGGACAAACGACAAAAGCTATAAACAGTTTTATTTTTCTCGCATGAAAATATTGATGGGTGTACCGCTGAAATTCCAATTCTCCCGTATCTTGTTTTCGAGATACCGTTTGTACGGGTCTTTCACCCATTGCGGCAAATTACAAAAGAACACGAACGTGGGGACGTAAGTCTCCCGCAACATGGTCACATATTTTATTTTTACATACTTGCCTTTATGTGCAGGAGGCGGATAATTTTCTATCGCACTCAGCAACACTTCGTTTAATTTCGAAGTAGGTATCTTGGTATGCCGGTTCTTATAAACCTGCACGGCGCTCTCCAAAACTTTATAGATACGTTGCTTAGTCAACGCCGAAGCATAGACAATGGGAAAATCGACAAAAGGAGCGAGACGTGCCCGTATGGCATTTTCGAAAGTTTGAATAGCCTTGTTCGATTTATCTTCGACCAAATCCCACTTGTTGACACAAACCACCAAGCCTTTTTTATTTTTCTGTATCAACGAAAAGATATTCAAATCCTGTCCTTCGATACCTCTTGTAGCATCGATCATCAAAATACAAACATCAGAGGCTTCGATAGCTCGTATGGAGCGAATCACCGAATAATATTCGAGGTCTTCGGTAACCTTCCCTTTCTTACGAATGCCGGCCGTATCTACCAAATAAAAATTGAATCCGAATTTATCGTATCGGGTATAAATCGAATCGCGAGTCGTACCGGCAATATCGGTAACAATATACCGGTCTTCGCCAATAAACGCATTGATGATAGAAGACTTTCCGGCATTAGGGCGTCCCACAACGGCAAAACGCGGAATATCGTCCTCCACCGTTTCTTCCTCCTTTTTCGGGAAACGAGCAACAATATCATCAAGCAAATCACCAGTCCCAGAGCCGTTGATAGCCGACAATGTATACGGGTCTCCCAATCCGAAAGAATAAAATTCTGCAGCAGCATATTGCCATTCATTGCTGTCTACTTTATTGGCAACCAGAATTACCGGTTTTTTCGTCTTCCGTAAAATAGACGCAACATGATCATCCAAATCCGTTCCTCCGTGCATGGCATCTACGACAAACAGAATAACATCGGCTTCCTCTATTGCAATAGCTACCTGCTCATTGATCTCTTCCTCAAAAATATCATCCGAATTTACAACCCAACCGCCGGTATCTATAATAGAAAATTCTTGCCCACACCATTCAACCTTACCGTACTGTCGGTCTCGTGTCGTTCCGGCAACTTCATTTACAATTGCTTTTCTCGACTTTGTCAGACGATTGAACAGAGTCGATTTCCCCACATTAGGACGTCCGACTATAGCCACTATATTTCCCATAATTCCTCCATTTTTTTATTAGATTAACCGACTTCCCGTCGGGATGGTCCGAGATTCGTATCAATCGAGTTGATACCCGAAACTCTTCAATTTATTTTCTTTATTACGCCAGTCTTTCTCCACCTTTACGTACAATTCGAGATATACTTTCTTTTCAAAAAAAGCCTCAATATCTTTTCTTGCCAAAGTTCCGACCTTTTTCAATGCACTGCCTCCCTTTCCTATAACGATACCTTTTTGAGAATCTCTCTCGACATAAATTATCGCCATAATATGAATATGTCCTTCATCTTCCTTAAATTGCTCTACGGCAACCTCCACGGCATAAGGGATCTCTTTATCATAAATCTGCAATATTTTTTCTCGGATTATCTCCGTAACAAAAAAACGGGCAGGTTTGTCCGTCAAAGAATCTTTCTCAAAAAACGGAGGAGAAGGAGGCAAAAGTTCCTGAATCCGTTTCAGTAAATAATCAAGATTAAATTTATATTGGGCAGAAACCGGTATTATCTCAGCATTCGGCAACAAAGAGTGCCATTCTTCTACCAAACGCTCCAGATCTTTCTGATCTTTCAACAAATCGACCTTATTGATCAACAGCAAGACTGGCACAGACTGAGAAGCCACACGATCCAGAAAACCCTGATTCTTTGTCGGCATCTCCACTACATCTGTCACATACAGCAATATATCTGCATCTACCAAAGCCGATTGGGAAAAATTCAACATAGACTCCTGCAACTTGTAGTTCGGAGACAACACTCCAGGAGTGTCCGAATAAACAATTTGCATATCATCGGTATTCACAATACCCATAATACGATGGCGAGTTGTCTGGGCCTTAGAAGTAATGATAGAAATTCGCTCCCCTACCAAAGAATTCATCAATGTAGACTTCCCGACATTAGGATTTCCCACTATATTCACAAAACCGGCCTTATGCATAATTCTGATTTCTAAAGTTTCTTGAACAAATATAATAAAAACGATCAACAGAATCTCATCTATCCCTCGTTTTTCATCCCTAACAACCCTGGAATAAGAATGTTGGGTTAAATCGACTCAACATTCCTTAGAATCTGTTTAACATCTTACTTAAGGTAAAATAAAACGGTTCTCAACAGGTTTTAAGAAGCCGTCTAAACAGGCCTCTAATAAACATTGCCTTAGGAGGGAAATGCCGAACATAAAAATACGCTAAGCTGCGCACAACAGAATGAGCGTTACTCGGCGTATCTTATTAATTGTAAAAATGAATATATTATTTCGTATCGTAAGCCCATTTCAGGTAAACTGCTCCCCAAGTAAATCCGGCTCCGAATGCTGTCAATACAAGGTTATCTCCTTTTTTAAGCTTACTTTCCCATTCAGAGAGACACAAAGGTATAGAAGCTGCACTTGTATTTCCATATTTCTCAATATTCATCATCACCTTTTCTCGGGCAATCCCCATCCGGTCTGCAATAGCTTCGATAATCCGGGCATTTGCCTGATGCGGAACAAACCAGTCTATCGTATTAAGATCTAAATCGTTTTTGCGCATAATACTCTGAGAGACCTCTAACATATCCGATACCGCATGCTTATATACTGCACGTCCTTCTTGATACACATAATGTTCTTGATTATCGATCGACTCATGCGTAGCAGGATAAGCAGAACCGCCCGCTTTCATAATCAAATGCGGCAAACCGATTCCATCGGTATGCAATTCCGCATCAATAACACCTAAAGCTTCATCTGAAGGTTCGAGCATTACCGCCGCTGCAGCATCTCCGAACAAAGGACAAGTAGAGCGATCTGTATAATTCGTCATAGAAGACATCTTCTCTGCCGATAAAACAATCAC
>OGPZ01001867.1_pt1 | contig 14026 bp, 10 predicted proteins | sample 1553111 | NCBI WGS metagenome assembly OGPZ01 (sample SAMEA2579968, study PRJEB22360) | human gut metagenome
CCCGGCTTGATGCAATTTGCCAATCGTAACCCCCAGAACCACCCTACACAGGGAATCTCATGTCACCCACAAACCAGCATTTGATGAGATTTTTACACAAAAAACGGGCATAGCAGTAAAATTTCTACTGCATATGCCCATTTCCCTGATGCACTTTTATTTCACTGACAAATCCGTATTCCTGATCTTATCCCTGATCCGAAGGATCATGGACGGTGATACGGAAAGCTCGTCAAATCCCATCCGGAGGAACGTCTCTGTGAGCGTTTCATCCGCGCCAAGCTCACCGCAGATGCCAACCCAGCATCCTTCCTTATGTCCGTTATCCACAACCATTTTTAACATCCGAAGGACTGCTTCATGGTGTGAATCATAAATATTATCCAGTTTCGGATTCTGCCTGTCGATTGCAAGTGTATATTGTGTCAGATCGTTTGTCCCGATCGAAAAGAAATCAACCTCTTTCGCTAAAAGATCACTGATCATAACTGCCGCCGGTGTCTCGATCATAATACCGAGTTCCACATCCTTATACGGAATACCGTCGGCATCAAGTCCCGCTTTCACTTCCGCAATGATTTCTTTGATCTTTTTCACCTCATTTACGGAAATGATCATCGGGAACATGATCGCAATCGTTCCATAATAGCTGGCACGGTAGATTGCCCGAAGCTGTGTCTTAAAAATTTCAGTGCGGTCGAGGCAGATCCGGATCGCACGGTAACCCATTGCCGGGTTTTCTTCTTTCTCAAGGCCAAAATAACCGACCTGTTTATCTGCTCCGATATCAAGTGTACGGATAATAACTTTTTTACCCGCCATATTTTCCGCAACTGTCTTATATGCTGCAAACTGTGCTTCTTCTGTCGGGTAATCCTCCGACTCTAAATAAAGGAACTCACTCCGGAACAGTCCGATTCCACCCGCATCATTGGCAAGTACATTTGCCACATCGGAAACACCCCCGATATTGGCATAAAGATTGATCTTCGTTCCATCCTTTGTGATATTTTCCTTACCCTTTAATTCCTGAAGCAGACGTTTCTTCTGCTCATTTTCTTCTTTTAACTTCCGGTATTCCGCTTTCGTATCCTCATCCGGTTCTACGAAAAACTTTGCATCAAATCCATCCACGATACCGAACTGTCCGTCCACGCCCTCTTCCGGAAAATCAACTCCGATCAATGCCGGAATATTCATGGTTCTCGCTAAGATCGCCGTGTGGGAATTGGTGGAACCGTGACGTGTTACAAAAGCAAGTACTTTTGATTTATCAAGCTGCACAGTCTCACTCGGTGCAAGATCATCCGCTAAAAGGATAAACGGTTCATCGCCGCTTAAACCTGCATCACCATTTCCCTGTAAAATAGAGATCACGCGGTTGGAGATATCTTTAACATCCGCTGCACGTTCTCTCATATAATCATCATCCATCGCAGCAAACATCTGCGCAAAATTATCTCCGGTGGAAGCAACTGCAAATTCTGCATTGACCTGCTGGGTTTCGATCATGTTTGTGATCGACTCTACATAGTCGAGATCATCCAGCATCATCTGGTGCATCTCAAAAATTGCCGCATTGACTTCACCGACTTCCCTGACTGCTTTTTCATAAAAAACACCAAGCTGCCTTTTAGCTTCTTCTTTTGCATCCTCAAAACGTTTTTTTTCTGCTTCTATATCCGTTATCTTTGTTCGTTTTACTGCGTTATCCGTCTTATGATAGACAGACAGTCTGCCCATGGCAATTCCGCCGAATACACTTTTGCCGTGCAGTTCCATGCCCGTTACCTCCATTTTAGATTTTTATTTCTGTTTTTATCAATTTTTACAGATTTGCTTTCAAAAATGCCTCGATTGCAGCACTTGCTGCCTCTTCATTCTCTCCATCGGTGCAGACTGTGATCTCCTCGCCGCATTTTACACCAAGTCCCATAACTCCAAAAATACGTTTTGCATCTGCTGCTTTTCCATCTTTTGCAATGGTAATGCTGCATGGAAATGCGGCTGCTTCCTTTACAAGTGCTCCTGCCGGTCTTGCATGGATTCCCCCTTTGTCTGTGATCACGTATTTAAATTCTTTCATGATTTTCTCCTTTCTTTGTACATAACACATTGTTTTATGATTACATATTCACAGGCTCTATATTGTTGCAACATAAAGCCTGCGATTTTAATTACCTTTTCCGTTTCCTATCTTTTTGATACATCCTTCTTTAAAAGTCCAAGGATTACGCATCCTACAACAGAACCAACTGCCAGTGATATGAGATATAACAGCGGATGGCCTACGGTTAAGAATACGAAGATTCCACCATGTGGTGCCATTAATGTACAGTTAAATGCCATGGATAATGCTCCTGCAACTGCGGAACCAATGATACAGGACGGCAGCACACGCAATGGATCCGATGCTGCAAACGGGATTGCTCCCTCTGAGATAAAGGAAAGTCCCATAACAATGTTTGTCGGTCCTGCTTTTCTCTCTTCTTCGGTAAATTTGTTTTTAAAGAACATGGTTGCAAGTGCGATTGCAAGCGGTGGAACCATACCACCGACCATAACAGCTGCCATGATATTGTAATTGCCTGCTGCGATAGATGCGGTACCAAATACATATGCTGCTTTGTTTACCGGGCCACCCATATCTACGGACATCATTCCGCCGAGCAGTGCGCCAAGCAGGATTGCCTTTGCACCATTCATGCTGTTTAATCCGTTGTTGATCATAACGTTTAATGCTCCGATCGGAGGCTCTACCACATAAGTCATGATCACTCCGATCAAAAAGATACCGATTACCGGATAGAGAAGCATTGGCTTGATACCCTCTAAGCCTTCCGGCAGTTTCTCAAACAGTTTCTTTAACAGACGTACCAGATAGCCTGCAACAAAACCTGCAACGAGAGCTCCAAGGAATCCGGATGTTCCGTTTGCTGCGATTGCTCCGCCGACAAAACCGACCGCAAGACCAGGACGATCTGCAATACTCATTGCGATAAATCCGGCTAAGATCGGAAGCATAAATCCGAATGCAACACCACCGATCGATTTAAACATTGCCGCCATCGGTGTGATCGTACCAAAGTTTGATCGCTCATCAAATGGAAGGCTGTTTAAGTCAACTGCAAAACCATCGATCAGAAATGCGATCGCAATCAGGATACCACCGCCGATAACGAACGGTAACATATGGGAAACTCCATTCATCAGGTGTTTGTAAATCTGATGTCCAACGCTGTCAGATTCTTCCTCACTGTCTGCTGCCTGACCGCTTCCCGTCGCCTGATACAGTGGAACATTGCCGTTTAACGCTCTGTCTAACAATTCTTCCGCCTTACTGATTCCATCAGAAACCTTACACTGGATCACAGGTCTGCCTGCAAAACGATCCATCGGAACCTGTGTATCCGCTGCAACAATAATACATGCAGCCTCTGCAATTTCAGCTTTTGTCAATACATTTTTGGCACCGCCGGAACCTCTTGTCTCAACTTTCACACGGCATCCAAGCTCTTTCGCTTTTTTCTCAATATTTTCTGCCGCCATATAAGTATGTGCGATTCCGTTCGGGCATCCGGTCACAGCGAGGATCAGCTTTCCATTCTCTGTGTTTTTCTCCTCTGCCGCATTCTTTGTATCTGCGCTGTTCTTTTTCTCTTCTTCGGCATCTTTCTCAGCTTCCGCGCGGTCGATCACACTTAAAAATTCCTCAACCGTCTTTGCATTGCGAAGTCCGCTTGTAAAATTCTCATCCATCAGAAGAACAGATAACTTGCTAAGTACATCCAGATGTACGTTGTCTTCCGTATTTGGTGCTGCGATCAGGAAGATCAGGCTGACCTTTTCTCCATCTAATGCATCAAAATCCACCCCGTCTTTGATGACCATTGCTGCAAGACCAGGTTTGCTGACTGCATCTGACTTGCAATGTGGAATGGCGATTCCCTCACCAATTCCGGTTGTTCCTTCTTCCTCTCTGGCGTATACGCCCTTGCGGTACTTCTCAACATCGTTGATCTTTCCGCTCTTAGCCATCAATGCAACCATTGCATCAAGGGCTTCGTTCTTTCCAGTGACTTTGCCATTTAAGTCAATACTCTCTACGGCAAGTAAATCCCTGATTTTCATGCTTAAATCCTCCTTGTTTTGCGGAGCAAAATGTCTGCTATGCCTGCATAGCATGTGCCCTTGCAGGAGCAGAGGATTTTACTCCTTGTTTTGCGAAGCAAAATGTCTGCTATGCATGCTATGCCTAATAGCTTGCATAGCATGTGCCCTTGCAGGAGCAGAGGATTTTACTCCTCCTACTTAAATATGCCTTTGTTTTTATCTAAAAGCGCCAAAACTTCCGGTTCTGTTGCCAGTTCCTCGGAAAATGCCGATGCACTTCCAGTACAAACCCCCATCTGGAAAGCTTCTTTATAGCTTCCCGTCTTTAAATAACCTGTTACAAATCCGGCTACCATGGAGTCCCCGGCGCCAACCGAATTGACGACCTTACCCTTTGGTGCCTCCGCCTGAAAGATGCTGCCGTCTTCAGCAACCAGCACTGCTCCGTCGCCAGCCATGGAAACGAGGACATTTCCTGCACCCTTTTCCTGCATCTTCTTTGCGTAAGTGATCACATCTTCTTTTTCTGTTATTTTCACACCGAAAATCTCACCAAGCTCATGATTATTCGGTTTAATTAAAAACGGATGATACTGTAATACATTTACGAGCAGATCTTTTGTCGCATCCACAACAATCTTTAAATCCTTATCTGCAAGATATTTCATGATATCCATGTAGATGGTCTGCGGCATCACATCCGGGATACTTCCTGCCATAACCAAAACATCTCCATCTGAAAGCCGATCCAGTTTTTCATAAAGTGTTTTGATGTCATCTTCCGATATCGCCGGTCCCTGTCCGTTGATCTCACTCTCCTCGTCGGAACGCATTTTTACATTGATCCTTGTCATTCCTTCTTTTACCAGAATAAAATCCGCCCGGATTCCTTTTTCCCTGATCAGACGCTCCAGTTCGTTTCCGGTAAATCCGGCATAAAACCCAAGTGCCGTGTTCTCCAGTCCAAGATTTTTTAACACCATGGATACATTGATTCCTTTTCCACCCGGAAAAATCTTCTCCTCTGATGTCCGGTTGACCATTCCGCAGGTGAAATGCGGAACTGTCACAATGTAGTCCAGTGATGGATTAAATGTAACAGTGTAAATCATTTTCTCAGTCTCCTTTCTGCTTTTCCCGCGTTTTTGTTCCGCAGTCTTTGTATTTTTTATACTTCAATTACATTTTTACATTTACGGTACGCAGGTTTTGTAAGCCCTGTTGTTATAATTTTTGCACTCTCAAACGGAGCAAATGTCACGCTTGATATCTGGTTGAATTTACTGTCATCTGCTAAAATATAACAATCTCTGCAGTTTTCCATGGAGCGTTTTTTTACGAGCGCTTCTTTTAACTCCGGTGTGGAAAATCCGCGCTGCATACTGATTCCGTTTGCTCCCCAGAATCCTTTTGTAAAATTATATTTTTCAACCGAAGAAACAGCTTCCTCTCCAACGATTGCCTCTGTCACCGTCTTGAACTCGCCGCCAAGAATATATACCGTACAACCTTTCTGCGCAAGTTTTTTTGCATGTGTGATCGCATTTGTCACAAACACTGCCTGTCTGACCGTAATAAAATCGATCATCAGATCCGTCGTCGTACCTGCATCAATATAAACAAAATCTCCAGGTTCGATCAGCCCTGCCGCATATTTTGCGATCTTTTCTTTTGCACCTTTGTTCCGTTCTCTACGCTGCATGACTTCGTCATCCTCGGTACTGTATGAGGTGTTTTTTAAAATTGCACCGCCATGGACTTTAATGAGCTGACCATTTGCATCCAGTGTATTTAAATCTCTCCGGATCGTTGACTCTGATGCATCCAGTTCTGTCATAAGCTGCTGAACGGTCACGCTGCCCATACTCTCTAGTATGGATAAAATTCTTGTAAATCTTTCTTCTGTCAGCATATCTTTTCCTCCAATTTCATTCACAACCATTCAAATTCGTTCATCTTTGATAGCTTTATTATATGATTTCGTTCCGTCATAGTCAATCAAAATCCGTCAAAATCATTCATAAAAATTCATTTTAAAAATTGTGGAAAGTGCAAAAAAACTGTCGGAAGAATCGTCTCTGTTTCCACGACAGAATACGATTCTTCCGACAGTTTTTACATTTTTGATCTGATTCATACGAATCTCTGTTATTGCGCTATGTTTTTGCACATCCAAAGTCTATTTTTCACACTGCTTTCCGTTATTCACACGATCATGAACGCTTTACTCCCCCTTTTGAAAACGTTCGATCGCATCTTTTACGTCATCCGCAAAAATTTCAACCACCTCTGCATTTTTCGTCTTATACCGTATGATACCCATTTCCTCAAATGTCTGTCCGGCAATATAACACCGCAATGCCATCAGTACGCCACTATGCGTTACGATCAACACATCTTCCGTCTCCCGTTCTAAGATCATTCCGAGTGTATCAAGCGCACGCCTCAGCACTTCATTGTAACATTCTCCATGCGGTGTATGGACATAACGCCTGTTGGCATCCCAGTCCTGATACTCTTTCGCATTTTCCTGCGTAATGCTTTCCCAGCTTCTGCCTTCCCAGTCGCCCATATCCATTTCCCGCAGACCATCCGCCGCAATACATGGAATATCAAGCGCGATCGCCGCCTCCTGTGCCGTCTGTGCTGCACGAAGCTGTGGGGATGTATATGCCCGCACAACCTGAAGAGTCCCTTCCTTTTTCCGATCCAGAAGCATGTCCGCAAGCTCTTTTGCCTGCTGCTTTCCTGTCGCATTCAACGGCACATCTGTCTTGCCCTGTATTTTCTTTTTTACATTCCAGTCCGTCTCTCCGTGACGTACAAAATATAAAATCATTAATTTCTCCTCTTTTGGGTGATGTTGTCATAAATCAAGTATAAACAATTCGTTTTGATTTGTCTATGTGAATCCATACAACGGCAGATTCTTCTTGCAATTTATGATTTCCCCATGTATACTACATCTATCGCAATTCAATTTTATTTTCATAGAATCATTTTCTGAATACTACTCTTTTCATTCCGGCATTTCGCCAGCTATTTCAGAAAACTATTGTGAAAAACACTTAAATTTTTTATAATTAAAGGAGAAAACTACATGGGGAAAAACAAAGGAAAACGCAGTCACACAAAACATGTTTTTGTGCAGAAGAAGTACCGGGATGCCTTGTTCCGCAGGATTTTTAATGAGAAATCAGTTTTGCTGGAGTTATACAATGCCCTGAATCAGACAGATTACGATGATGCAGATGAACTGATTTTTTACACGATCGATGACGTGATCTATCTCGGATATAAAAATGACGTATCATTCATCGTCCGAGGCACGCTGAATCTGTATGAGCACCAGAGTACCTTAAACCCCAACATGCCGATCCGCGGACTGATCTATTTCGGCAAACAGTATGAGAGCTACATTAAACAAAATAACCTGAACATTTACGGAAAAAAGCTGCTTTCATTACCGTTTCCGCAGTTTGTTATATTTTATAATGGGATTGAACCGTTGGAAGATGACAAAGATTATATGGAACTGCATCTTTCGGATGCATTTGTATGTGCCGGATCAAACCACCTGGCAACAGATGCTGCATCCAGCCCCATCAGCACCCGCCCCTGCTTAGAGTGCACTGCACGGGTTTACAACATTAATTATGGACACAATCAGGAACTGATGGCACGATGCCGGACTTTAGAGGAATATTCTATCCTGATTGGCAGAATTTCTTCGAAGGTCAGAAACGGTATTCCATTAGAACCGGCAGCGGATGCTGCTGTACAGGAATGTATCAGGAACGGTATCCTAAAGGATTTTCTTATCAAACACAGATCGGAGGTCGTTGGTATGTTATTGGAAGAATTCGATATGGATGAGTATATTAAGATGGAACGCAGGGACAGCTATGAGGATGGACATGAGGATGGATTAGCGATGGGTTTAGCAGAGGGTTTAGCGGAAGGTTTAGCGGAAGGCAAACGTCTTGAGCAGTTACACGTCGTCCACAACATGTTTCAAAAAAGCATCCCTGCCGAAAACTGCGCCAACCTGCTTAATGAAAACACTGATTTTGTCAATAGCGTATATTCTCTATGCCAGGCTCACCCGGACTGGTCAGATGAAGATATTTACAATGCATTAAAAGGAATTTAATATTTGGTAATTAACAGCCTATTTTACGCAATCTGCTCCATAACAATATCTGTCTGAACATCCCATGCCAAAACGGTCACCTTTAATACAATCTGTTTCTTCTCCGGGATTTCTTTAATTTCTGCCGGATCATACTGCAATTTTAATCCGAATTGGCATCCCTTTTGACCCTCTAAAACTTTTCTCTGATCACCTGGTAGATATTCTTTATTGAGTTTTCTCTTTGCAGACTCATAAATATCAATTGTAAATTTTTCCGGCATCCTGTAGGTATGTCCCTGATATTCGATCACACATTCCTCCGGCTTTAAAAACCGGTAGGTATAACAAAACATCGTCTGTCTGGTTGTTTCCGTAATCGCAGGATCGTATTCAAAATCCCCACCGTTTACAAATCTCCCGCTTGGTCTTACGCTCTGGCGTACTTTCTGTGTCCTTTTTGCCTCTATGATCTCGATCTGAAATTCTTTTTCACACATCATATGTGCCTTCCTCCTTCTGTAATGTTATTTTTTCACTTTTATGCTCTTTACCGCACTGTAACTTCCCTTGATCTGCTTTCCATTTGATTTCTTATATGTACAGACACGGACATAATAGTTTTTGCCGCCTTTCAGTTTCCCAATTGTCCTGGATGTTGTCTTGTTTGCGTCAATTGTAATTATTTCTGTGTTCTTCTTAAATTGCCTGTCTGTTGAATATTGAATTATATAACCAGTTGCACGTTCATCTTTTTTCCATTTGACAGTAACTTTTTTTGATTTTGCGGATTTTACAGAAGAAATATCTGCTTTTACAGGTTTTACCGTTATAAGGACTGTCTTTTTTGTTGACAGATAATTGCCCTTGGCTGCGGCAGAAATGGTTACCTGCGTCTGTCCGTAACCTTTCATTGTTACAGTTCCATCTTTGCTTACCGTTGCTACTTTCTTATTCGATACCTGATAAGTTAATTTTCCACCACTTTCACTTTTTGCATTGAGAGAAAATTTTTTCGTTCCATAAGTTTTCGTAACATCAGAAGCTGTAATCTTTTGTTCCTTCGGTGCTGTTCCGTAACTGTATGAGTATTTGTACTTCTTTGCAAATTTTTCTGCTTCTGAACCTTTTTTACAATAGATTGTAATCTTCTTTTTATTACATTCCTTAAAAGCATCCTTATCTATCATTATTACATTCGGCATTACAATACTTCTCAACCCGCTGCAGCCAACAAATGCATTATCTTCTACAAAAAATACCCTGTCTAATACTACTGTTTTCAGATCTTTACAGTATGTGAAGGTATCTGATTCAATCGTCATCGTACTGGGAATTGTAATATTTGTCAAACCCGAACCGCTAAACGCTCCATTCCCTATGTAACATTCATTTTGGGGAAGTTTGATACTTGTCAGACTACTGCACCCCCGAAATACATATCCTTCTATATTACTTAATTTTTTTGGAAGATTTACATTTGACAAATTACTGCATCCGCTAAATGCACTTTGTTGTATAGTTGTAACCTTTTTAGGGATATCAATACTCTTTAAGCTCGTACAATCTGCAAATGCCCATGCTGATATCACCTCAATATTTTTAGGCAAATCAATACTGGTCAGACTGCTGCATCCACCAAATGCTGTTATTTCCATTTCCTTTATGGTATTTGGCAATTTAACACTCTTTAATTTGCTGCACCCATCAAAAGTGCTTTCTTCTATTTTTTTTACACCCTCCGGAATTGTAATTCCTGTCAGACTACTGCATCCGTTAAACGCATTGGCTCCTATACTTTTAATGGTTTTTGGCAGTGTAATACTTTTTAATTTTTTACAATCACCAAATGCATACTTACCTATGCTTTTTACACCTTCTGGTATAGAAACTTTAGTGATTCTGCCATCCCTATAATACTCAGAAAAGGCATATGCTCCGATCCCAACAACGCCATCCGGAATTGTAACATCTCCACCAGGACCATTGTATTTTGTCAGTACACCGTTTTCAATTTCAAACTCTGTTTGTTCTTCAGTTTCTACCATCTGCGATTTCTCCAGGATTTCTGCTCCCTTTACCACTGCAGGACTCACACTTCCAAATAACATCGTTACTGTCAGCAGTCCAAGCCATATTCGATTTCTTTTCATACTCTTTTCCTCCATTTCACGCAATCTGATCCATAACAATATCTGTCTGAACATCCCATTCTAAAACCGTCACCTTTAATACAATCTGTTTCTTCTCCGGAATTTCTTTAATTTCTGCCGGATCATACTGTAATTTCAGGCATCCTGTAGGTAGGTCCCTGATATTCGACCACACATTTCTCTGTAATGTTATTTTTTCACTTTTATGCTCTTTACCGCACTGTAACTTCCCTTGATCTGCTTTCCATTTGATTTCTTATATGTACAGACACGGACATAATAGTTTTTGCCGCCTTTCAGTTTCCCAATCGTCTTAGATGTTGTCTTGTTCTTTGTGATCGTAACAGTCTTAACACCCTTCTTGAATTTCTTATCCGTAGAATACTGAATCACATAGCCCGTCGCCTTCGTATCCTTTTTCCACTTCACAACCATATTTTTGGATTTTGTGGATTTTACAGATGCGATTTTGGTCTTTACTGGTTTTACTGTCAAAGTGATCGTTTTCTTTGCTTTTGGATATTTTCCTTTTGCAGCCGACGTAATCGTGATCTTAGTCTGTCCATATCCTTTGACTGTTACTTTTCCTTTTTTATCTACGGTAGCAACTTTCTTGTCTGCTACGCTGTACGTCAGTTTTCCGCCGCTCTTGCTCTTTGCGCCAAGGGAAAATGCTTTGCAGCCGTAGGTTTTAGTAATGTTTTTTGCGGTGATCAGTTTGGAATTTTTATCTGTATTTCCGGCAGAATCTTTCTTCTTTACCGTAATCGTGATCACTTTCTTTGCCGCAGAATAATTCTTTGTCTCAGATGCAGTGATCGTAATATGCGCTGTTCCCACACCCGTCAGTGTTACCTTGCCTTTTGCATCCACCTTTGCAACCGATTCATTATCAGAAACATATGATAATTTACCGTCGCCGCTCGTCACAGCATCGATGGAAAAGGCTGCATCGCCATAGGTTTTTGTGAAATCAGAGGCAGTGATTGTCTGATTAGCCTGTGGTAAACCATTTTTATATGGAATGTTATGCTCTTTCGCATAAGATTCCGCATAAGAACCCGGGTTACAGTAAATCATTGTAAATTTATTGCGTTCTTTTATGTCTGTCACGCTGTCAGGTATAATGACGCCCTCATAATTTACCTTTTCATAAAACGCTACCCTCAGGTACAGTTCATCACCATCATGATAATTATCTCCATCCGGAAATGCATTCTCTCCTATGATATGCACACTATCAGGCACCTCTATATTCCCAGTCTTTCCATTTGGACAATAATACAATTCCGTTCCCTGTTTATTGTATAAAATACCATCTACAGACTTATAATTTGGATTGTCGGGTGCTACATCAATATTTTGAAGACTATTGCTCGCAAAAAATACTTCTCTATATTCACTGCCAGATATGCCCTCTATATTCGTTACGCTGTTAGGTATCTTAATTTCTTTTAATTCAGAACAAGCCTTAAAACAACACACCGGAATTTCTTTTACAGTATTTGGAAGAATAACTTTTGTAATTTTCGTACATTCCGTAAATGCATGTGCGTCTATATTCTCTACCGTGTCAGGAATTGTTACCACACCTTCTTTTGCATCAGGACAAACATACAACTTTGTTCCATCTTTACTGTACAAAATTCCATCTATAGATTTGTAATTTTCATTATCTTTTGCCACCTCAATTTTTTGAAGAGCAAACATGTTTGCAAAAGCATATTCTCCGTAATATGTTTTATTTCCATAACTGTATTTACTATCTCCTATAGATGTAACACTTGCTGGGATAGTTATACTTGTTACTCCTGTATTTGCAAATGCATTCGCACCAATAAACTCGATTCCTTCTTGTAAATTAATTTTTTTCAGTGAACTGCACAATATAAAAGCGCTCTCTTCAATTCTTTCTATTTTTTCAGGTATTTTTTTTAACCCAGAACAGCCTGAAAATGCTTTCTCCCCGATTGTCGCGCCTGTTATATTCACATATTCTAACTTCTCGCATCCCCCAAATCCTACGCGGCCTACATTCCTAACATGCACGTTGGAAATATCAGTCAGTTTTTTACAGCCCCCAAATGCGTGCGCTCCAACATCTATTCCCGTTACATTCATAGTAACTTTTTCCAGATTACCACACCCATAAAATGTCTGTGTACTAAAACCACCAACTCCATCTGGTAACGTAACTGTCTTTATCGTTTCACATTCTTTAAACGCTCCAGCACTTATACCCGTAACATTTGAGGGCACCACAATATCTTCTTTTTCAATACTTTGCGGACATACAAACAGGCTTAACGTTTCTGCCCCACTCTCACTATCTTTATTTTTTTTATATAAGATACCGTCTATTGCCTTAAAATTAACATTCCCCTCTTCTACAATAATTCTTTTTAAGTTCTTACACTGAAAAGGATTGAATGCGCTTTCCTCCAATTCTCCATATCGCACTAGCAGATAATTTGAATCACACGCTATCTCACTTACACTTTTTGGTATTGTTATACTTGTAATGTTATCTCCAAATATGTTTAAGTATTTTGGTAGATAAGAAGTGTACCCATTCCACTCATTCTTTCCTATTTGCGTTACCCCTTCCGGGATCACAATATCCCCGCCAGGTCCTGTATATCCTGTCAGCACACCATACTCAATGATAAATCCATTTTCGTCCGCCTTGGCATCTGCTGTTTTGTAAGCATCCCCGGTTGTTTCTTCCTCTTCTGTTTCTGTGACCTCAATCTCCGTTGCTGCTTCTTCCGTTTCTGTTGGCACCGCCTCTGTCGCTGATTCTTCTGTCAGCCGTCCCTCATTTGTCTCCGTCACTGCGATTTCCGACGGCTGGTTCTCTTCTGTCTCCGTTACCGCAGTTTCAGTCGTCTCATCCACTTCCGTTCCCGCAGACTCTGTCGCTAATTCTTCCGTCTCGGTTTCTGCAGGCACTTCTGTCACTTCTGCTGCTTGTGCGCCCTGCACCATTGCCGGACTGACATTTCCAAGCAACATGGCTGCCATCAACACGCCGATTAACATTTTTTTCTTTCTCATGCTTTTCCTCCGTTTGTAATATAATTGTGTTCATTTTCTAAAATTGCACTATGGTTATTATATTATGCAAACTACTAGTTTGCAATAGCATTATTTTGGTTTGTTTATTGTTTGCCATATTATGTATAAACTTATCAGAAAGGAGATTTGCCATGACATCGAAACACGAACAGGAATTTAAAATGATCGGTCTTAATATTGCTTACTTTCGAAAATTGAAGGGTATCAGCCAGATGAAATTAGCAGAAACAATCGGTATCAGCCGTACTCATATGAGCAATATCGAAGCCCCCAACATGCCAACCTCCGTTTCTCTTGAGACACTTATGGATATTGCAGATGCACTTGATATCCCGGCATATGTACTGTTGTCCTTTCACTCAGATGTTGAGATTGATACACCTTCTGTTTAATTAACTGCAAATCTGTCACACCTGATTTTTCTGATTCAAATGATTTCCACCCACAATACGCATCCTATTTTCCAGATACATTCTGCTTGTCTGTTATGATGTTTTTATGTTATACTACATCTATCGCAATTCGATTTTATTTCCATAAAATCATTTTC
>OGPZ01001879.1_pt1 | contig 13926 bp, 10 predicted proteins | sample 1553111 | NCBI WGS metagenome assembly OGPZ01 (sample SAMEA2579968, study PRJEB22360) | human gut metagenome
GGACTATTGCATGAACACGCCCCGAGACGGATTCTGTTCATCGGCTTCGGTAGAGACCTTGAAAAAACAGATAGAAAAGAACCTTCGGCTGATGCGGGAATGAAAAACGCCCGACAAGCACCGCCGACAATCGTCGATAGTGCTTTTTCCGAAGAAAAAGCACCGTTGACTGCAATCGACAGCACTTTTTCTTCGGAAGAAGCACTATCGACTCCGATAATCATCCATAAAAATCGAATTACCATGATAATGCTCAAAGAAAAGATAGGTTACGGACTGGGAGACATGGCCTCGTCCATGTTCTGGAAGCTCTTCGGTTCCTATCTCATGATATTTTATACCGACGTGTTCGGTATGCCTGCCGCCGCGGTAGGCACCATGTTCCTGGTCACCCGGGTATGGGATTCCGCCTTCGACCCCGTAGTCGGCATCTTGGCAGACCGGACCCATTCGCGCCGGGGCAAGTTCCGTCCCTACCTGCTGTTTCTTGCCGTGCCGTTCGCGCTCATCGGCATCCTTACGTTCACCACTCCGCAGTGGAGCCTGACCGCCAAAATCATCTATGCCTATGCCACTTACTCGCTGATGATGATGGTCTATTCTGCCATCAATGTGCCCTACGCCTCCCTGCTGGGAGTCATCAGCGCCGATCCGCACGACCGCAACCTGCTGGCCGTCTATCGCATGCTGTTCGCCTACCTGGGCAGCTTCATCGCCCTGTTGCTCTTCATGCCCATGGTGAATGTGTTCAGCCGGGGGCATAGCGAACAATACGGCTGGATGATGGCGGTGGTGGTGATAGCCGTGGCGTGCGCCGCTTTGTTTTATGGCTGTTTCGCCCTGACCCGCGAACGGGTGAAACCGATAAAGGAGGTGCAAAACCCGTTAAAAGAAGACTTGAAGGACTTGTTTCACAACCGCCCTTGGTGGATATTGCTGGGCGCGGGCATTGCCGCCCTGGTGTTCAACTCCATCCGCGACGGTGCCACGGTGTACTATTTCAAATACTTCATCGTCGAAGAGAACCATGAAACGGTTTCCCTGTTCGGACTGTCCTTTGTGCTGAGCGGACTTTATCTGGCCGTCGGGCAAGCCGCCAATATCATCGGCGTGATGCTTGCCGCCCCGGTGAGCAACCGCATCGGAAAGAAAAAGACCTACATGTGGTCCATGATATGCGCCACGCTGCTCAGCATCGTGTTCTACTGGCTCGACCGCGACGACATCGCACTGATATTCACCTTCCAGGTGCTGATCAGCATTTGTGCGGGCAGCATTTTCCCGTTGCTTTGGAGCATGTATGCCGATTGTGCGGACTACTCGGAACTGAAGACAGGCAACCGCGCCACGGGGCTTATCTTTTCGTCCTCGTCCATGAGCCAGAAGTTCGGTTGGGCCATCGGAAGCGCCGTTACGGGCTGGCTGCTTGCCTATTTCGGTTTCCGGGCCAATGCCGTGCAAAACGAGCAGGCCATTCAAGGCATTAAAATGTTTCTGAGTTTCCTGCCTGCCGTGGGAACCGTGCTGAGTGTCGCGTTCATCAGTCTCTATCCGCTGTCCGAGAAGAAAATGAAGGAAATCACGGAAGAGCTGGAAGAACGAAGAAGAAATTAATATTTGATTATGAAAAAGAGAATGGAAACAACGATATTTCAACTCAAGAAAGAGGTGGAGGAAATACTTACCACCAACATCCTTCCCTATTGGATGGATAAAATGATAGACGTACAACATGGCGGATTCTATGGCCGCATCAACGGACAAGAGGTATTAATGCCCGAAGCTGAGAAAGGAGCCATCTTGAACGCACGTATTCTTTGGACTTTCTCTTCGGCTTACCGCCTATTGCATAAGCCTGAATATTTGGAAACTGCCACCCGTGCCAAGCGTGAAATCATCGACAGATTCTACGACAAGGAATTTGGAGGAATTTATTGGAGTATCAGTGCCGAAGACCGCCCGCTAGACACCAAGAAGCAGATCTATGCCATTGGGTTTGCCATCTACGGACTCAGTGAATACCATCGTGCTACGGGAGACAACGAAGCGTTGGAATACGCCATCCGTTTGTTTCACGACATTGAGGCGCACAGCTTTGACCGAAAGAAAAACGGATATTTCGAAGCACTGACCCGAGAATGGGAAGAATTGGATGATATGCGTCTCAGCAACAAGGATGCCAACGAACGCAAGACCATGAATACCCATTTGCACATTCTTGAGCCGTACACCAACCTGTTCAGGGTATGGAAAGACGATTACCTGAAACATCAGCTGTACAACCTCGTTCGCTTGTTCATCGATCGCATACTGGATACAGACACATCGCATCTACAGCTCTTCTTCAATGACGATTGGGAAAGCCAATACCATATCATCTCCTACGGACACGACATTGAAGCGTCCTGGCTCCTTCACGAAGCTGCCATGGTGCTAGATGACAAAACACTATTGGACGAAGTGGAGCCTCGTATCATTGACATTGCCGAAGCTGGCACCGAAGGTTTTCTAACCACTGCGGGTATGCTATATGAACAAAATGTGGACACGGCTTCAATAGATGCCGACCGCCATTGGTGGGTTCAGGCAGAGACCATTGTGGGCTATATCAATTTGTATCAGCATTTTGATGACAAACTGTCTTTATCCCGTGCCTTACAGTGTTGGGAATTCGTCAAACGGAATTTGATAGACCGCGAGAATGGAGAATGGTACTGGAGTCTCCGAGCCGACGGCAGTGTGAATCGAAATGAAGACAAAGCGGGATTTTGGAAATGTCCTTATCACAATGGACGCATGTGTATGGAAATTATGGAAAGATTTGTTTAAAAACTGTCATTCATTATTTTTGAGAACGATTTTAAACATTGAAAAGGTATGAAAAGAATAATCATAGCGCTTTGTATGCTGTACCTCTTCGGAGGAAATTTATCAGCCAAAGTAGTTTTACCCCAAATTCTGAGCGACCATGCGGTATTACAGCAACAGACAGAAGTGAAGCTATGGGGTAAGGCAGTACCGAACACTACGGTCAACGTAACTCCTTCATGGAATAATCAGACGATAACCGCTCAATCCGATAATGAAGGAAGATGGCAGGTAAGCATACAGACTCCTGCCGCCGATTTCACTCCATACAGTATTGAGTTTTCAGATGGAGAAATAACTCGCATCCAAAACATACTAATTGGTGAAGTTTGGTTCTGCTCTGGACAATCGAATATGGAAATGCCGCTGAACGGTTTCTGGAATTGTCCGATAGAGCATGCTAACGAAACGATAGCCACCTCTGGCGAATGGAACGCTATTCGTATGGCTACCATTCCCAAGACCGGTGCATTGACTCCCCAAGAACATGTAGCGGGTAGTTGGAAAGAAAGCAATCCTTTCAACGCACCTTATTTCAGTGCAACCGCTTTCAACTTTGCCAGGATGTTGCACCGGGTGCTTCGTGTACCAGTAGGCATTATCTCGTGCGCTTGGGGTGGCTCGCGTGTAGAAGGCTGGCTGCCTCGTGAGGTAGTGGAAGGTTTTCGGGATGTTGACTTAAAAAAGGAAATCAAGAAGCCAGAAAAAGGGAAAGAATGGGATTACTATACACCGACAGTTATGTATAACGGCATGCTAAAGCCCCTTCAACGCTATACCATTCGTGGATTTCTTTGGTATCAAGGAGAATCGAACGTAGGTAAAGAGAAAACATATGTCGAACGTCTGCGAATCATGGCTGAGCTTTGGCGCAAAGAGTGGGGAAAGGGAGAACTTCCTTTTTATTTGGTAGAAATTGCTCCATATGATTATGGTGAAGGAATCAGCGGAGCATTATTACGCGAAGCACAGTTCCAAGCATCTTCTCTCATTCCCAATAGCGGTATGGTATGTACTAACGATTTGGTTTATGCCTACGAAAAGTCGCAAATTCATCCCTGCCAAAAAGAAGAAGTGGGCAAACGATTGGCTTATCTTGCACTGAACAAGACCTATCAGTATGGAAGCATAGCCTGCGAATATCCTTCTTATTGGAACATGAGTATACAAAGTGACACAGTAGAACTGATTTTTCACCATGCAGATGAAGGACTGAGTCCGTGGAAAGATATAAAAGGTTTCGAGATAGCCGGAGCAGATAAAGTGTTTTATCCGGCCGTAGCCGTTCTCGTCCCTGAAAAGAAAACCATCCGGGTACATTCGGATAAAGTGAAACATCCGGTGGCTGTGCGTTATTGCTTTCATAACTTCCAACCCGGCAATTTAAAGAATCATCGCGGTATGCCCGTCATTCCATTCAGAACAGATCATTGGTAAACAAATAAATTAAACCAGCATGAAAAATATATTAGTAGCAACAGTATTATCTCTCAGTATGGCAACAAACGTATGTGCCCAAGTGCAACCGGCCATTCCTTCGGATGCCCGGATAGAAAAGAAAGTGGAATCTCTTCTGAAAAAGATGACCCTGGAAGAGAAAGTAGGACAGATGTGTGAAATTACCATCGATGTAATAACCGATTTCAGCAGCCCGAATGACTTTAAGTTGAGCGAAGCCTTGCTCGATACCGTCATCGGGAAATACAAAATAGGTTCCATCCTGAATGTTCCCCTCAGTGTGGCACAGACCAAAGAAAAGTGGGCGGAAACTATTCGCCAAATCCAAGAAAAGTCATTACAAGAGATTGGCATCCCTTGTATCTATGGTGTAGACCAAATTCATGGTACAACCTATACCCTTGACGGTACCCTCTTTCCACAAGGAATTAACATGGCGGCCACCTTCAACCGCGAACTGGTACGCCGTTCGTGCGAAATATCTGCCTACGAGACAAAAGCCTGTTGTATCCCTTGGACATATGCTCCTGTTATGGACCTGGGACGCGATCCGCGCTGGCTGCGTATGTGGGAAAGCTATGGTGAGGACAGTTACGTCAATGCCCAAATGGCCGTCGAAGCAGTAAAAGGATTCCAAGGAGAAAATCCGAATCGAATAGACAAGTACCATGTGGCAACCAGTTTGAAACATTTTATGGGGTATGGCGTACCTGTTTCGGGCAAAGACCGTACTCCCTCTTCCATTTCGGAAATTGATTTGCGCGAAAAACATTTCGCTCCTTTTTTGGAGTGTATCCGCAACGGTGCGCTAACTCTCATGGTCAATTCGGGTGTGAACAACGGAATGCCTTTTCACGCCAATAAGGAACTGCTCACTGGATGGTTAAAAGAGGATTTGAACTGGGATGGCATGATTGTAACAGACTGGGCCGATATTAACAATCTTTGTACCCGCGATCACATTGCCGCCACCAAGAAAGAAGCCATCAAGATTGCCATCAACGCGGGCATTGATATGTCCATGGTTCCTTATGAGGTGAGTTTTTGTACGTGGCTGAAAGAACTAGTGGAAGAAGGTGAGGTATCGATGAGTCGTATTGATGATGCTGTGCGCCGTGTGCTCCGCTTAAAGTACCGTTTGGGGTTGTTTGAAAATCCTTATTGGAATATTGAAGAATACAATAAATTTGGCAGCAGTGAATTTGCCCAAGTAGCACAAAAGGCAGCCGAAGAGTCATTGGTACTATTGAAGAATGAAGAAAATGTACTTCCCTTAGCTCAAGGAAAAACAATTTTACTAACCGGACCCAATGCCCATTCCATGCGTTCACTAAATGGAGGATGGTCATATTCCTGGCAAGGTGACAAGGCCGATGAATGTGCAGAAGCTTATCATACCATTTACGAAGCCTTATGCAATAAATATGGCAGAAATCATATTATTTATGAACCAGGCGTTACCTATGTCACCGGGAAAGGCTCTCTGTGGTGGCAGGAGAACCAACCGGAAATAGAGAAGGCAGTACAAGCAGCTAGTAAAGCGGACATTATCATCGCCTGCATCGGAGAGAACTCTTATTGTGAGACACCGGGTAATCTGACTGATTTAAATCTTTCAGGTAACCAAAAAAAATTGATAAAAGCTTTGGCTAAAACAGGGAAACCGATTGTCATGGTGCTGAACGAAGGTCGTCCGCGTATTATCAATGAAATTGTTCCGCTAGCAAAAGCTGTGGTACATATCATGTTGCCTGGCAACTATGGGGCTGACGCACTTGCAAACCTACTGGCAGGTGATGCGAATTTCAGCGGTAAATTGCCGTTCACTTATCCTCGTTTGATTAACTCACTAGCTACTTATGACTACAAGCCTTGTGAAAACATAGGCCAAATGGACGGAAATTACAACTACGATGCTGTAATGGATGTACAATGGCCATTCGGTGCCGGACTGAGCTATACTACTTACCGTTACAGCAACTTCCGTGTGAACCGTTCTTCTTTCACCGCTGATGATGAACTTGTTTTCAGTATTGATGTGACCAACACAGGCAAGATGGCAGGAAAAGAAAGCGTGCTTCTCTGCTCCAGTGACTTGGTGGCCAGTCTTACACCTGACAACATCCGTTTGCGCGGATTCGAAAAAGTCTCGTTGCAACCGGGCGAGACCCGGACAGTCAGTCTGAAGTTGAAAGGTAGCGACCTCGCCTTTGTAGGTTACGACGGAAAATGGATACTCGAAAAAGGAGAATTCAGAATGACTTGCGGCAGTGAGCAAATCATAATTCAATGCAGCGATACGAAGAAATGGGAAACTCCTAATAAATAATTTTTAGCGACAATATCATAAGCCCCCAATTACCAGACACAGTACGATGCAGGATGGGCATGTGCTATTTTGCCAAGAACGTGATGGGGTCTTTAAAGAGACTTTATTTTACTCTAACCGAACTTCGTCATCATAAGAGGCTATATCTGTTAGCCTCTATGTGTGGCGAAATATTTATTTAGCCGACACTAAATAAAAATCTATGACACCACTATGTTAATTATTAGTGGGATAGATGTGCAAGAAGTATGGTTTGCATTGGTTGTTCTACAGCTTTTTCGATGGATAGAAGATAACCAAACTGATAAAAAGTATCTGTAAAGGAGTATGTTCCTTCAAGGACGAAGTGAACAATGTCGAAAAAGAGATAGACGAAATCAATGACTCCGAACAAAAGAAGTAAGTATATGGCAACTGATAAGAGCATACAATCCCTCAGGAAACATTTGGAGGTTCTGTGGATGACAGTCATGAAGATCGTCGCCGTAACCGTCGTGTTCGTTATTACGGCATTCTTCTTCAAGGAGCAGCTGTTTGATGTTATACTTGCTCCGAAAAACGGTAAATTCATCACTTATCGGTTACTCAACCGAATAATTTTATGGACAGGAAACAGCATACCTCCATTCTCAATCAGGTTTATCAACACGGAGTTTGCTCAGCAGTTCATCATTCACATGAAGACGGCATTGTGTGCCGGTATGTTGTGTACCTCTCCTTACATACTTTACCAACTGTTCCGATTTGTATCTCCTGCGCTTTATGATAATGAACGGCGATATGTAATCCGAATGGTCGGAGGTGGCTATGCGATGTTCTCTCTGGGGGTACTCGTCAGCTACTTTTTAATCTTTCCGCTGACATTCCGTTTCTTGGGAACTTATCAGGTGAACGGTGATGTGGATAATCTCATCACGTTTGATTCGTATATCTCAACACTCGTTATGATGTGCCTTGCGATGGGTGTTATCTTCGAGATATCTATCCTCTCGTGGCTGTTTGCCAAACTGGGTTTCCTTTCAGCTGATTTCATGCGCAAGTACCGCAAACACGCCATTGTGATAATCCTTGTGGTTGCTGCGATTATTACGCCGACATCGAACGTGTTCACGCTTTCGCTGGTCGCCCTGCCGATGTGGGTACTTTATGAAATGAGTATATGGATTGTAAAAAACTCAAAGATGAATGAAGATACTGTTGCAACATAAGATATTCATTGGATATTTCCTTTTGATGGCGATCATCGGCAGCATGGTCGCTATTGTTCTCCATGAGCGTAACCGGGTACAGAAGATAGAAAACGAATCAATCGCCATTTTCCAGACCCAATATGACATCAACACCGCCCACCGCTATGTTACCGCATTGGTGACTTATGGCGAATCCGTCTTGGTGTGGAACAATGAGGATTCCCTGGCTTACCGGAAACGTTGTGTGCAGACCGATTCCATGCTGCAAATCTTACGAGTGCAATGCGAGGATTTCATACGACTCGCTCAGATTGATTCGCTCCGCACATTGTTAGCCGCCAAAGAAGAGCATCTGTTCCAAATCATGGAAGCCTCACGGAAACAAAAAAGAACAGACACTCTCTTGTTCAATCTGAAGCCAACCGTGACGAAACAAACAACTACCCGGACAGTTACCCGTAAAAAGAAAGGCATCGCCGGATTCTTCGGAGGCAAGGAAACCGTACAGATACCCGTTGTCACAACCCGGCAAACCTCGTTGGATAAAAACTTGATTTCCTTGATGAATGAACAGCAACGGGACATAGATGCCTATACAGACAGCCTGCGGTTATGTAACAAAGAACTCAACCGTAAACTGCGAATGCTGATTACAAGTCTGGATGAACAGACATGGACTGCTTTCCGAAACAAGGAGGCGCGTCTGAAAGCATCCTACGAACATTCGACTTTGGTCATTACCGGCTTGATTATATTCTCAATCATCCTGTTGTTCATTTCATATCTTGTCATACAACGGGATATTAAGGTCAAGGCAAAAAACAAGAAACACCTGGAGGAAACGATAGAGCAGAACATCGCGCTGTTAGAGATGCGGAAGAATATCATCCTGACAATCTCCCATGACATCCGTGCCCCTCTGAACGTAATCAGCGGTAGCGCGGAACTTGCCGTGGATACTAGGGAAAAGAAACGAAGAAACACGCACCTGAACAACATCAGGATCGTGTGCCGACATATTGTACATCTGCTTAACAACCTGCTGGACGTGTACCGCCTGAACGAGGCAAAAGAAACCCGCAACGATGTGCCGTTCAACCTGAACGCCCTGTTGGAACGCATTGCCTTTGGCTTCTCCCATGTGGTCAACAACAAAGGCATCCTGTTCAGCCACGACTTTACCGATACCGATGTCAAACTTTGCGGTGACGTGGACCGTATCGAGCAGATTCTGGACAACTTGCTCAGCAATGCCGTCAAATTCACGGAAACCGGCACGATCAGTTTGAATGCCCGTTATAACGAAGGAAAGTTGCTGTTGGAAGTCAAGGATACCGGCATAGGCATGAGTAAAGATGCGCTTTCTCGTATATTCCGTCCGTTTGAACGATTGGGTTCCGTCAGGAACGCGGAGGGTTTCGGATTAGGCCTACCAATAACAAAAGGTCTTGTCAACCTGCTTGGCGGGACAATAGACGTTACGAGTGATATTGACCGTGGCAGCACGTTCCGCGTGACGCTCCCATTGAAAACCACGGATGAAACGGTAGAGAGCGAGAACTTGATAATTCCACATCCGGCACATTTGCCTCGGAATGTACTTGTCATTGATGACGACACGATGCTGTTGAATGTGATAAAGGAAATGCTGGAGCGTAACGGGATGAATTGTACTACCTGCGTAACCTCCAAGGACGTGGTCAAGGCGATGCGGGTCAAGGATTATGACCTGCTGCTTTCCGACATTCAAATGCCGGGTACCAACGGTATTGATTTATTAACCCTATTGCGCAACTCGAACATCGGAAACTCCCGTACCATCCCTATTGTAGCCATGACCGCACGCGGAGACAGGGACAAGGAAGCTTTTCTCCATGCCGGATTTACGGACTACATCTATAAACCGTTTTCATCCTCGGAACTGCTCGGCCTGCTTTCGAGGATGAAGACAGACAGGCGGGAGAAAAAACCGGAGGTTGATTTCAGTTTGGTCCTTTCAGAGGTCAATGACAAGCACAAGGCACTGCTTTCTCTTATATCCCAATCAGAGAAAGACCGAGAAGAACTTGATGCCGCCATGAAAAACGGCGACAGGCATAAGTTGCGTGAAATCACCCACCGTATGCAACCGATGTGGGAGTTCCTACGGATGGAAGAGCCCCTGCTGGCTTACCGTGCTTTGTTGAAAGACAGTAAAACAAGCGACAAAGAGTTAAATGAATATACCCAGCAGATAATAGACAGCACCGCCACGCTAATCAGGGCGGCGGAAGCCGAGATAAAAAGACTGACGAATGAAACGGAAAATACTGATAGTTGAAGACAATGTGGGGCTGTCACAAATACAGAAAGACTGGCTTTCCCAAGCCGGTTATGAAGCGGTGACAGCCATGAGCGAGCCGATAGCCCGCTCGCTGATACGCAAAACGCAGTTCGACCTTATATTGTCGGACGTGCGGTTGCCGGAAGGCGACGGCATTTCCCTGTTGGAATGGCTGCGCAAGGAGAAGAAGGACATCCCGTTCATCATAACGACCGAATACGTTTCCGTCCCGGACGTTGTGCGCACCATCAAACTGGGAGCCAGGGACTACCTGCCTAAACCGGTACACAGGGATTACCTGTTGGAACTGGCGGAAGATATATTCCATCCCGTAGCCACCGTGAGAAAGCAGGAGAGGCAGTTGTTTCACCGCACAAGCCCCATGATCCTGAAAGTGGAAAAGTTTGCCAGACTGGTCGCCCCTTCCGAGATGTCCGTGATGATACTCGGAGCCAACGGGACCGGTAAGGAATCGGTGGCACAGACCATCCATGACAACAGCGAACGATATGGCAAGCCTTTTGTCGCCGTAAACTGTGGCGCATTGCCCCGTGAGTTGGCCGCCTCGTTGTTTTTCGGGCACGAGAAAGGCGCGTTCACCGGTGCGGATACGGCAAAGAGCGGATATTTCGACCTGGCGAAAGGCGGCACGCTGTTCCTTGACGAGATAGGCACCATGCCGCATGAAATCCAATCCATGCTTCTTCGGGTATTGCAGGAGAATGTATATACCCCGATCGGTAGCGGCAGGGAACGGATTTCGGATGTCAGGGTCATTTCCGCGACAAACGAGAATATGGAACTGGCTATCAAGGAGGGGCGGTTCAGGGAAGACCTTTACCATCGTCTGAACGAGTTTGATATCCGGCAGCCTTCTCTGGAGGAATGCCCGGAAGACATCCTCCCGTTGGCAGAGTTTTTCCGTGAACGCTTCTCGAAAGAACTGAAAAGGACTACGCAAGGATTTACCGAAGAGACCAAACAGAGGATGCTTGCCTACCGGTGGCCGGGCAACGTGCGCGAACTGCAAAACCGTGTCAAGCGTGCCGTGCTGGTTTCGGAAAATCCTTTATTGGAACTTCCTGAGTTAAATACAGGAGGTCAAATGGAGCACACGAATGGGGAGATCGCCTCTATCATGTTACCATTGAAAGACGAGAAAATAGAAAAAGAATCCATCATAAAAGCCCTGCAAATATGCAACGGACATCGTGAACAAGCGGCGCGGTTACTGAAAATAAATCCCGCGACATTGTATCGGAAGATGAAAAAATACGGACTGCGGTAGGTTGAAAACACGAATAAAGTTCATTCTCTTTTCAGTAGCGGCCATTTTTTGAGAGGCCGACTGTATATATTATTACGGTCATTTTTCAAGTTTTTGTTCCTGATTTTCCGTCTTCAGGCGCAACGACTTCGGAGTGAAGCCCGTCCCGAGCCTTCAGGCGAGTGGCAAGTTGTTTTGGGGTGCCGGAAATAATTTCGGGTGCCCCAAAACACAACTTGCCATGTTCGCTTGAACATGAATTTTTCTTCCGAAAAATCAAAATGTGGCATTCTATCCGCTTTCCGCCAATAAACCCCTTCTACCGCCATCTTTATCATTCCTTGAATACCCAAAACTGGAGCCATCGAGACACTTGGGCGGTGTAACAGGATGACACACGGTGTCACAGACCGTCAGCAGACCGCCATGATAGTGGCAATCCGGAAATTTTATCGTTATTTTGCCGCATGTCAGAACGCGTCCGGTCGCACAATTATCCATGTGTTCGTCAAGTACGGGGTGTATTATTGCATCCGCCCATTGGGTAACGGGTGAACGGAAACATATAAGAACATAATAATGCGTCCACTCCCCCATGTATGAATGCGTGACCGTCTTAATGCCGGACGGAACACATGAGGGATTGGGTACGTGACCGACTTATTTGGTGGATGTACATACCCGTTCAGCGATACTCACATGCGGGAATGGTCATATGGTCGCATTCACGACATGAGGGAAATGCAAGATTGCCGGAAAAGAATTGTCCAACTATCTAAAATATATAATTATGGCAAAGAGAAAAGAGGTTAAAATCAACGAGGAGCAGATACGCGACATGATGACTGGGGACATTCCTGCCGTCTTCATGGAAAAAAATCATGGAAACAACGCTGCCGACTCCCCCAAAGAAGGTGGCAAGGAACCAAAAACGGAAAATCAATCCGGGATTCCTGCCGTACCAAACAAAGTGGAAGATTCCGGCATATCTACCGGTGAAGAAGTACCGACCCCGGTCCTCCGAGAGAAAACACGCCAGAAAAGGAACGGCTTGCAGGATTATCCCGAACATCTGTTTGATAACAACGTTGTAAGGGAGCGCCGACAGACCTATGTCAGCAGTGACAACTACGAACGGGTGCGCATCCTGCTTTCCGTGATAGCACCGACCGTCAGCATCTCGTGCTATATAGACAATATCCTCTCGGCCCACCTGGAACAGTACCGTGACGAGCTGAATGCCCTATACAGCAGCCGTATCAACCTGAAACCGTTATGATTCTACATGTGGCCGCATGAGAAAAGGGACACCCGGCTGTCGGAATCTCTTCCTTCAGCCGGATGCCCCCCCCGTTTCTCTTTAACGGTCCCGTGTTCATCTCGTACCGGTGGCTCTCCTTCCTTTCGGTATCGGATTGTCAAGGATTATCCTGTAACAGAACTTTCCGTCCACCTTCACCGGCTCCCTTGCCACCATAAATCCGGCACATTTCTCCACCTTCGCGGCATCGAGTATCATTCCGGCTATGAAGCTGTTGGAGAAACGGGCGCAACGTGGGTCATTCCATATCATGAAGCCGTTTTCGTCATCCGATACGAACATGTACCAGTCTTTCGGCCTGTCATCGTCCCTGGCGATTCCCAGCCGGTTTCCGGCGTGCAGTTTAAGTTCCCTGCTCAATATCTTACTCAGGTACATGCTGCCGTCACGGCATACCGTGATGATCCGTTTTCCCTTGTAGGTCAGTGCCGGATGTGAATTGCTCTTGTCATAAACTGTCAGTTTCATAATCAATCATGTTTTTAGTGATACATTTATTTTCTGTCATGCCGCCTCGCCGGCCATAATCAGTCTTCTTTGGGTAATGAATCTCCGGTTCGCCCGGACGGATTCCATCATGGTCTGTGCCCTACGTGCCACCACCGATGTTTTCTCGCCCATGTGTCTGGCGATGGTACGGAACGAGCTGCCGGTCTCGTAAAACCGCAGCATGAATATCCTGTAATCCTCGTAGGAGAAGTGCCGCCTGAGGAATTTCTGTATGTCCCTTACCAGCCTGTCGCACCCGGTAAGCATCTCTTCCCGCTCATCGGTCTCTTCCGTGCAGTCCGCCTCACCCAGTCTTGAGAAATACTCGTCCCCGGGGTTGTCGTAACGGCTGTCTTCCCTTGTTCCCGATTGCAGGATTTTCCGATAACACCCGAAGAAGTAGGATTCCAAGTCCTCTATTCCGTTGTTTGAGAACATCACCTGCTTCCTGACTGCCAGATACGCGTCATGGAACGCGTCCTCGTTGATCTTTCCATAAAGGGACACGCTCTCTTTCAGTCTCGCGTATGAACGGTTGAACCATCCGTTGAATTCTTTCACGTCTTTTGTTGCCATATCCTTTGATTTTTATCTGTTAGACATCCGGCCTGCGGTGCAGGCACTCTTGTTTCTTTGTATGCCTTACAGCCGTTCTCCCGCCGGAAAGGTGTCAAGGCTCGG
>OGPZ01001902.1_pt1 | contig 13807 bp, 12 predicted proteins | sample 1553111 | NCBI WGS metagenome assembly OGPZ01 (sample SAMEA2579968, study PRJEB22360) | human gut metagenome
ACGACATTTGGATGCGGCTGCAATGTCTCCTCGCGTCTAAAGTTTTTTGGGTTTGAAAAATCCGCGCCCGCAGATCGGCAGAATCTGCGGGCGCAGAATATTAGATGGAGGCGAAGAGGTCAGGCGCTCTTTGGCGTCAGCAGTTCGTGAATGCCCATCAGCATGGCGGCGATGCCGAGGTAAGGACCGGCGGAGTCCCCCATTGCATAAATGGCCTCTACAAGGTTCGGTACGAACTTTGCCGGATGTCCTGCATAGAATTCGAGCCCTTTCGGGGCTTCTGCGCGCATCGCTGTGACGGCAAGAAAGGCGAGCATCAGTCCGAGATGGTCTTCAGGGACAACCGGTCCGCTTGTGAGCTCAAGTCCGGCATCGGCATAAGCCTTGCGGCATTCCAATTCCGAGCCTTGGCAAAGGAGATGCTGCGGACTCGTCCAAACACTTTCGCAAAGCGGGATTGTCTTGGCGCCGGAGCCCAGAAAGAGTCGGGCATAGGCTTGAGCGATTTCGATGTCCTGAGGCGGAACAACTGCACCAATCCGTTCCCGGGTCTCAGCAGAAATGCCTTCCTCATCCAGAAGCGCGTCGCCTGCGTCGACGAGTGCGTCGGAGGCGCCCAAATTTTCAGGCTGCAGAAATAAGAGTGAAAGTGCATCGAGCACTGGGTAGAGGCGGATGTAGGCCGCTTCGTTGTCTGAAGGAAAGCTGTGAAGAGACATTGGTGCGTAAAACGACAGAGGGTAATGACGACCGTTATTATCGCGAACCAACATACTCCTGACCTCTTTTGGCTGTTGCTCTGATGACAGAAGCTTTTATCTGCTGTTGCTATTAAATGAGAGCGGTCGGCCACAGGTGAAAAGCACAATGGGCTCAAAACGTTCGTCAAGGTTCATGGCCTTGCGCAGTTCATCATGGTCAAAAGACGCCCGGATGCAGCCTGCGAGTCCAAGTGATGCGGCGGCAAGATAGCAGCTTTGCCCCATTGTGCCTGCGTCCACATATGGTCCCGTCGGACGAGCAGTCTTCGCGCGCTCAGTGTCGACGACGAAAGCAATCGTTACCGGTGCCTTTTCGACGTACTCAAATTGATATGCAGTCGATACCTTGCGAACATCTTCAGAGGCAAGCTGTTCGAGTTCATTTTGGGCGGCATCCCAGCGCCACACACCGTCCTTACGCAGTACATAGGGAGAGACGGCGCGCAAATCGAGCGTAGAAGGCGTTGTTCGTCGGCCATCATCGGCGGTGATGCCGGCAGAGGCCCAAAGGAGCGCGGCGAGTTCAGCATCTGTCAGCGCTTCGCTTGAACATTCACGATTGGTACGGCGCTGAGACAGCGCATCTTTAAGTGGAGCGGACAGTATGGCTGGAGCGGGAAGCGAGATGGATTTCACCATGGTTTTCTCCAAAATAATGCAGGACGGAATTAAGAGTTTCGGGCGGTAAGGAGGGATTCCAGGGCAGAGCTTTCGGCTAGCCGTTCACGGACTGCGTCAAGCCGCCTCAACATAATGGATGCCGCACGCCGCAGGATTCGTTGGGCAATCTGCGTTCGCGTATGAATACAGCCGCCGGAAAGCATCAAGTAGGCTGCCGAGGCCGGAGGTGTCGGGGCAACATCGTCACCCCAGGGACAGGCTTGCCGGGTGGGCAGGTTTTCGCTCAGCTTGACGGGCAGTCCTTCAAGATGCGCAGCATCCTCAAGACATAGACCGCACATTGACGAAGCCCATTTTGAATGGCAGAGCACTTTGCCTTGAAGTTCTGTGCCCGTACTCACTTCAGGTTCAAATTGCAGCACCAAGATCGGCAGGTTTCGTACAAAAGGCGCGGTTCCTGCAGCGGCATTGATCAGGAGCACAACGGCGACCTCATCACTGCAGGACTCTGGTGCCACAAAACGGCCTGCCGTTTGTCCGGTGAAGTTGATTGACGGCCGACATATCCCAGTAAGGCCTTCGAATATCGTTATAGCTTCTTGGCTGCGTTGGGGTGTCGCTGCCAGACAAATAGCAAGAAAAGGCGAGGATGACTTCATAGCAGCTTCATCTGGTCTGGGTGAGAGAACCTTCAGGTTCATTGTCATCGGCAAGGCGGTCGACCGGGTGTCATTAAGCGTCAATTACAGAGCTCCCAGCGTCACTGGCTGAGCCAACCTCAGGTCATTCGATCATTGTGATGTGATTGCATTCAGGGACTTAAGCAACGAGCTTTCTAACCGCCGCAGCCTTTTCAATCGAACCAGCGTTTATGGCGCCTAAAGACAATACGTTGACGCCAACGGGCATCGATGAATCTAGGGAGTCCAACCTATATTTCAGATAGAAAAAGCTGCAAGAACCAATTGAATGTCGGTTCTGGAACTTTGCAAACGAATTTCAATTTGCTCCGCACGGACCTCTCTAGGCGCCAAGAGACACTGTCCAACTCCTCGAGCAGAGCATCCCACTCTCAAGGATCGCAAAATACCCAAGCAGGATCTCCCGCAGTCAGCACAGAAGAAAAAAAACTTCAAGATGCCCGATATTTACATCATTCTCGGGATCTTCATACTCTTGATGGCCGTACTTACGTACATCGTGCCTTCTGGGCAGTATGACCGCCATGTAGTTGAGACCGTTCACGGTGTTCAAAATCTGGTAGTCGCCAATACATACCATGCGGTTGAACCACATCCAGCCGGATGGCTTGAGATCATCACGGCTATTCCATATGGCTTTGAACGTGCTGCCGGTATTGTCGTTTTGACTTTTATGGTCGGAGCCTGCATGGGGCTCATCAAACGTGCAGGGCTGATTGACCTCGGCGTGCAGCGCCTTTCACGGGCTGTCGGGCAATCTGAATTCCTCGTTGCCCCGGTTTTGATGTTGGTTCTTTCACTCCTTGCTGCTTTTATTGGTGTGCCGGAACTTTCGCTCGCATATCTGCCGGTTTTCCTGCCGCTCTTTTATAGACTCGGCTACGACGGAATGACTGCAACTGCCGTTGCTCTGCTTTCTCCGTGTATGGGCTTTACCTTCGGCATTACGATTCCCGGCTCCGTCGGCATGGGGCAGCAAATTGCTCAAGTGACGATGTTTTCTGGTTCCGGCCTGCGCGCTGTTGTACTGGCTGTAGTGATTTTGATTTCCATCGTCTATGTGATGGTTTATGCGGCACGTGTCAAGAAGGATCCACAGAAGTCTCTTACCTACGACACGGATATCGAAGTTAAAGAAAAGCTTGCAGCTGAAGAAGGTGAAAAATCGGGGAATCGAGAGCTTGTCTTCACGTCAAGACAGACGTGGGCGGGTATCTCCTGCCTCATCATGTTTCCCTTCGCAGTCTATTTGATTTTGTCAATGAATCTTGGCTTTGAGGCGATCGGCGGCCTTTTTCTCACGATCGGTATCATCGCAGCCATCATTGCCGGCAAGACTGCTCAGGAGATTTGCGATGACATAAATGCGGGCATGCGGGATTTGATGGTCGGTGCTCTTCTGTGCGGCGTAGCCTCTGCCATTGCAGTGGTTATGGACAAGGGCGTTATTACCGACACGATTGTTTATTGGCTCGAGCAGCTTTTGGCCACAACGCCGCCGGCGCTTTCTGCAATCGCTATTTTTTGGGAACAGGCCATCTTCAACGCCTTGATTCCGGGCGCCACGGCACTCACGATTCTGACGATGCCAATCCTTTCGCCGCTTGGCTCTCTGCTGGATGTTTCTCAGCAAGCCATTGTTTCGGCGAATGCCTGGGGCGGGCAGCTTACAGACATCTTCTTTCCCACTTCGGGCTTTTTTGTTGCGACTCTTGTGATCGCTAAAGTCGAATATACAAAGTGGCTGCGGTTCTATACGCCGCTCATGTTGGTGCTCGGTGCCGTATGTTGTGCTGCGCTCTATCTGCAGCAGCAGTTCAATCTCAATTTCTGATCTGAGAGAGGATCGCAAGCATGTTTGATTTGATTATCAAAAAAGGAATGGCAGTCCTTCCTGATGCGGTAGAAATGGTGGATATCGCCGTGAAAAACGGCGTCATCGCAGCCATGGCACCAACGATCGACGAACGGGCTGCACGTGAAATTAACGCGCTCGGACAGTATGTGTTGCCGGGGATGGTTGATGTGCACATGCATCTTTCTGAACCCGGCCGCACTGAATGGGAAGGCTATCGTACCGGTACACAGGCAATGGCTGCCGGCGGAATTACTTCATTTGCAGAAATGCCGCTGAATCAGATCCCTTGCACGACGGATGTTCCAAGTCTGGAGATCAAACTCAAGGCAGCCGAAGGGCAATGTTGGGTCGATTATGCGCCGATGGGAGGGCTTGTTCCTTGGAATCTCAAGGATTTGGCACCGCTCGCGGATGCAGGGGTTGCGGCGTTCAAGGCCTTCGTTGCGACATGCGGCTCCGGTAAGCCGGGTGACTTTAAAAATGTCACCGACTTTGAGCTTTTCCGTGGGGCCCGTGAAATTGCGAAAAAGGATGGTCTGCTGATCGTGCACTGTGAGAATGCGACCATCACGGATGGACTTGGCGCCGAAGCTCGCTCCGCGGGCGAAACGTCACTTTCTGCTTATGTGGCATCCCGCCCGATTTTTACCGAAGTGGAGGCTGTGCACCGCGTACTGATGATTGCTGAAGCTGCAGGCTGCCGCATACATATTGCGCATTGTTCCTGTCCGGAAGCCATTGAGGAGGTTGAACGGGCAAAGGCTCGCGGCGTGGATGCGAGTTTTGAGTCTTGTCCGCATTACTTTTTGTTGGCCACTGAAGACCTCGATGCCATCGGACCGAAGGCAAAGTGCTCTCCACCCATTCGGGATCGTGCCCATCAGCGACGCATGTGGGAGCTGCTCGGCGACGGGCGCATTGAGATGCTCGTTTCCGATCACTCTCCATGTACTTTTGACCTGAAGGCTTCACCCAATGCATTCGATGCCTGGGGCGGCATCAGCGGATGTCAGAATTGTGTTGATGCGATGTTTGATGAGGCAGTGCTCAAGCGCGGCATCAGCCCTGTGGTGCTTGCCCGCGCGCTCGCTTCCAATGCAGCCAGGCGATTCCGTTTGAAAGGCAAGGGAGAAATTGCCTTGGGAATGGATGCAGACTTAACCTTCATTGATCCCTCGCAGACTTATGTGCTGACAGCAGATCATCTGCTTTACAAAAATAAATTCTCAGCCTATGAGGGGCGCAAAATCGGTTGCCGCATTGTGCGTACCTTAGTGCGCGGTGAAGAGGTGTGGTCCCTCCAAAATGGACCGTCAGCCCGACCGATCGGAAGAAGAATGCAGATCGGATAAGTGGCGAGGATCTCTATCAAAAAAAGGATGCCTAGAAGTTTCTGGGTGTCCTTTTTTTCTTGTTAATACACGTCATTTGTTTGCCGAATCGGTTGTTATGTATAACTAATACATGAGAAATTGCATTGGTATATATGAATTTTTAAATATTACATAAAAAGTCTAATATTGGCACGTAATGATTATTTTTTGACGTCGGTAGCCAATGACCTAAATGACTTGTCTTTTGAAAATAGAGGAGGAATGGAGAAGCGTCTCGAAGGGCGAGAAATAAGATGAAAGACAAAATTGATATGGCTGCAGACATCCCTCAAAGCATCCTTGCCAATAAGGATCTCATTCCCTCCCAACAAACCTGGAGTTGGTACAACATCTTCGCTTTCTGGATGTCAGATGTGCACAGTGCGGGCGGGTATATCTTCGCTGGCACGCTCTTTTCGCTCGGCCTTGCCGGATGGCAGGTTTTTATCTCGCTGATTGCCGGCATCTTGATTATTTTGGTGCTCGCGAACATCATCGGTGTGCCGAGTCAGAAGTTTGCAATTCCGTTTCCAGTCATCTCCAGAATGACCTACGGCGTTTTCGGTTCCAATATTCCGGCCCTCATTCGCGGCATCATTGCCATTGTTTGGTACGGTATTCAAACCTATCTTGCGAGCGCCGCTCTCATGGTGGTGGTGCTTTATGAATTTCCCAGTCTTATTTCATACCATGAGAGCAGTTATTTTGGGCTGTCACCTCTAGGATGGGGGTGTTTTCTCGTGATGTGGCTTCTGCAAACGGCGCTTTTTTTATGCCGTATGGAGGCCATTCGCCGTTTCATGGATTGGGCTGGGCCGATCGTATATTTGGCGATGCTTGGTCTCATGGTTCTCATTGTCGGCCGAGCGGGTTGGGAGAACATCAGCTTTACGCTGTCAGAAACCGAGATGAGTGTTTCACAAACGGCTTGGACGATGTTGCTTGGAGCAGCGCTTGTTGTTTCCTATTTTGCAGGTCCGACACTCAATTTTGGTGATTTTTCACGGTATGCGAAGACTATATCGGACATGAAGAAGGGCAATTTTTGGGGACTGCCTGTTAATTTTCTTTTTTTCTCTTTGATCTCCGTTGTGACAATCTCAGGAACACGTGCTGTTTTCGGAGAGTTGATTGTCGACCCTATCGCTGTCATGGGCAGACTCGACAACAAAGCCGCCGTTCTCCTTTTGGGACTCACGATGCTTGTGGCAACTGTCGGCGTCAATATCGTGGCGAATTTTGTTTCGGCAGCTTTTGATATCTCCAATATTTTTCCAAAATACATCTCCTGGCGCAAAGGAGGCATGCTGGCCTCAATTGTCTCCGTACTGATTCTGCCTTGGAATTTGTTCAGTTCTCCGGAGGTTATTCACCTCACGGTCGATCTTCTGGCTGCACTGATTGGGCCGGTGTACGGCATTTTGATCGTCGACTATTACCTTGTTAAACGAGGCAAGATAAGTGTTGCGGATCTTTACAGCACATCTAGCACCAGTCTTTATTGGTACCGACATGGCGTCAATTGGCAGGCCGTCGGTGCACTGCTTCCTGCCGGAGCGGCCAGTATCTTGGTCATGCTTTTGGATAATGGGACGGGATGGGCGAACTTTACATTTTTCATTGGTGGAATTCTTGCTGCTGCTATCTATCTTTGTATTGCACGCCGATGACTTTGGGGACAGCGTAAGGCGAATTTAATATCTAATAATTAACGCTCATTAAAAGCCGTGTCGATTGCCTCGATACGGCTTTTGCCATTATGTATTCATATAAGTATTCCTTGGCATGCAAAGACGGTCTATTTGTCATTATTTGATTTGAGACGACACGACATTGTGTTGATTGCTGGATGTGACAAATATTGGATTTCGTTAATTATATGAAATATATCATTTTTATTATTTATCTGTTTTAAATGCCGTGGCACGTAATGATAATAAATTGACGCGACGAGCTCTAGATAAATGTCTTTAAATGACTATATTACTTAATAACGGAAAATTAATTCCGTCATGAATTTTCCTTGAAGGCAGGTGAAATTTTGCCTTTATAGATGGAAAGTCAAAACCTATAAATGTCAGTGCGTTGAAGGAGATTTTAAATGTCTGGTTATCCGCAGGATTTACTCTCGAATCGTTCAGTCGTCAAAAACGACTTTGCCATCATCACGCCTCAGGGACGTGTTATTAACACGATTCCCGGGATTGTTGACGCCAAGATGACGATTCTCTGCTCGCCTAAGATCGGAGCAGGCTTTGTGCAGCTCATCGGTACGCTTGGACCCGATGCCCGGACGGAGTATCCCTACGCGACTCTGCCGCATGAAGAGTCCTTCCTTTATGTGCTTGACGGGGAAATCGAGCTGGAAGCGGATGTAGCCGGGGAAAAAAAGAACCTGACACAGGGCGGCTACTGCTATGCCCCTGCGGGAAAAGGTATCGGCTGGCGTAATGTAAATGGCAAGGTCGGCCGCATTCTGCTCTATAAGCAGCGTTATATCCCGCACCCGCAAGGGCTTGAACCTTGGACAGTCTTCGGGAACATCAATGAAATTGCCTTCCGTGATTACGACGAAATGGCCAATGTCCATGTCAAGGATTTCCTGCCGGTGAATGAAGCCTTTGACATGAATATGCACATTCTCTCTTTCGACCCGGGCGCTTCGCACAACATCTGTGAGACGCATGTTCAGGAGCATGGCGCCTACATCTATGAGGGAGAAGGCACTTATCTGCTTGACGACACGTGGTATCTCACAAAGAAGGAAGACTTCCTCTGGATGGGAGCTTTCTCCGTGCAGGCAGCCTATGGCATCGGTCGAGGCCCGTTCTCCTACATCTATTCCAAAGACTGTAATCGCGACGTTGAGATCTGACGATTAAACGCTCATTTCGTCATCCGCTCCTTGTGTGAGCGGCTCTCGCCAACTGCGAGGTCGCTCACCTTGGAACGGTTCCGCTCGCGAATTGCACCTGCAGCGGAATGGTTATTAAACATTCAAGAAAGGAACTTTTTATCATGGCTCTCGACCAGAACTTTAAGCATCTTGATATTCGTGAAGCGCTCGAAAATACTCACATGCGCGGGCGCAACATCACATTCCTTGATGACTTTTCCCGCAATGAAATCCACTCGCTTTTTCAAGCGGCAAAGATGCTTGAACCGTTCATGCGAACCGGTACGGATCTTTTGAAGGGCAAAGTGCTCTATACGCTTTTTTCCAGCCTTCTACCCGTACTCGCTGTTCACATGAAAACGCAATGCATCGGCTTGGCGGCTCTGTGATTACGGAGGCGGATCCGACGCATAATTCGTCGGTCGCCAAGAACGAGTCGCTTGCCGACAGTCTGCGCGTTACGAGCGAATATGCGGATGTGATCGTCATGCGGCATCCTGACGACAAGGAAGCGCTCGGTGCACTGAAGGAAATTGAAGGTCACTGCTCGCCGGTTATCTCGGGTGGATATGGTCATGTGACGCACCCAACCCAGGGGCTCCTCGATTCCTACACCTGCTGGCGCGCGTTTGGCGATCTTTCTAAGGTGACCGTTGCTATCGCTACACCGGATCTTTCTCGTGCCCGTTCAGGACAGTCCTTCGCACTGGCGCTGGCAGCTATGGGGGCAAAGATCATCTATACAGGTACAAGTGAGCTGCGTACGCCTGAAGTGGTTCGCCAGAAACTCATCAAGATGAATGCGAATTTCGAAGAGCATTTTGATCTCACGATGAAGCAGAACGAAGAGCTCTATGCGGAAAAAAACGTAGATCTCATTTATCTGCCGGGTTGCTCGGTGAAAAAGGATGACCCGAACCGTGCGGATTTCGAAAAGAAGATGGCGAACTACTACGTTTCGCTTGAAATGCTTCGCAATATCAAGGCAAAGACTGGCAAGACTGTCGGTGTTCACCACTCTCTGCCGCGCAATCCTGGGGAATTTGATTTCGGTATCGACAATACTGAACATCAACTTTATTTCCGTGCCATCGGCTTTTCGGTAGCCCTGCGCATGGCGCTCCTGGCCGCCGTCGTTGGCGTCAACTGATTCGATTGAGGTGAGAGTTGCCGCAGAGTTTCGATTTTCTCTGCGGGGACTCATCAAACAGGCCGGGCCAGCAAGCTCATGGGCTGGTCCGCCCCCTCAATGGAGTTTGAGAGAGGGCAAAGTTGCCCTCTGACACCCAACATTTCTGAAGAAGGACTTGAATCATGCGTCTTGTCATCGCACTTGGCGGCAACGCCCTTTTAAAGCGCGGCGAACCGATGCTCTGCGAAAACCAGCGTGAAAACGTATCCCTGGCCTGCAGACAGATTGCCAAGGCTTATGCTGGTAATGAACTTGTTGTCACGCACGGCAATGGTCCTCAAGTGGGGCTGCTTGCACTGCAAAACAATGCGTATAAGAAAGTTCCGATGTATCCCTTGGACGTGATTGGCGCTGAATCCGTCGGCATGATTGGGTACATGATCCAGCAGGAACTTGTCAACTATGTGCCGAAAACCGCTACCTTAGCCACTATTCTCACGCAGACACAGGTTGATCCAAATGATCCGGCCTTTGAGCACCCGACCAAACCAGTCGGCCCCGTCTACGAGAAAGAAGAGGCCGAACAGCTCGCCAAACAGCACGGCTGGACCATTGCTCCCGATAACGACAAGTGGCGCCGAGTCGTACCGAGCCCGGATCCTAAACGTATTTGGGGACTTGCACCGCTCAAGACACTGGTAGAAAACGGCCACATCGTCATTTGCTGCGGCGGGGGCGGCGTTCCGACCTATTTTGATAAAAATGGCCGCCTCGTAGGTGCTGAAGCTGTGATTGACAAGGATTTGGCAAGTTCCGTGCTCGCGGCATCGCTTGACGCAGATCTTTTCATCATTGCTACCGATGTTGACGGTGCCTACATTAATTGGGGTAAGCCCGATCAGAAGAAGATTGTTCAAGCCGATCCGAAATCTCTGCGTGAATTCGGTTTTGCCAAGGGTTCGATGGGGCCGAAAGTGGAGGCCGCTTGCCGTTTTGTTGAGCGCACTGGAAAGACGGCTGTTATCGGGGCGCTTTCGGAAATTGAGAAAATTTTGGCCGGTGAGTCCGGCACTCGTGTTGTAAAGGAAGAAGGAGTTGTCTACGGCTAAGGAAGCCGTAAATTCCCCAATTCCGCAGGTTGAGATTTTCTCCTTATCTTTCCCTCTTGGCCGCAGGCACTCTCTGCGGCCTTTTTTTTAAAGCTTGGCAGTGCAGAGTAATCTTGAAATGCCAAATTTAACAGACGGAGAAATGCGCGATGAGTACGCAGTCTTTGGAACGGTCGCCAGCAGAGGTCGTCCCAATGGACGACGATCAACTATTACCTTTAGGCGACAGTATTCTTGCGAGTTGGATTCGATCCATCTGTCAGACCGTTCGCGGCTACGGTGTTTCGCCAGAAGCGATCTTCGAGCGCATCGGCATGGATCCGACGCTGCTCACTGTTCCGGATGCCCGTTATCCAGCCATGACTGTTCGCCGCTTTTGGGAGGCAGTGATTTCCGCTACGGGAGACGAACTGATTGGTCTTACCTGCGGTCAGGAAATGCAGGCGCCGACACTCCATGGGCTTGGACTAGCCATTATGACGAGCCATTCACTCGCACAGGTTCTCGAACTCACTGCGAGCTATGGAAAGGTCATTTCTACAACGATGGATATGAGCCTTGCACACAATGCAAGCAGTTCATCCTTATCACTGAGGACGTTGCACGGCAATGAAGCGAAGCAGGCGGCATTACTATGCATCATTGCATTCATACAACGGCAGGCAAACTCACTTTCGCAGCATCGGGTGACGCCGGTTGAAGTCGGCGTACAGATCAACAACTGCTCGGCGAATGACCGAAAACGGCTGGAAGACTATTTTGGTTGTTCGGTCGACACTGAAAGTCCGCAAGGCTGGTTTATTCGCTACAGCTATCACGATGTCATGGAGCCTTATGCTGCGCAGAATGCCATGCTTCGTGAGGCCAACGAACAAATCGTGCGTCAGTATTTAAACCGTGTTCGTCAGTATTCCTTCACGGTTCGAGTTGAAGAAGAAATTGAGGAACTGTTAAAAGCCGGCGAGAGCGCACGAATTCAGGCAGTTGCAGCACGGCTCAACATGTCTTCGCGCACGCTGCAGCGGCGTCTTGAAGGCGAGCGAACAATTTTCATGCAGCTGGTGGACAAGCACAGAAAACAACTTGCTCATGATGCGCTTGCGCATACCGAACGATCGATCACGGAAATTGCCTACACAATCGGTTTTTCGGACCCCAGCAACTTTTCCCGTACTTGCGCGCGGTGGTTCGGATGTTCTCCGGCAGCCTACCGGCGACGCATTCGTCAACTGCCGACCTGAGGCGGAGCAGAAAGAACAAAGTCCCAGACAGCAGTAACACTGTCTGGGACTTGAATTTGGTGGAGGCGGCGGGAGTTGAACCCGCGTCCAGAAACCTTTTTCCGTCGGTTCTACATGCGTAGCCGGATGATTTAGGTCTTAGCAGCGGCTTTGCCGACCGGCGGGCCAACCGCTGCCCAGCCCCCTAGATTTCGGGAACGCGTCGGAGACAGCCGCGGGCCCTAGGCTTTGTGATTTGATGCTGCTGCCGGTTACCCGGCCTGACCCAAAGTCAAATCAGTGCAGCATCCCGCGGGATTAAGCCGCGAGAGCGAAACGCTTGTTGTTGGCGTTTATAAGTTTGCAGCGGATTTACGAGGTGACTGCACCTCGGCATGCCCCGTACGGCGTCCGCGTCCCTGTCGAAACCAAGGCGCCCCCGAGTTGAAAGGGATTATACGCAGTTCTGACGACGAATGGCGTCGCACCTTGCAAATGGATACTTCATCGAAACAAGGCCCATTCCACTAATTGAGCGGGCTCGTCGGCGATGTAATCAAAGATGCCGGAGTCGGGCGGAGTCTTTTGGCAGCCCCAGCTTACCCAGGCAACTGGCAGTCCAATGGGTTGGCACGCCAAACCATCCGAGTTGCTGTCACCGGCATAAAGCGCATCGGCCGCCTTTGCGCCGGCGAGCTTCAAGGCGTAAATCAGTGAATCAGGTTTCGGTTTCAAGGCCGTGCCCGCAGGACCGAGTCCTACAACGACTGTCATTCGGGGCGTAAGACCGAGGTGCTCGCAGACGATTTCGGCCAATCCTTGTGGCTTATTAGTCACAACACCGAGCTTTACGCCGGCCGCAGTGAGGCGGTCGAGCATTTGGACAACGTTCGGGTAAAGCGTTGAAGATCGGGTGGCGCGCGCGGCGTATCGCTCGAGAAATTCCTGCCGCATCGCTTCAAAACGAGGATCGGTGCGCTCCATTCCAAAAGCGGCCTTAAGCAGCGCTGGGCCGCCGTGTCCTGATGGTTCACGAAGCTCTTCAAGCGGCCGCTCCGGAAGTCCTCGGGCGGCCAACATTTCATTCATAGCACCGGCTAGGTCAGGCGCGGAGTCGACAAGCGTTCCATCAAGGTCAAAGAGGAATAGGCGTTGAGTCATGCGGCACTCCATATAAAGGAAAACCCCCATCCTTGTGGGGTGGGGGTGTTGCTTTTATGCTACGACTGAGAATGCAGTCGCGGGAAAAGCATTAGTTGGCCGGGCGGGTGCCGACAACTTCAACCACGGCGCGGCGGTTGGGCTGCAGGCACTGCACGAGTTCCTTGAACGTCTTGACCTGGCCGGCCTTGGACGGGTTCGGGCAGTTCACGACCGGATCAGCTTCACCCTTGCCTTCGCTCTTGATGAGCGCGGCGTCAACGCCCTTCTGGACGAGGTAGGCCTTCACGGCGTCGGCACGACGCTGCGAAAGCTTCAGGTTGTATGCGTCGGAGCCGATGCGGTCAGCGTAGCCGGTCGTCAGGATGACTTCGAGATCAACGCCGGCAACGCGGGAGACGAGGTCATCGAGAACCGCACGACCTTCGTCCTTGAGCGTGGCTTTGTCAAAGTTGAAGAGCGTATCAGCCGAGAAGGTGACCTTTTCAGCGGACTTCTGCTGAGGAGCCGGGGCTTCAACAGCCGTGCAGGCCTTCTTGTCGAGGATGTCGGCATCGCAAGCGCAGCCAGCGCCGTCAATACCCATGGCTTCGGCGAGAGCCGGAGTCCAGAAGCCGGTACGCCAGCAAAGATCCGTGCTGTTCTTCACGACCTGACCGGAGGAAGAGTGAACATAGGGATTCACAGCGTCGGCGGCGGAAGCACCGGTAGCGGCGAGCAAAAGAGCGGCAGCGATGCCGCAGAGCTTCGAGGACTTCATATTAGTTTCCTTTGAAGATGGGACGAGAACAGCTGCCTGTCCTGCTTTTGAAGTAGACGGCAACGAGGGTTCATCCAAAAATGGGTTGCATTAATCGGCAGTCGGCAGTAAACAATCGCCGCCGACTTTTACTCGTCCATTATAGGAATTTGATAGAGATCTGCGAGGGGCTCACTGCAGATCTCTATCGTTTTCAAAGTTAGTTCTTGAGGCGG
>OGPZ01001914.1_pt1 | contig 13764 bp, 8 predicted proteins | sample 1553111 | NCBI WGS metagenome assembly OGPZ01 (sample SAMEA2579968, study PRJEB22360) | human gut metagenome
CTCCAGCTCACGGACGCGCCCTTCGGATCGGTCGTGGCTGTCAACTGCTTCGTGGCCACGCCCTCGGACAGGTCCACGCTGTAATCCGACTGATCAATCTTCACGGACTTGGTTTCGACCGGAGGCTCTTCGCCGCCGATGTTGGCCATCTTCACGCTGAACATGTCGTCATCGGACTTCTCGAAGGAGTTATTCACCTGAGAACCGGTGTCCGGCAGGTCAGCATTGTCGTTCATTGCCAGATCGTACGGCAGGGAATCCATGGCGGACAGACCGAAGGTGGCTGCCAGTTCGATGCCGATGCCGCTCGAGGCAATGCGGTCAGCGGTGGTGCCGATCTCTTCCAGCGGGATGGCGATCTCGTAGTGATCATCCATCTGAGCGGAATTGTGGCCCTTCTCGTTGAAGTTGACCCACTTGGCCTTGTTCTGGTTCTCGGCCTTCATATCGCCGATGAAACGACCGTTGTTTTCACCCCAGCCACCGTCGATGCCGATGACATCCTTGCTTAGAATGCCATTGCCATAGCCGAACTTGATGTTCGACTTCTTGGTGTTGGTGGCGGCGTTAGCAGCCGGACCATACGCAGCCTTGGAGTTCAGACCAGTCTCGTCGCCCTTGTAGATCCACGGACCGTTGGAGCCGTTGGTGGAGATGGTCACCACATTGTTGAGCTTCTGCTCGCCGCCCCAAGTGATGTTGGATGCCCACAGGGAACCGCCGGTCTGCAGACCGCCGTTGTTGCCGATGCGGGTGCTGTCATCTTTGGTGTCGATGGCGATGTGGAACGGCAGGTTCTGGGTCTGCCACAGGTGGCCTTGGCTCAGGGGGTAGTCGTCGCCAGTGTCGACGACATCCTGCACGTTAGTCATTTCCCACATGAGGTACAGGTTGTCGTCATCGTAGGCGCCATACAACGCATACAGATCGATCGGAACCTCATACATGGAATTCGGGCGGTACACGCGCGGGTCGTCGTTGGCGGCGCCCTGCGCGATCAGCATGGAGCTGTCCCAGTCAGCGATGCTCGCATCCTTCCCGGCGTTGAAGTTGATGGTCTTCTTGACGCCCATGCCCACCTTGTTGGTACTGTACTGCGCGGCAAGGTTCTGCTTCGGGACCTCCACCTTCTTCACGGTCACGGAAGCGCTCAGCGCCTGACCCTTCTTAACCTTCTTGCCATCCTTGGCGGCGGTGCCGGTCACCTTGACGGTAGCGGTCTCGCCGATGGAAAGAGTTTTACCAACGGAAATGACCTTTCCGTCAGTGAAGGAGCCGCTCTCGCCCTCGGTGGTGGTGTACTTCAGATTGTCGGCATCCTGCGCGCGCAACGTGACCTTGACATTGTCGGAAGAGAATTCCTTGGAAGCCGCTTCCACGGACACGTTCGGATCGGATTCGCCCTTCACGTAGAAGACGCTGACCGCGCCGCCCTTGGCGGTACCGGAAACGATCTTATGGTTGGAGACCACAAGCTGGCCGCCATTGACCTCATCCGGGTAGGTGCCATCGTCAAGTGTGGTTTCCATGCCGGAAAGGCTCTTGTCGCCACCCATGTTGGCAATGACCACACCATCGTTCTGAATGCCATCAGACGTGGAGCGCTCAATCATCAGGCAGGACTTGTCGCCGCAGTTCTGCAGGTTCTCGCCCTTGCCATCCATGGCGTTACGGAAGTGGTTGACTGCCGCGACGGACTTGTTCTTCCACATGTCGTCACCGGCGTCACCCAGCTGGGACTGCTCGGCGAACTGCGGGTTGGTGCCGCCAGAGCCCTTCGGACGGTTGAAGTACAGCGGAGCGCCGGCCCTACGGGAACCAACGACCGCCCAGCCCATCATGATCTGATAGTCGGTGAGGCCGGTGGATTCCTTGTCGCCGTTGGCGTAGTTATCGTGGGACTCAACCCAGGTGACCAGCTGGTCTTCGCTTGCGCCGCCGGTATCGATGTTCTTCACCATCTTGACGTCAAGGTTGTTCGAGCCGACAGCGGCGCGAATGGTCTTGCCGTAGTTGGAAGCGGTGTTGCCGCCGCCATCGGAGGAATTGTCGCGGAACATGTTGGCGTATGCCTTGTAGTCAAGGCCGGAATCGCCCTGCAGCACCTCGCCGTACTGGAACTGGGAGCCGTTCTTCAGAATGGTGTTCCAGTAGTTCGACTGCTTATTGTCGAAGACTTCGGTCGGCAGCTCGACGTGCTTTGCCGCATCGTAGCGGAAGCCGTCAACGCCGTCCGCCACAGCGGTCTTCAGGAACTTCTGCATACGATCGGCAACAGCCTGGTTCTGCGTATTCAGATCCCACAGGCCAAGCAGGTGGCACTGCGTCACCTTGTAACGGTTGGAATAATCGTTGATTTCACCGTTGGGGCCGTCGCAGCCGGTACGCTTGTGGAAGTACTCCTTGTTCTGCCAATCGGGGTCGATGGCGTTCCAATCGGAGGTGAAGTGGTTGGCGACCACATCCACGATCACACGCACACCATACTTATGGGCGGTGGCGGTCATTTCCTTCAGGTCAGCCTCGGTGCCGACCACGAAGTTGCCGATGGAGGTGTTCGCCGGCTGGTACACGTAGTACCAGTTCTCGGTGAACTTCTTGCCGTTGGCGGCGACTTCCTTGATCTTGCTCATAGGCTCGGTCTGCACGGAAGTGTAGCCCGCCGCGGCGATCTCAGGCATGTGCTGCGTGATGGTCTTGAACGACCACATCCATGCGTGCAGGATGGCGCCGTTCTTCATGTGCTTGGTCAGACCGTACTGGTTACGGGCCGCTTCGAAAGAAGAATTTCCGATGGTGTCCTGGTAGCTGTCACGATCGGCGGCAAGTGCGGTGGATGCCACACCCATACCGCCGAACAGCGTGGCGACCGCCACTGTTCCCGCTGCGACCTTCTTCCAGGTCTTGACGGCGCGTGCTTTACGGGCCGCGCGTCTGCGCTCCGCACGAGTCATCAGCTCAGGCTGATTCTCATGAGGAGGCTCTTTTCTGGTGAGTGCGTTCGCCATACCCGCGAACGTATGAGTGCTAAGTCGCACCTTACCCTCCCTGCTTCCTTGCATCTAACTTTGACAACGTTTGCCACTAGCAGACGTTGCGTCAAAAATACCACATTTTTCCTTTGAAAAATGAGTGATTTTTATTGAAAAATGGCGGTTAAAACGCAATTGTTTTCTGCTCTGTTGCAAACGCTGTCAGCAACAGATACACTCATACCAGCACCCCGTAGCACCCACTATCGTTGCAAATTCACATATGCAAACGTTTCAGAAAATTTTCCAACCAATACCACCTTGCGACGCAAAGCACCCTCGCCCCATCCCACGCCACCGACAGCCCACCCCCAACAATCCTGAAATTAATCTTTCAAGAGATGCTCAAAAAGGGCTTCTTTACCTCTTATGGCATGCAACATGCCAATCAAATCAAAATATCAATAATAAAAAATGGGTGAATATCACAAACACGCTCGGACTCAAAAAAATAGAGTAGGGCCAAGCTATGGTGAATCAATCCATGGACCTAAAAGAATTATCAGGCAACGATTTGGGAGCGGATGGGGGCGGGGGTTACCGTACGGTGCTTGCGCATGCTTTTCAGGATTTTACGGATCGCACCGTTCGTCTGTTCGGCGGCGACGCAGAACATGCTGAATTCGCGGCCATGCGGGTCGGCGATGTCCTTCGGCTGGGGAATCATCGGACGAATCATCGAGGACTTCTTGATTACCGACTGAAGACGTTCCTGGATGGTCAGTCCGGCAATCATATTGTTGCGAGCGCAGTAATCGCACATATTCGCGAAATCGTCAAGCAGGAACGTGTATCGTACGGCGGCTGGCGCCAACGTGACGATTTCCTTGCGCTGCTGCTTTTCGAAGCAGAGGATCAGGTCGGCTTCGTCGGCCATCTGTCGGGTCAGTCGTCGGGAACGGAAGCCGCTCGACTCAATGCCGACGCTTTGCATAAGGCGGCCGCTCGACGGATCGATCGGATGCATCGGCAAACCACGCGTGCCGGCGCTTGACACCTGCACGGTGGTGCCGTTCAGATAGTGGGTCATCAGAAGCTCGCCCATAGGGGAACGGCAAATGTTGCCCGTGCAGACGAACATGATGTGCATGCCTAAACCCCTTAACCGTTCTTCCAACGTTTCGTGTTGCGGTTTTGCGAAATCCACCATGGCTTCCGCAACCCGCCAAACGGAAATTTTAGCGCGAGGCGTTCCCCGCATGCGGCAAATCGTCCAATACGCGCAGAATCATTGCAGAAATTCGGCGCGGGCGGTGGCGGTCAGCGAATAGCGGATCGGGCGGGAGCCGTGGAACTCGAGCAGGTTCCTGTTCACCAGTTCCGCGAGCGCGGTGTTGGTCTTCCGCTCCCCCACGCCAAGCCATTCGCGCATTAGGCGGCGCGATATGGGTTTCGGAGCATCGTCGAAAAGCTCCTCCTGCAGCAGGAAGTACAGCATGTTCCGCTGCAGTTCCGTAATGCCCTGCGTTCGCGCATAATGTTCAAGCCTCTTCCGCGCGGTGTCAAGCAGGGTTTTCTTCTCGCCGAGCACAGAGATGATGTTCTTCTGGGCGGTGGCGATAAAACGGATCATCCGATATGAGAACAGCGAGACGTCAGAACAGTTCAGCGGATGCTGCGCATCATCAAACGCCTTGTAATACCGGCCTTTTGCGTCGGCGATAACCGGACTCAGGCTGATCGCCGTCGGTATGGACAGGTGCTTGCTCAGCTGCAGAGCAAGCAGGAACCGGCCCGTCCTGCCATTGCCGTCATAGAACGGGTGAATGCATTCGAAGGCGTAATGGCACATCACAGCCCGCAGCAGCGGAGGAATCGCCTCATCCGAAAGCAACGCCAGCCATTTGGTCAATTGCACTTGGATTTCCGATTCCGGCCATGCGCCTTGATGAATCTCCCGGTCAAAGCCGTCACACACAGAGACTTGCTTGGCTCTGAATACCATTCCGTCAGGCTTGTCTTCCTCCCGTAGTTCCCCAGCCATCACCTGATCGTAAATATTACGTATGTCATGCAACGTTTTCGGTAGTTCCAACGTTGCGGAATTTTCGCCGGAGAGTCCGAGAAAGAGTTTGGCAAGCTCACTCAACCGCTTGTGCGGCCCGTCCGCGACCGCCGCATCCAACGCGTCTGAGATTTCCTTGCGCGTGGTGTGCACGGCTTCTATGGAGTTCGTGCTCTGCATTTCCGCGCCGATGAGTTCCATCAGATACGCCCTGCGGGCAATCGGCGGCAATGCGGCCCACAGCGATTCGACCTGCACTTCCATGCCACGGACCGAATCCATGACGTTCAACAGTTCCCTGAACGCCACGGCGAACATCTCATGACCTTCGAATTCAATACCTGACCGGTATGTTGAATAGCCGTTGAGTCTTTTTTGGTATTCCTCCTCAGCCGCATCCTTCGGCTTGGCCGTGGATGATGACATTGCCAATGTCTGCCGTATGCTTTTGTACTCCATAACCATCATCCTTATAACCGTCATTTGTGCAGAATATGCAGGTTCGGGGTGAATATAGACTATTCCTATACCTACATAATGTCAAAAATGTCGATATAGCAGCAGGCGTGTTTGCGGCTATTGGTACGTTGAGGGGCATATGTGGGGATACGTGCGGATATGTTTGCTATGCGCAGATATGTTCAAGCGCAGATTAGGTGCGGGTCAGGCGACTTCGAGCGTGGCGAGGAGAGCGCGGTGGTCGGAGCCGGCGATGTACTTGGTTTCCAGATCGCCCACGTTCACGCCCTTGTCGTGCACGATATGGTCGATTTCGGCGATCGGCATCATGGCCGGGTACGTCATGTGCAGGCCTTCGCCCGCCTGCTGGCCGGAATCCAGGAAGCGGCTGCCGAGCAGGTATCGGAAGCTGGCGTGGTCCCATGTGGAGTTGAAATCGCCCATCAGCACGTACAGATTGTCGTAATGCTGCAGTTGGGCGAGCGAGTCGAGACTACGGTTCCACAGACCTTGGTTGCGGGGGCGCGGCGAGAACGGGTGGACGGAGCCGAAGCGCACCTTGCTGCCGCCGAAATCGATCGTCGCGGCGGAAACGCTGCTTGATTCCACGGGAATGAGGTTCTGTTTGGCGTTTTCCATCGGCGCGGCGCTGTACAGCACGTTCACACCGCCGTTGTCATGCCACGTTTGCTGCGCGGCCACGGAATACGGCAGATAATTGGCGATTCCGGCGCCGTTGAGCCGGTTGAGCAGGTCCCATGACACTTCCTGCAGCGCGAGCACTTCCACATGCTCGTTTTTGACGATTTCGACGATCCGATTGGCGTCGGCATGCCCTTCCCTGGTGTTGAAGGTCATGATGCGGGCGTACCGGTCGGACGTGTTGGGCAAGCCGTTGGACGAGACTTGCGTGACTGCGGTGCTGGCCGCGTCGGAAATCGTTTGCTGCGGCCTGATATAACCCCAATGCCAGCCGATTTGCACGACCACGCACACCACGCTGACGGTGGCGAGTAGGACGCGTCCGCCTATTGCACGGACGGCTATCGCGGTGATCGCAATAATCAAAGACAGTATGCCCAGCCACGGCATCAGCGCGACGATAAGCGGCACGTACCGTTTGCCGTCGAGGTTGTTGGGCAGCATGCGCAGCAGCATGGCCAGCAGGATGACGGCGGTGGCCAGCCAGAGCACCGCGGTCAGAAGGTGTGTTGCTGCGGTACGGCGGGTCATGCCATGTTGAGCACGGTCGAGGGGGCGGCTGGCGCATGCTTTGTCGAGCTGCGCGCCCAGATCCTCGATTTCGCTTTCGCTTGTGCGTTCGCGTTCGGCATCGTTATTGCCGCCGTTCTCACGCTCGCTTTCGCAGGTTTGCCGCATGGTTGCCTTTCATTACGTTCCCGTTCACCATACGTAACACGGCACGGGTGCGCCACCTCCTTCCCGCGAGGTTCACAGTGCTTTTACGTGCACCCGTACCGCATGCCACTATGCGGACATTTCTCTCTCATTTCCTGCTGCGGGGAATGGCGGCACTTGAGCAAACCACGCTCATGACATGCCTACGGAACGGCGAAAATGCGGTAAGAGCGGACAGGTCAGGCTAGGCGGCGTGGGGGTGGACGCGATTGAGGGCGCGCTGGACGGTGTCGCGGGTGGAGCCGGCGCCGTTGCCGCGGACGCCGAAGAAGACCATGACCACCATGATGAAGCAGATGGTGGCGCTCACGCGCAGCGCCCACTGGATGCCGAACACGTTCGCGGCCGCGTACATGCTCTTCGCGCCACCGATTGCGGCCCAACGCAGGGCGGTGAACGTTTCCATCAGAATCACCAGCACGGGTGCGCCGATGGCACCGGCGATCTGGCGGACCGTGTTCGTGACGGCCGAGCCGTCGCTCACTTCCTCAGGTTCCAGACAGTTCAGCGACCATGTGGTGATCGGCATAAGCACGAATCCCATGCCGATTTGGCGCACGAACTGCCATATCGACACCCACCAGATCCATGAGGTCATGGAAATCAGACTCATCATGATGGTGCCGAACAGCAGGGTGATCGAGCCGATCAGCGCCACCGGACGTGCGCCGAAACGGTCGAGTGCCTTGCCTCCGAAGAACTGCGCGATGCACTGGCCGAACGCGCCGGGCAGCATCACCAGACCGCTGATCGTGGCGGAATAGCCGCGGCAATCCTGAATGTAGAGCGGCATGATCACCATGATCGAGCTGAAGGCGAAGAACGACAGCGCGGCGGTGACGGTGCCGACGGTGAAGCTCTTGTTTTTCAGCACGCTCAGGTTGAGCAGCGGAGGCTGCTTGGACGGGTCGGCCGACTGCCGGCGAGCGCCGTGGATCTGGCGCAGCACGAACCAGACGATGCCGACCACACCGATAAGCATGGCGAGCCACACCATCGGATGCGTGAACGGATACGATTCGATGTTCGTGAAGCCGAACATAAGGCCGCCGAAGCCGAACACCGACAGGCCGACGGAGAAGAAGTCGGCTTTGGCGGACGCGTCGCGCGTGCCGAAATTACGCAAGCCGAAAATCGCCAAAAACAGTGAAATCACGCCGATGACCGTCAGCGTGAGGAAAATCGATCGCCAACCGTTCAAATCGGTTTGCACACCACCCAACGTGGGACCGATCGCGGGCGCGACGCTCATGGCCATGCCGACGGTGCCCATCGCCATGCCACGGCGGGACAGAGGATAAATGGAGAATACCGTGATTTGCAGGACCGGCCACATCACGCCGGTGCCGACGGCTTCCAGAAGACGCCCGATCAAAACCAGTACGAACGATGAGCCGAGCCAGGCGAACACCGAGCCGAGCGTGAACACCGCCATCGACGCGATCACGATCTGGCGGGTGGAGAATCGGCGGGTCAGGTAGGCGGTGAGCGGCACCATAACGCCCATGACGAGCTGGAAAATCGACGTCAGCCATTGGCCGGTCGTCACGGAAATGCCGAAATCGGACACGATGGTGGGCAGTGCGGCGCTCAACTGCAGCTGCGTGAAGTTGCCGACGAACGTGATAAAGGTGAGAATGGCGATCGATACGAACGCGGCATGCGTCAAATGGTCGTTTTTATACGATTCCTCGCCGGTAAGCGGCTGGGACAGGCCGTGGGTGCGGCCCTGTTTCGCGTTTATTTTCTTTTCCGGCTTCACTTCCGACCTCTTCTCCGGTTTCGACGGCAACCGACCGCCCTCCATCACTCATCCGCGCATACTCGCAGCGTATTGCGCAACTCCTGCAAAAACAGACTCAAAAAGTCTAGCACTGCGGGTGGTCGAACGCGAGATGAAACTATTCGAACACGTTCAATTCCAATTCAACCGAGAAAAATTGGCAAAACTTCGTATTTGTTCATCATGGGGTGGTATACATATGCGTTGGCAGTAACGGCACGATACAGGAAAGGAATACGCCGCGCAGGGGGTTAGGAAGTATGACCGTAGTCACGTTATTCAACATAGCGATGGAGCTATGGGGCGTTCTCATCTGCATCGTTTGCGCAGGTGGCGTCTACGTGGGCGCGATACGTAGGACGCGGCGTACCTATACGAAAGTTTCCATGCAGCTTCTATGCGCGCTGATGCTGCTGGCCGACGTGTCCGCCTGGTATCACAACGGCGGCCGCGACAAGCTTGACTTCTACATGACGCGCATCGGCAATCTTGGTGAATACCTGATCAATTTCATCTTCATCGCACTGTTCGCCAACTATATCTGGCAAACCGTCAGCGGCGACGACATGCTTGAAAACGTCAGCCCGCACGAGTGGAGGGCCAGAACGAGCGGCGGAGCCAAGCGTAATCGTAAGAACCAACGTTCGGCCAACGCCCAATCCAAGCCGAAAAAGCCGCGTTCGAAGAAGCTTGACGTCATCTACGCAGCGTCCGCGCTCGGCATCGTACTGACGATTGCCACGCAGTTCAACCATATGGTCTACTACATCGACAGCCAGAACTACTACCGCCGCGGACCACTGTTCGCTATCCCGCAGATACTGGGTCTGGTAGAGCTCGCGCTGATTGTGATGCTGATCATCGAAAACCGCAAAAACCTCAGCCGACCGCTGTTCGTCACGTCGCTGTCGTTCTTCGTGCTGCCGATTGTGACAACCATCGTTCAGATTCTCCATTACGGACTGGCGTTGCAGGCCATCGCGATCACGATTTCAATCCAGTTCACGTTCGTGGTCGACACCATCGAAATGAACAAGAAAATCCGTTCGCAGGATGACGCCTATCAGAAGGCCAGCTACGAGGCGCAGCACGATGGTCTGACCGATTTGTGGAGCAAGAGCGCCGGCCGCGAGCAGATTGAGAATTATTTCGCGCACATGCAGGAAGGCGACCAAGCCGTTCTGATTTTCGTTGACATCGACGATTTCAAGCAGATCAACGATACGTACGGCCATAAAGTGGGCGATTTCTGGATTCGTGAAGTGGCGCAGACGTTGAAGCGGCTGTACCGGCATGATGACATCATCGTCCGTTTCGGTGGCGATGAGTATGTGGCGCTGATAAAGAACACCGCGAACGAGCGCGTGATCGAAAGCACGCTGGACCTGTTCCGCCGCCAGTTGGCGCAGGCGTCCGCGCAATACGGGCAGGACGTGCATTGCAGTATCGGCGCATGCCGCGTGCTGTCCGGCAAGAACGTCGATCTGAACCTCTGCTTGGGATTCGCCGACCATGCGTTGTACCAGTCCAAGCGCGAGGGGAAGGGCATGTACACCGTGGTCGATTATGACAGCGGGAAAGTGCAGGCGGCGTAGGCAGTCTGCGGGATTGCTCCGCGAAAGCCTGCGGAAATCGGCGTAAAAATCACGGAAAATCAGGCTTTGCCGAGCATTGTCAGCACAATCAGCGCCACGTTCAGAGCGACGATCAGCGCGGCGACCGCGATATTGACGATGTGCTTGACCGGACCGTCCACGTGCTCCCCCATCAGCGTGCGGTCGTGCGTGTAACGCATCAGCGGAATAATCGCAAATGGAATGCCGACCGACAACACGACCTGGCCGACGATCAGCGCTTCCGTCGGATTGTTGGCGAACCATAGCACCACCAGCGCGGGTACCAGCGTCACCACTCGGCACGCCCACATCGGCGCTTTGATACGCAGCAGGCCGTGCATGATTTCGCTGCCGGCGTAAGTGCCGACCGACGTGGAGCTCAGGCTCGACGCAAGCAGACCAATCGAGAAAATCGTGCCGATCACCGGGCCGAGCACATGCTGGATGGCCCGCTGCGCGCCTTCGATGGTGTCGGTGCCGGTCATGCCGTACAGCGAGTTCGCGGCGAGGATGAGCAGCGCGAGGTTCACCGAGCCGGCAAGTATCAGCGCCCAGGCAACGTCGATTTTGCTGCCGTGAAGCAGCTTCTTCACGCTCGGCTTCGCTTCGCCGGGGGCGTAATGGTCGTTGACGAGCGTGGAATGCAGGTAGATGGCGTGCGGCATGACCGTGGCGCCCAGCATGGACGTGGCCATAAGCACGGTATCAGTGCCTTTGAAGCGTGGAATCAAGCCGGCGACGACTTCTTTCGGATTTGGCGGGGCGATGAACAGACCGGCGATGAAACCGAACGTGATCACCAGCAGCAGGCCGATGATCAGTTTTTCGAAAATGCGATGCGTGACGCCTTTTTCGAAAATCAGCAGCACCGTCGACACCGCGCCGATGATGCAGCCGCCGACGAACAGCGGCTGGCCGAACAGCAGTTTCAGCGCGATCGCGCCGCCGATCACTTCCGCCAGATCGGTGGCGATGGCGATTACCTCAGCCTGCATGAAGAACATGAAACGGCCCGCGTCGCCAAGCCGTTCGCCCAAGATTTCCGGCAAGCTTTTGCCGGTGACGATGCCGAGTTTCGCGGACTGGTATTGGATGAGCACGCTCATGCAGTTAGCCAACACCAGCACCCACACCAGCAGGTAGCCGTAGCGCGCGCCCGACGTGATGTTCGCCGCCACGTTGCCCGGATCCACGTACGCGACCGCCGCCACGAACGCGGGGCCGAGGATGCCGGCGAGCGCGTGGCCGTGGTGGTGGGACGGTTGGGAGTGGTGGTGCGTGGGTTGCTGGGCTCCTGCAGGCCGTGCGTCCGTGCTCTCCGCGGGCCGCACGTCCGCGCTCTCCGTACTCATAGTGCCGTCTTCTTCGTTCTCTGTATCCGACTTCATATCCAAATCGTTCTTCATATCCGGGCAACGTTATAGCGCGTCCGCCCGCACGGAATTGTTACGTCTGTTACGGGAGGTTGAATAATCGTTGGATATGCGTCTGGTGCGGGGTAAGCGCAGGGCTCCAGTGCGGGTTGTTGGTGCAGGTTGTTGACGCAGACTGCCGATGCAGGTTGCCGATGTTGCGGACACAGGTTCAGGCGGGCTGCCACGCACAGGTTCAGGCGGGTCGCGGACACAGGCCGGACAACCTACGAGCGCAACAGCCGCTACACTGGTGCGAAGAACATTGCATTTCGACTCAAGGGGTTGTTCCATGGCTGTTTTCCACACTCCGATGATCACGCTTTCCGACGGCAATCTGATTCCGCAGATCGGCTTGGGCGTGCTGCGTATCGACGATGAGGGCGTTACCCCCGTGGTGGAGAGCGCGCTGGAAGCCGGTTATCGTCATATCGACGGTGCCGCGGGGTACAACAACGAGGCGGGCGTGGGGCGCGCGCTGCAGAACGCGGGCTTCACGCAAGGCGAAAATCGCAAGAACCTGTGGGTGACGACGAAGCTGCGCGACTCCGAGCAGGGGTACGATTCCGCGCGCAAGGCGTTCGACCGCCAGCTCGGCCTGCTGCAGCTCGATTATGTGGACATGTATATGCTGCATTGGCCGACGCCGTTCAATTGGCGTTCCGGCGAGACGTGGAAGGCGTTCGACGAATTCCGCGCGGAGGGTCGCGTGCGGTCGCTTGGCGTGTGCAATTTCCTGCCGGAGCATCTTGAGCGGCTGCATAAGGAAACGGGCGAATATCCGGCCGTCAACCAGATCGAACTGCATCCCACGTGGCAGCAGCGCGAGGTGGTGGCGTACTGCAAGGAGCACGGCATCGCGGTCGAGGCGTATTCGCCGATGGCTCGCGGCGCCGACTTGAACGCCGGCGACGGCGTGATCGCACGCATCGCCGAAGCGCATGGCGTCACGCCCGCGCAGGTGATTCTGCGGTGGCACATCGAAAACGGCACGATTATCATCCCCAAGTCGGTGCATGCGGACAGGCAGAAGCAGAACCTCGACTTGTTCGGATTCGTGCTCAGCCCGGCCGAGCATGCGGCCATCGATGCGCTCGACGGGCCGACGCGCGCCGGGCACGATCCGATGACGTTCACGTACGCGTGAGACTGCTTAGGGTGCGATGACAAGGCACGGATCGCGTGACGGCACGCATTTTCGTAAGAAGCTGCTCAATGCCGACGGGCCGGTGGAACGCATACTGATTCTGCTGGTGATCGCCGTGGTGGCGGGCGTCACCATCGGCCTGCTCATGCCGAAAGCAAACCCGACCGTCGGCGAAATAACAGGCGAATACACCGCGTCCGGCAGCGCCGCGCAGACGCTGCAGCAGCTGACGGTCGACGATAATCAGCGGCACGCCGGCTACGATCGCGACCTGTTCGGCACGCCACCACGCCAAACCGACGACGACGGCAACGGATGCGACGTGCGCGAAGACGTACTGGCGCGCGACCTGACCGACGTGCGCTACCGGCAGCATGGATGCAAAGTGGAATCGGGCACGCTGGCCGACCCGTACACCGGCAAAACAATCCACTTCGTACGCGGCGCGCGCACCTCGTCGGCGGTGCAGATCGACCATGTGGTGGCGTTGGAGAATGCCTGGCGGTCGGGCGCGAGCACGTGGGACCAAGCCAAGCGGTACCGGTTCGGCAACGATATGTACAACCTGCTCGCGGTGGACGGGCCCGCCAATCAGGAGAAGGGATCCGCGTCGGCCGCGTACTGGCTACCCACGAACGGCGCGTACCGGTGCGAGTACGTGGCCCGGCAGATCGGCGTGAAAGCCAAGTATGGGCTGAGCGTCACCACCAAGGAAAAGCGGGCGATGCTGTCCGTGCTGCATGGCTGCCCGGCGCAAAGCGTGCCGGAGCGGTGAGGCGCGTGGCAGGTGGCGGAGCGTAGGTGCGCGGTGAAGCGTAGGTGAGTGGCGGAGTCTCCCGAAATGTGTCACGATTCGAAATTTCGGCTGTTTTTTCGAATCGTGACACATTT
>OGPZ01001919.1_pt1 | contig 13742 bp, 25 predicted proteins | sample 1553111 | NCBI WGS metagenome assembly OGPZ01 (sample SAMEA2579968, study PRJEB22360) | human gut metagenome
CCGCTGCTGTTTCATCCTTCTTCACAGACGGATACGCTACCCGGTAAGCCCTCGTGGCATTCAGATCTATCAGGTATTCATCTGCAAATATCTTCTGTTTTTCAGTCATTTGGACTCACCTTCTTTCTTTGCACACAAAAAGACACCTGACTGCTGCCAGATGCCTTCTTGTGATATGATCGGAGTTTTATCATGCAGGTGTGGGCTACACCTGATCGGAACGGATGGAGTTGAACCACCATTTCAGACTTAGGAGATCTGCAAGTTTCCATTACTTCATCCCGCGTTATTGAATGGACATTCTGGGACTCGAACCCAGGACCGACCGGTTATGAGCCGGTTGCTCTGACCTGCTGAGCTAAATGTCCGCAAAAAAAGAAAAGAGCTCCTGTCTATAGAACTCTTTTCTTCATAAACGTTTTAATATTAAAGACTGCCTCTCTTCATCACCTCTCAATTACATTTTTGCACTTTTGTGAGAATTGCTTCCTGCAATACTTGAGAAAAGTTTATTTTCCTTTTTTCAGCAAAAGTATTTAACCATGCCGGAATAGTATAGAAAAGCACCCCGAAGGGTGCCTTTTATATATTTTTATATTATTTTCTTGAAACTATATCACAATCTTGTATAATAAATCAAATAAAGGTTGGCTAACTATGGCTCCAGTCTGGTTTGTTTGTCCGGGGAGTCATTTTTTATTGCATTTATTTTCTTAACTTTTCAAATTTTCCATCACTAACCCACTGGAAAAGTCCTTGAAATATAATACTTCTTTCCACTTATATCTGTTACCTTTATTTTTACATATCCATTCAAATCAATAGCATGCCTTATAAACACTGTATCAACAAACATGCCTTCGCACGAATAATTTTTGCCAGCGCAAAGTTCCATACATTGATTATATTTCAAATTCATAAGACATGCCCCAAGATTTTTTCCCTTCCAATCTATTATTTCGACTCGCTTTATATAAATTGGTACTCGTCCTACATTAGTTAAGTAAACTTTTATAAAACATTTAAAAAATGGTTCATATTGCGTTTTTTCTGATATTATTTCCAGTGATCCAACGATTTTCTTTTTATATGGTAATTTTGCAATCGTAATTGTTAATATCAAAGTGCACAATGACAATATTACATTTAAAAAACCCACATTTCCATCACACCACTGAATAAATTTATTAACCAAACTTAAAATGTCCATGCCATCCTCCTACTATATATTTTATTATACTCTAAAACGCCCTATATTTCTACAGGACGTTTCACAAAATATATGGGGTTAGGATTTTCTCCTTAATGGAGAAATCGGAACAGATGGATTCGAACCACCGCTATGCTGATCTATGAGTCAGCTGTTCTACCACTGAACTATATTCCGAAACTGCTGCCAGGGTGTAGGCTGGCCCTGGCAGCTTGTTGCAAGAAGGAGCCTCGTCGTCTCTGCGCCTTTGGCTTCTATTGTATTGTATAACGATATTTCCGATATAAACGATATTTTTACTTGATCTCACATTTTTTCAAATATGTATCCCTGATATAAAGTCTCGGATAATCCGGACTTTGTGAATATCCTGTCTTTTCTGCTATCTTCTCCCAGGTCAATCCCTGCTGGTAAAACGCTTTGAACACATATCTGGTCTGGCCATCTTCAATGTTCTGAATCCAGTCATCTACTGCTGCCACCTGCTCATTTTTATGTTCATAGGTTCTCTTTCTTCTGTCATATCGCTCCTGATCAAACCCAACTACGCTCTGAGGCCGTGCAAAACCTGTACTGTAATTAAATATCGTACTGTTTCCAAGACCGGCCTCCCCATTCATCATTTCATCCAGTTCCAAACCAAGGACCGGTATTTCCCTCTTTAATTTTCTGTAATTATCCAAGAGCTTCCTGGTGATCTTAATCTCGCCCACTGGCATCCTCCCCTTTCACAAACTCTTCAAACCTGCATCACAAATCTGTCACATTTTCCCGCTATATTATTACCTGTAAACAGCAAGTAAGTAATGCACATTGCTAAACAACTTTTTCTTTTTCATACTTTTAGCCGGGAGTGTAAGTGCTCCCGGCCTCCTTCCTTCCTTTTCAGAACTTTTTCCATTCTTTTCCCGTCTTTCGATCCCGTATCCCCGTAATCTCCAGTCCCAACAGGCCTGCCGTATTATTCAGGACACAAAAAGCATTATAAATATGTGTCGGCATCCTGCCTGCTGCCTGGACTGCTTTGCCGGCTGTCGGATCTGGATAACCTTCGCTGTTCTTATAACTCATTCAATCCCTTCTTTCTTCCAGATATGTTGCAATAATTAATGTGCTCATTGCTATCGTCTGTGTTATGTTTCCTGTTGCTACAAAATGTCCCAGCATACCATACAGGATAAACCTTGTTATTAACCAGAATCTCATATTTTTATCTCCTCCCACTCTCCCGGAATTTTATCCTCTACGTATGGGCAATTTTGATATAAAACGCATCTATTGCAGGTACGGCTTCTGCAAAACTGGATCAGCGTGTTATGGGCTGCTATAGCCAGTTCAGGTGTGATGTCCAGTTTCTTCTCATGTTTTTTATTTTGACCTTTTTTCCCTGCTGCCCGGTGATGTCTACAGGAATCTTCGTCTTCTACAAGAATCCCTCTGCGGTCGCAAAGGCCATCATCGTTGTTGATACAGGTTTTACATGTTTTTTCCATTATTTTCTCCTCCTGCTGTCTGCAAAATCTTTTTTCGTACCCTGTCCCATTCCAGGAGCAATGTGATATCCAGATTCCTGCTCAACTTGATATCCTCCGGAATGATCCGATACTTCTTGTCTACAAGTGCAAAGTTTGCTGCTGCCTGGCAGACATTATCTCTTGCAATCCCAAGCTTCTCTGTCACCTGTTTGGCTGTTAATAAGTCCTCAAAGACTGCTTTCCCGTTCTGGTCCATTACTTTGTACAGGTTTACTCTTCTTTTCATTAATTTCCCCTATCTCTACCGGATCCAGATAGTTCCGGCCGAATATCTCCATGAACTCCTTGTGACTGTGCCGCTTTTCATACTCTCTCTGTGCTGTCCGCTGTAACTCATGACGAATCCGGCGATTGTTGTACACGGCTTCTGGACCATAGATGTGATGAGCATGGCACAGGTATACTTTCAGGCCATATTCTTCTGAGTTCTTCCGGTTTGGTCCTCCGAATACGTGATGCTCATCCAGGATCCTGTGTTCATTCCAGTTGTCATGTAGCATCACGCAGAGATAACAGGTCCTGCTGTTTTTATCGTGCAGGATGCTGGCCGGATGGCGCATTCTCTTTTTCTTTGGTTTTGTCTTTGGGAATAACATTTCTGCCCCTTTCCGGGGAGGTCAGGGCCTCCCCTTATGTATTTGTGATATATTTGGATTTTCAAAAACACCCTTTACTCAATCCATGGACGTCCTTTTTTGTCCACTTTTCCACACAGCCATTCTTCCCAGAAGCTAATCTCTCGTAACCTGGAGAATGGTATGCTTCCAAAGGTCCGCATTGCTGCTGCAACGTAATCCGCCCATCCGTATAATGTGAGCGTTTCAAGATATTCTTTCCGGGTTATTGCTTTTTCCGGAATAGCTTCCGGAATAGTTTCATTGTTTTCCGGTACAGAATCTTCTTGTTTCTTCTTCGAGATATCTGGTCCTTGCACCGGTTCCGGCATATATTCCGGATGCTGATCGATACTGTCCTGTCCGGGGATCTGTTCTTCCTGTTGCGCCGGCGCAATCTCTGGTTTTTCAATCACCTTCTCGGCTGAAATATCCTCCTGTACCTTTCCGGTGATTTCACCGCTATACTCTGGCATCTTCGGTTCCACAGGTTCTTCCTGTTTCTGGGCTATTGTTCCCTCGCCTGGCAGTACCCCGAAGCATTTCTCCCAGGTATGGACCCCTGCATCGTACTCGTCGAACAGGCTGTGCACCACATCCAGGAAGTATCGATACGTGATATCCACCGGCGTCTCTCCGAACACTTTGACCATGATCCCTTTTGATTCTTCATAAAACATCAGATACACAGTGCCTTTCCGGTAACTCCTGCTGCCGGACGGGCTGATCATCTCCGCCAGGTCTTTTGGTTCCGTGATCGAACTGTACACTGCGTTGAGGATGTCTTTATTCTCCCTGCAAAACTCCTGTATCGTTGCTTTCAGCTTTTCTTCCGGACTTTTGGCATCCTTCCAGTCAAGCAGCCGGGCCGGATCTGCTTCATTTTCTTTTTCGAATCTTTGGAATTCTCTGATATCCTCCCTTTTTACTTCCGGCGTGAACATCTGCCGGTCTGCTTCCTGGACCTGCAGGAGTTCGGTCAGCTGCGAGAACTTAAATTCCCGGTACTGTTCTTTCAGCTCCGGTGTATCCCCGTCTGCAGAATATGTTCCATATACGGTCATAAAACGGCTAACACCGGTCCTGTTCATCCCATATTCTGCTGCCGCAAATTCGGCTATGCTGCTGTATCCGTCATTTTTATAAGCGCCTGACCGGTCGATCCTGGTCAGCTGCCATCCGATCCGGACGAAACTTTTTACGATACCTCCAAGATTATTTTTGATGTCGTTTTTACTTTTGATGTATTCATCCATGCTCAGCTGTACATATTCCATGCTTTCCTCCTTATGCGGTCACTGACGTTATCTGCTCTTTTTCCTTTAATGCTTTTATGTATCTTCTCAGATGCCTTTCTATCCTGATTTCATCCGGCTTTGTATCCCGGATCCCATACCACTGCAGGATCTTTGTCCCACAGATCTCTATTGTGATATATGGTGTTTCCGGCGCTAACTGCGAACGCAGGAAAAGGATCGTGCTCCGGCCGGTGTTATGCTTATTCAGATAGTTGTCCCCACCGACGCAGTGATGGAGGATCCTTCCTTCTGCAACGATCTCTTCTGCTGATCTTGCCGGCCGGATCAGATAATCCTCGTCTTCGTAAAAATACTGGTTTCTCAGGCTCCTGTAGTTCTTTCGGATGTCCGGATACTTCTCGCTTACTGTCTGTTCTCTCTTGCGTATCTCTTCCGCATTTGTCTCAACGACCATCTGGTCGTGGGCAAGCCTCAGGTCCCTCGGAAAAAGGAAGATCTGGTTATGCAGATCATACCCTCTCTGTATCCGCATATGCAGATAATCCACATAAGTGCGAGTTACGCCGCTTACAGCACCTGCCATCCTTCCGCACATGGGTTCCTGCATAGTATCCGGGATCTCACACCCGGAATACTGCTCTATCCTGTGCATGAATTTTTGCACTGTGGTATATTTCAATATTTCTTCCAGATCGCTCTGCCGTACCTGGCTTTCCGCAAGGAATATGCTTTCCTGTACTGTCACGTGGAGTCCCATTCGCTTCTCCATCTGCCACACTTTCAGATAGTCAGGGTTTCCCTGCAAGGTCTTCAGGTCCCTGAGCCTTCTTTTATAGATTCCAAGAAAATATTCCGGCTTTATGGCATCCTTGTCTGCTATGATCCCGCAGTAGCCCGCTACTATGGATTCCGCTATATGATATAATCCCATTTTCGCGAACATCTCTATCTGCGGCCATTGGATATATCTTTCGAGGTATTCTTTCAGGTTGTACATGCTCTTATGTTTTCCATACATCTCTGCTGCCGAATATCTCAGGAATGTGGTCCGGAGTTCTTTATAGCTTTCCGGATATATCTTTGCTGCTTTGATCGAAATGTTGTTCATTCCGTACAAATTGCAGTCATCCCAGAATTCTCCGGAGTAAGAACTAAATTTATGATAATCTGTCTGTGGCCTTTTTCCTTTTTCCAGGTAAGTCCTTGCGATCTCAGTTATGATCATCTTTTCGCCTGCGCCTGTCATGATCTCTTTTTCATCCAGGAAAGTATCCAGTCTGTATATCTTTTCTATCTCCACGTATCTGATCACTGCTCCATCGTCCTTATATCTCTGTGCAATAAAGCAGTTCATCCCATGCCCCCATACTCCTTTGGCCTTTCCCTGGGCTTTATATATACCTGTAGCGCCACAATGAGGGCACGTTCCCACCGAATCATGTTGCGGGACCGGGATTATCTTTTCAAACTGTCCCTCGTAGGTGTCTTTACTTCTGACCGCTGCCTCTGTCACCTGTCCGCATGCAGAGCAGGCTATATCCGCATATCTTCCATGACGCTTGTAGTACAGGAAGTGTTCTGTTCCGATGCCTGTTTTTTTCACCCAGTCTTCCAGTCCTTTCGGAAGCGGCGGGGTGTTCTGTTCCCGTTCTTTAAGCTTGTCCGCACGTTTGTCTTCCCTTTTCTGAACTCTTTGCGCTTTGATGTTATAGATCAGGCTCTGCAGGGCACCGACCCAGGTGGTGTATTTCCGTTCCCACGTATCTCCAGTAAACTTCCACACCATATCTCCCTGGGACCTAGCCATATAACACTTGTTGTCTCTTTTTTTGCAGTTGCTGCCGATCTTTTTCTTTTCATCGTCCAGTCCTGCTGCCGACCAGCAATTTGCATCCGGATAATATAATCCCCAGTCTTTCTGTGTGAACACCATCCGGATCCACGGGGTCTGTAGCTCCCGTTTTTTGTTTTCGTAAACTTCAACAAACAGATGGCTCTCTCCACGGATATCCTGCAAAAATACAATTGCTGTGTTACGATACTGTTTGTCTGCCCTGACGCCGCCCCGGAAAGGGATCTTTTCTATCTCCTTTTTCTTCATTTCCGATTGCCTCCCAGATAATAATCCCGGATCAGTTTCTTTGCGGTACCCATGTCCGGATCTCCGAAGGTCACTTTTCCGGCAGTGACTCCTGCTGCTTTTACGATCTCCCTGTCCACAGGTACCTGGTTTTTAAAAGCATACTTCAAAAGCTCAGCGATACACTGTTTCAGGCTCTTTCCTTTCTTCCGGACCTGGTGTGCGACCATCTCATCTTCCATACAGAGCCCACGGATATATTCCACCCAGTCGTTCATCAGACCGGCCAGCTTCAGGGATCCACACTCCACATCCAGTTTCCCCATTGCGGCAGTCACCGCGTCGCAAAGATACGGGATATCACCAGACTCGTACATCTCAACGTAATCTTCCGGGATGCCGTTCTCTTCTGCCATCACTTTCAGGCTCTGAAAATCTCCCTCGTTCAGCAAGTTCTCTGCAAGCTCATTGATCTCCCTGCAGCTACTCATCTCTCCAAATTTTTCGAACATTTACATCTTCTCCTTTCATTCACTTCATGCATTCTTCCCGGACTTTATCTGTCAAGTGCTGTAATTTACAGTGATAACAGAACCAGTCCAGTTCTTCCTGTGACAGATCCTCCTGTCTGTGGCAGCACAAGTTATCACAGACATAAGTTTCCAAGGCCTCAAGACGTTCATCTATTTCATCACATTTACTTTGTCTCATTTCTCCCTGTCTTTCCCACATCTCCCCGCTGCCATCTGTTCCCGGAGCCAGCCGGAGTAACTGTGTTTATCAGTCTTTGCTGTCATTTCCAGATGGTGTTTTTCCATCAATTCCCAGATTTTTATCCAAAGATCCGCGTTTCGGATATGATTTCCTTTGGAATCCTTCCATCCCGTTTCTGCCATCTCCGAAATCTTTGCAATGTGGGCCGCTACGTAGGCATCTTCCGTATGCACGCAGATCCTGCTTGTTTTCGTGATCCTGGATAATGCAGCCACAAGGTTCTGAAGGTTTGCGCTGTGGTAAGTTCCGGAAATACAGCTGAATCCTTCCACTGTCCTGGTTGCGCCGGCGCAAATCGTCTCAAGGACGTATCCGCATCTTCTTTCTGTATTCTTCTGTACTTTTCTGTCCGTTTCCAGATATACGTCTACCTTCCACATTTCTCTCACCTCAGATCTGCAGTTTTATGCATGTGTAATGCCGGTACGGGAACCCTGTAACCGGATTGATCCCCATATGTACGGATTCCGGATCTATGTAGTACCCCTTTGGGGCTTTGGGATAGATCATGTGTCCATACTTGTCCACCAGACTCCTGCGGTTGATCACCTTCTGTTTTGGATCTTTGCGGATCAGGTTTCTTGAAGGGTGATATCGCTTCACGCCTTCCGGTTCCCATTCTTCCAGCGGCTTGGCGATATACTCTGCCAGATCTGCAAAACCTCCGGTGTCATTGACAGAGCGGATGTTGATATGTCCCTTGGTCCACAGCTCCGTAAATATCATGTCTGTCCCCGTATTCTCTGCCTGGATCCGGTTTACAAGGATATGTACATGGGGTCCTCCCCTCTTTCCGATCTGCAGTCGGTATATATACTTCAGTTCTTTTCCAAGCTTCCGGTATCTTTTCCTTACCTTCTTGATCAGATCCGTCACATCCTTTTTCATCTGTTCCCATGCGGGCCGGTCCCCTTTCCTGTACGTGATCGTCATCCAGTAATCATACTTTCCGAAGTTCCACTTGATCAGCCTTCTCAGGTCCCGCTCTCGCTTCCACTTGTTCTGCCTTTTGATATCCTCCGGGGAAGCTTTCTTTCTCTTCTCCCTCTTCTGTCCTCTGGCTCCATACCGTCCTGTGTGTTTCTCCTCTATCTCCAGTGATTCCCCACAGTCCCATAAGTGCCTTACATATGCACATTTCATATCTCACCTGGTCCTATCTTTAATACTCCTTATCAAGCCTGCAAGGGGACTCATACCCCAAAAATAAATACGGGTTTTCGCCCGTGCCGCTTGACTGTTATCCACCCAGATGCTATGATGTTATTGGACATTTACATCTGGGGTTTTCCCCTTTGCCAGCACAGTGCAATGTGCTGGCATTTTTTATCTTCTTTTCTGATATCCCGTCCCAACCACGGCCACAAACGCCACCTGCCAGAACAGTCCGGCCATCAGGATCATCTCTGCCAGGCTTCTCCACTGCCAGAACGGAAGGTTTGCTACCGGGAGGGCTATAAAAAGGGATATAATTGCATCTCGTTTCATTTATCTGCTTCCTCCATGCTGTCTTCAACCTCTTTCGAGTACGCTTTCATTCCAACAAGGATATCTCTCGCCTCGTCCAAGCCGGCAAGGGCATAATCGATATCGTTTCCGTAAACCGGCATTACTGCTTTCAGAATCTCCTGAGAATACTGAAATTTACGGAGTTTAATTAGTCTTTTTCTTTTCTGCAGTTCTGACTCTGCTTTAAGAAGTTTCTTGAATTCCGGGTAACTTATCATGTGTTCTCCTTTCTACCCTGCGGATTTTCTTATGTAATAATCATTCACTATCCGGGATACGTTATCTATGATCTTCTGGTTGTCTTCCGGAGTGTTGTTTTTGCAGTAGTCGTCATGGATCCGGATTATTCCTCCAGATCCGTTTTTGATTTCTTTGATAACTGCCATCTGGTTCACCTCCTACTTTATCGTATGAAGATTGTGTTTCTGTTGATATTGACTTTCTACTGTTTCTCTCCTATTCTTTTCTTACAGGCACTGGCATGCCTGAATACTCAAGAAGGAAGGATATAAATTATGTCTCTTAATGAATTTATTTCTAAATTAACTCCATCAGATATCATTCAAATTTTAGGAATAATAGCATCGTTCTTAACCGCTTTTGTTGCCATTATCATTTCTTTAGTAACTATGCGGCAGAATTCAAAAATGATTGAAGAAAGTTCTCGTGCAATCATTTCTATCTATCCTCAATCCATAAACACTGGAACTCCTATGTTATTTATGGTTATAAAAAACTTTGGTAATTCCCCCGCTGTTATTAGTAAATTTGATTATGATTATGATTTTACTGACTGTTACAGATATCGCTCAGAACGAGATTATTTGAAAGATTTTATTGGTTCTTCCTTAGCTCCTGGGCAATCCCGAATATGCAACATTGACTACACAAAAATAACTCGTCCCGTAACATTTTCTTTAGAGTATCAGTCAGGTTCCAAAAAGTATCAGGAAACGCTTACTGTAGATTTACAAGCCGGCGTAAGCATTCCTGTTCCCAAAACTGCTACATCAGGTAAAGAACTTCAAACTATTTCTTACACTCTGCAAGAAGCGCTACAGAAAAATCTCTAGGAAATTTTTTGTAGAGTACTAAATTCTCCCAAAACAGCTTCAGTTCTTCTCAAAATTATCTTGGCTTCATCACAAGACAAATCATTTTCGGAGAACTTGTTTACTATCTCTGCCACAAGTTCTCCTATTTTGTCTCCATCCAAAATTTTTCCATTATTTAACTGAACGCTCTGAAATATCACTTTCGTTTCACCTCCTATCCGGCCTTACGGGCCTCATGCTGATTCCTTCTGATCTGACAGCAGATACTCCATGGTTACTCCAAGATAATCTGCTACTTTCTGTACTTTCCAAACACTTGGTTCACATTCATTCCATTTACAGATGCTTGAATTGGAAAAACCAAGTTCTCGCTCTATCTGTTTAATAGAAATGTTCTTCTTTTCACAGATAGTTCGGATGTTATCGTAAATCAAATTCACTCCTCCCTTCTAAGATGAAAATATTCTACTTTTATATTGACTTAATGTAGAAAATATTCTATAATCAAGATAATCACAAATTAATTACAAATTATTTTCTACATCCTCTTTATTTCGTAGAAGATTTTCTACGTTATGTTTGCATTATATAGCTGATTTTCTACGTTGTCAATAGAGTTTGTAGAACTTTTTCTACTTTTTTTAAGGAGGAATCATGTCTACATACGAAACTATTAAAAAGTTGTGTAAAGAAAGGGGTATTGCTGTTACAGCTTTAGAGAAAGAACTAGGATTTGGGCGTGGGTCTATCGGAAAACTTCGAAACAGTCAAACATCAGCCGAACGGCTTCAGAAAATTGCTGATTACTTTAATGTTACCGTAGACTATCTAGTAAACGGTTCAGATAACTCTTCTCTTACTCCCAAAGACAACCGTGACATCGCCAAAGATCTGGACAACATCATGGAAAAGCTCACTGCCGGTGAGGATGGCCCTGCCAGTTACAATGGAGAAGAGCTCAGTCCAGATGCCGCAGAACTCTTCAGAGATGAACTGGAAATTGCCCTGAAGCGATTGAAGCTCATCAACAAAGAGAAATACACACCAAAGAAATACAAGAAGTAGGTGAGATGCTTGAATCGTGACATCAAGAAGATCGTTTCGTATTACAAAAGAAAAACAGGAACCGCAGATCCTTTTGATATTGCCGATCAGCTTGGTATTCTCTACCAGATCTGCAATCTGCAATTTGAAGGATGCTACATGTTCCTGAAAAATCACCGCTACATATTTATCAATGAAAATCTTCCGGAGCACGAACAACGTCTGGTCATGGCTCATGAACTTGGCCATGCTCTCCTGCACCGGAAAGAGAACTGTTACTTTATCAGAAATAAAACGCTTTTATTGAATTCAAAGAAGGAAATCGAAGCGAATAAGTTCGCTATGGAGCTACTGCTGCCGGATTCGTTTCTGGATGAATACAGGGATTTTACTGTTGATCAGATATCAAGAATGACCGGATATGAGCAAAAATTGATTGAACTACGCATTTTAGATTGAAATTCATAAGGAAAGGGGGACTACATTGGAGATTCAACAATATATAGAAGAACGACTTGAAAACCAAATTCGCTGGTATAGTCAAAAACCAAGTCACGCTCAGAAAATGTATAAAAGATCTCAGATTTTAGAAATTGTTATAGCAGCATGTATTCCTTTATTGTCTGGATACTCACGTAACTGCACCATTATTGCCATTATAGTTGGAATTTGTGGTGCCATTATTGCCATAATCGAATCTGTTTCTAAATTATATAAATGGCACGAGAACTGGATTGAATATCGTACAACCTGTGAGCTACTGAAATATCACAAATATTTATATTTAACCCAATCCAGTCCGTACACTAAAACAGAAGAGTCTATTGATAACCTATTTATAAAAAATATTGAAGATATTATTTCTTCTGAAAATAATCAATGGAAAATAAACGCATCGGCCGAATCTTCAAAAGACACTGCATCTACATAACAGGCTCATATGTCTTTTCGAATACATCTGGCTTGCACGGATACTGTTCTCCTCTTATACCTGTAATTATCCAGTCACCTGGAGCCGCGCGTAGCGGTCCTTCTAATGTTTGTATAATGAGTTCTTTATCTGTTTGGTATGCTTCAATCACTATTGGTTTTTTTCTAAATTTCATACAATCACCTCTTAAAAGAAAGGAGTTATTTATTATGCCAAGTTTATATGATTACCGGATTTTTATCAGTCATGCCTGGAAATACGGAGACGATTACAACCGCTTAGTTAATTTATTAGACCAAGCTCGTTATTTTTCTTATTACAATTATTCTGCTCCAAAAGAAAAACCTTTATTTCCATATGGTACTCCTTACACTTCAGCTGATATTGCACAAAAAATCACCGCCAAAATTCGTCCAGCTCAAATCACATTAGTTATTTCTGGCATGTATGGTGCATATAGTAACTGGATGCAATATGAAATTGATGAATCCATCCGAATGGGAAAACCTGTTTTGGGAATAGTACCATGGGGGCAACAGCAAATCCCTTCATATGTGAGAACTCATTCAACTGAACTTGTATACTGGAACACATCTTCCATTGTTCAAGCTATCAGAACATATGCACGCTAATTGATAAGTACAATTAATTATACCATCTCAATTTCATAATTTCAACTTATAAAGGAGGTTTATATAATGCCATTGCCGAAAGAACACTCTTACACAATAGCTGATATTTATGCTCTTCCTGAGGATAAACGTGCAGAACTGATTGATGGACAGATTTATATGATGGCACCGCCCACATATTTACATCAGGCTTTGTCTATGGAGCTTTCCGGAACCATCCGTGATTACATCCGCAAGAAAAAAGGGCCTTGCCAAGTTCTTCCTGCTCCTCTGGCTGTTACACTTTTTTCTGATGATAAAACATATGTAGAACCTGATATTTCTATTGTCTGCGACAAAAACAAAATCACTGACAAAGGCATCAACGGTGCTCCGGATTTTATTATTGAAATTGTTTCGCCAAGCAGCCGCCGAATGGATTATAACACCAAAAATGCTTTATACGCGGATGCTGGCGTCCGTGAATATTGGATTGTTGATCCTGAAAAAAGAAGAACCACTGTATATTGTTATGAAAAAGATGCAGCCCCTATGATTGTACCATTTGATCAACTCCTTACCGTTGGGATTTATAGTGATCTTGATATTAATATTTCGCAACTTTTGAATAATCTTGGAATAAATTAATCGTCTTGCTGTGGATAATTATGTAGCAGCTGGATATAATGATAATTTGCAATCTATAATAAGCGATTTTCTATGATGAATATCGTATTATTTACGGATATTATAATTTAAAGGAGGCGTTTCTTATGAAAAAGAAAACCTGGTGTATCTCGCTGTTATTGACTTTGTGCCTGCTCTTCTGCAGTATCCCTGTTCAGGCCGCAAGTGGCTGGAACTCTTCGTGGGGTGGCGGCTATCGAAGTGCTGTCACACTGAAAAGAGGAAAAACTGTCACGTCTTATCTCTCGCGAACAGAACGAGTAAAATTAAAGGTCCCAGGAAGCGGTTACAAATGGAGTAGTTCTAATAAAAAATGTGCTACTGTTTCTTCTTCCGGTGTTGCAGTATATAAGAAGAACGGTTCCACAATCATTACTGCAAAGAAAGGAAAAGCTGTATATAAGTGTAAACTTATAACAGAATCTCCAAGAGC
>OGPZ01001925.1_pt1 | contig 13722 bp, 12 predicted proteins | sample 1553111 | NCBI WGS metagenome assembly OGPZ01 (sample SAMEA2579968, study PRJEB22360) | human gut metagenome
CCGGATTTTCCTGTTGTGGGGGCGTTGGCGGCGGCGGCACCTGCCGCAGAAATGAGGCCGATGAAATTGCCAAAACGAAACATCGGACTGAAAGAACTAAGGACCAAGACGGCAGCTGGGATCAGAATGCCGAGTAAGACAAATCCGATCCAGAAGGGCAGTGCAAGGTCACCCGACAGCAGGCGGGATGCGGTGGGCAGCTCTATAGGAGCTGGCCCCCAAGCGAGTGTGCCGAGCCAGATTGCTGCGCCGAGCGCAGGCATCAGTGCGATGAAGCAGTGTTGAACGCCCTTAAATGACGTTGGACCGTCTTCGGAGAGGAGAGCAGCCGGAGGACCAATGCAGTGGCGGGACAGACAAGTCCTAACAATGGCAGTGCCATCGTTGCGGTATGCCATCCTGCGCGCCAAGGCATCCAAAGAACGGTGCCAACTGAAGCGACAGCGCCAAGAGCGAGAAGAGCGGCCACTGCGGCAAACAAAAGACACGTTCGTCTCAAGGCACAGCGTCGCCTGGCCCAAACGAGTCCAAGAAGCGCCGCGGCAGCTGCGCATGCCGCAGCAAATTCTCTAAACAATCCCGTAGACGGGTTTGCAAGAATGCCGAAAATGAGCTCCGGGCGGCCGAGCGAGAAGAGTGCCAGCACTTCGCCGCATATGAGAAGCAGCGCAGCAATGGTGCTTACTGCAGCGATCCGACGCACGGGGAGTCTGCATAATTCGCCCGCCAAGGCCGCTGTCGCCAAACTGGCGGCGAGTACTGCAGCAGCAGCGAAAAACGCGAGACTCCATCCCGTACCCATGGTGCACTCCGTGCTTATTAGAGCATCTTCGGTGGGTTGCTCTGCCAATCTCCCGTTTTCTTGTGCAGGATGTAGCGTACCGTCGGATGATTGCCCGAGTCCGGCAGTGAATGTACGTTTTCGGGGCCCGCAGCCGCGATTGCTTTAGAGACGTCGCTTTCTGGATCGTCAATATCGCCGAAAAAGCGCGCTTTGGCGCAACATACTTTTACGCAGGCAGGTTTTTCGCCGACAGCCTGCAAATGCTGACAGAGTGTGCATTTTTCGACCACGTTCGTGTCGGCATTGTAGGAACGTGCGCCATATGGGCACGCTGCCATACACATCTTGCAGCCAATGCACTTTTCCTTGTTGACGAGAATTTGACCGTCATCGGTACGATAGGTGGCTCCGGTTGGACAAACTTTCACGCAGGGAGCGTCCTTGCAGCACTGGCAGATTGACGGCAAAAAGTACTGCTTAATGTCAGGGAACTTCCCCATCGGGCCAATCGATAGCACTTTGTTGTAATAAACACCGAGTGCAACATTGTTTTCCTGCTTGCAGGCTACTTCGCACGCGAAGCATCCGATGCAGCGGTCGAGGTCGATAACCATTGTCTTTTGGGTCATGATGGGCTCCGATGATCAGAACTTCACGTTAGGGGTCGTGTCAGACGGTTCGGGCATCCAAGGCTTAAAGTCCTGCGGCTTTTGCCAGATGCCTTCAGGAGCTCCGTCGGCCTTTGAGATCTGTACTTGGAAGCCGCGCAGCGTGTAGGTGCCGACCATGTCATTGAAGGGGGCGTCGTTTTTTGTAAGAACATTGACGTTCGATTCCTGCCATCCGCCGGTCTTCGTATTCAGCGTTTCAGGGAACCAGAAGCGCTCCATCCAAACGATGTTCGGGCCGACGCCTTCGGTGACGCGAACTTTGCCGCGGATTCGGCCACGCAAGGACTCCACCCATACCCAGTCGCCTGTTTGGACGCCGTATTGCTTCGCAGTTATCGGGTTAAGCCAGGTTTCCGGAACCGGGTAAATCTCACGCAGATATGGAATGTTTCTGAGCGTGCCGTGGTGGTACATCGGAATGCGGCCGCTAGTGAGAACGAGCGGATACTTCTTGGCGATTTCTCCCGTGGGGCTCTCTGCCGGCTCAAGGTAGTAGGGCAGTGGATCGTAGTCTTGCTTGACTGGCGGCAGCTTCTGCAGCGCATAGGGCTTGCCTGTGCGACCGAGCTCAATAAAGACATCGCCATAAAGTTCAAGCTTCTTCGTAGGTGTACGGAAGCCCTGCGGAAGTCCGGTTTTGGGGTCGATCTTCTTGTATACGTAATATTGGTTCCACTTGTCATAAGGCATGTATTCGACCGGATTGTGCGCAAGGAGATCCTTCCAGGTCATTTTGATGCGCTTCAGACGTCCGTCGAGCAGTTCTTCCATTGTGTCCCAATACGCAAGGTCATCCTTCATGAAGGACGGATCGCAGGCACGTTTGCAGTTCTCGTTGCCAAGTTCCGCGCAGCGCTTGATGAGCTTCGACCAGAACAGCGTTTCGTCCTCGGTCTCCCAGACGTGTGCGACGGCTTGCCGGGCAAATACCATGTTCATACACTCGACGAGCATGTTCGTTTCAAGCCATTCGCGTGCTGGCAGCAGAATGTCTGCGAATTTCGAGAATGAGGTCGGATACATGTACATGTGCACAACGAGATCCATTTTCTCGAGAGCGGGAACCCAAGAGGAAGCGTTCCCGTTAACGCCGAATTTATTGCCCGAACGCTCGAGCCACACTTTAAGCGGATAAGGTTTGCCGGTGAGAATGGCGTTGAGGATGGCTGAAGGCTGCCCGGCATCCCACTGCAACAATCCTTTATGCTCATTCGAGCCCAGACGCTTAGTGAGCTGACCTTCAGGGAGCAGATAGGAACATCGCGTTGCCAGAGAGCCCGCCGGCACGACGTTGCTCGACGGATTGCGCTGCATAAGGGCGCCCGGCCGCTCAACATTGCCCATGAGTGCGTTGAGAATGACCGATCCCATTGCGGCTTGTACGGAGTTTGGCGTTTGGTCAGTAGCCACGCCAAGCGATATGCCTGCGGGGCCATCAGCGTACATCAGAATGGCTTCTTCGATTTTCTTCGGATCAAGCCAACATTCTTTGGCAGTCGCTTCTAGCGTCCAGGGAGAACATCTTTCACGCAGCGCATTGAAGCCCGTGCGGTACTTCACGCCCGCCCATTCAAATTCGCCGTCAAGCACAGGATCCAAAGCATCATCCCACGGGTATTTGATTGGCTTGGGAGAATTGGTTTTTGCATCCCATACGACGAAGGTTTTGGCGTCACCTGCAGAATCAAGGTCTGAGGCACGAACAAGACGCTTCGTTGTTGCATTGACAAGATAAGGCAGGTTCGTCCACTTCATGACGAATTCATGGTCGTAGAGATCCTTTTCAATGATGTAGCGGGCCCAGCCAAGCATGAGCGCAACATCCGTACCGGGGCGGATCGGCAGCCAAATATCAGCTTTGGCTGCATCGGGCTGAAATCTTGGGTCAATTGAAATCGTACGAACGCCTTTAGCACGCAGTTCGACCAGTGCTCGACCGCCGCCAGCCGTGCAGCTATAGGAGGCATCTGTACCCCAGAGGACGAGCGTTTTAATCGCTGAGTTCGGGTTGTAGATTTCGCGTGCGGATTCGTCAGCAATCGAGGTTGAAGGGCCACCGTACATCATGTCGTAGGCGAGCGTTCGCGGGAGATAACACTGCGCGCACCCTGGTTCGTACCAGTTTGGTGTTCCAAAGGCGTTGCAAAAGCGTGGAATGCCGCGGAATGCAGGATTGCCGCCGCCGCCAGTGGTGACGAGCACGGCTTCTGCACCATACTCATGCCGTACGGTTTCCATCTTCTTGGCAATGATGTCAATGGCCTCATTCCACGAAATGCGTCGCCATTTGTTCTCGCCGCGCTTGCCGACTCGAAGAAGCGGATATTTATTGCGGTTGGGGTGATAAAGCGCTGAAACGCCCGAAAGCGCTTTTGCGCAAAGTGCCCCTTTGCTCATCGGATACTCTGGGTTGCCTTCGAGCTTCACCACGCGGCCGTTACGTACATGGGCGAGCACCCCGCAGTTGTGGATGCAAGCACGGCAGCAGGTTTTGACGATCTTTGTTTCTTCTTCCGCTGCTGCGGCGATCGGCGCTTCAGCGGCCGACGCGGTTGATACGAGCCCGCCCGATAGTGGGTGTGAGAAGACGGCAGCAGCGCCGCTGAGTGCTGTGGCTTCAAGGAAGCTTCGGCGGGAAATCTTGTGCAGTTCCATCATGATTCTCCTGGAACATATGAGACAGATGTGTTTTTTGAGGCAAACACCACCCATCAGACGGAAAGACAATGCTTCCCGCCGGCGTTTCGGCTATGGTCGTGTGTTGATCGGACGCCTAGGGGTGGTTAGGCGCCTCTTGCTTGCGGGATGCGATGCGTTCGCGTGATGGTCTCCTTTGTTTGAACGTGCATCAGACGAAGGTCATGTTGTTATCTTGGGGCTGCACTTCAAATCGTTTTTGGGGGTTGCTCTAGTGCTTTTGAACTAGTTTCATCGCAGTGGTTGAGAGTCGCTACCCAGAAAATGAAACCTATGTTGTGAATTGAGCAACTTAAAATAAGAATTACTCTCAAATAGCGAAATATTGCTGAAAACCAATAAGATAAATGGGTGCGAAAGCGGTGAGATGCGAACGGGCGCATCAGAAGGCAGGATGCGGAATTACCCGATCTCAAAACAAGATGAAGCCACTGTTAGGGTCTTGTATTTCGGGTTGACTTCAAGTGTGTGTATTGAATACTTGAATCGGCTTGATTGATGAAATCTGCTTAACGCGGAGAGCTTGAAATGCCGACAGGGTTTGAGGGTGGCATCAGCGTGATTTTTTCGGTATAAAGCACTCCTACCTTTTTACTGCTCCGGCTCAAAAAGGCGCATGGTTATAAGACTTCTCAAATTCAAACAGAGGGGCAATCGTGCGGCTGCAGCACTGCCTGTGCGAGCAATGGACCTGAGCGCATAACCAAGGGAAGAACACCGCAAATGGCCAAAAAAGTTCTCACTGCTGAAGAAATTCTCAAGATGCCTGAAGACGACTACATGAACGCTCAGCAGCTTGAGTTTTTCCGCCGCCGTCTGACCGACTTGGAGAAGGAACTTCGCGCCAATGCCGATCAGACAACCGTGAATCTGCGCGAAACGACCGTTGTGCCCGATCCTGCTGATCGCGCGACGATCGAGGAGGAGCATGCACTTGAACTGCGCACGCGTGACCGTGAACGCAAGCTGTTGAAGAAGGTGCAGGCGGCCATCAAGCGCATTGATGATGGCGACTACGGATACTGCGAAGAAACGGGGGATCCTATTGGTGTTGCCCGTTTGATGGCTCGTCCGACGGCAACACTTTCGCTCGAAGCTCAGCAGCGTCGTGAACTTAAGCAGAAGATGTACGGGGATTGATGCATCATGACGGTGCAGCGCCCGCAAGTAGGACGCGCTCCGCAATTGACGTGGGCGGCACGGAACCCGGAGGAGGGAGTCGTGCCGTTTTTGCTTTCTGGAAAGCAGCTCCATGGCTCTGCCGGACGCAAGGTTTGGCTTCTTGATTTCGACGATACGCTTTTTGCTTCTTCTGCGGGTCTGCTGCATGAAGTGCACCTGCGCATGAATGCCTTCATGACGGAGCGCATGGGGATGAGTGAAGAAGAGGCTAACCGTCTGCGGAGTCATTATTGGCAGACGTACGGCTCAACCTTCATTGGACTTTGGCGCAGACACGGCGTTGATCCTAAGGTGTTTCTGCCTGCGGTGCATGACTTCGATTACGCGCCTTTTGTACAGAATGCACCACAGCTGCGGCGCCTACTTGCCAAATTGCCGGGGCGTCGAGTGCTGTACTCCAACGGACCGCGGCTTTATGTTGAGCGTTTGCTTCCAGCTTTAGGGTTGAGGAATTTTTTTCACGCTATCGTGAGCAGTACCGATATGCGGCTTTTCGGTGACTGGCGCCCAAAACCTAATGTCTCAATGTTGCGAGCGGTATGTGCTCGCTTGAAGACAAGGCCTGCTGATGCGGTGTTGGTTGATGACTCCCTCATGAATCTTAAGGCCGGAAAAGCGGCTGGACTTGCCACAGTCTGGTGCGTGGGATTGCGCAGGAAGCATGCAGGACTGCTTCTCCCTGCCGGAACACCAGCCAAACTGCCGGAAGTTGACTTAGTTGTGCGAAATGTTGAGGATCTCGTGCGGCGTGCGCACCTCCTTTGAACTTGGAGAGATTTGATGACTGTTCTAAAGTGTCTCTGGCGAGTGCTGGATTTTTGCCGACGCCTTGTTTTGAATTTGATTTTTTTGGGAGTGTTGGTCGCTGCCGCGCTGATTTGGTTGTTTGCTCGTCCGAACACGCCTGCAGTAGAACCAGGAACTTTACTGGTGCTTGATTTGGACGGCGCAGTCGTCGAATCAGATCCACTGCGCTCGATTTCCGCTGACTTAAAGTCCTTGATGAAGAGCCGTGGCGCATCAACGCGCTTAATCGACGTTACGGAGGCTCTTCGATTCGCCGGTTCGGATGAGCGGATTGCGGGCGTTATTATCAAGGTTGACGGACTCACTAAACTTGGTCTTGCTAGCGCCCGCACGATTGGCAGTGCTATCGAAGACTACAAGACTGCCTCTGGCAAACCGGTATTTTCCTGGGCTTCCGGGTACACGCAAGCACAGTATGCGGCTGCTGCACATGCCGATGTGGTGGCGCTTCATCCGATGGGCTCTGTCATGGTGAAGGGACTTTCCGGAACTACTCTTTATTGGGGCGGATTTTTGGAAAAACTCGGCATTGGAGTGTCCGTCTTTAAAGCGGGTGCCTTCAAAAGTGCTCCTGAGGCTTACAGTCTGCGCGCACCGACCACAGACAATCTCATCGCTCAAGAGGGTTACTTGTCTGAAGCTTGGAAAGTTTTTGCTTCTGACCTTGAAGATGCCCGCGGTTTAATTCCGGGATCAGTGGATACGTATCTGAAGGGGCTGCCCGAGAGGCTCAATGCAGGGGAAAGTCCTGCTGAAGCAGCGAAGGCAGCAGGACTTATTACCGATTTGATGGCTCGCGAAGCATTTGATGAAACGCTTGCCAAACAGTTTGGCGGCGGTAATCTGAAGAACGTGAAGACAGTGAACTTCGGGGCATACCTTGCTGAAACGGCGCGTAGCCGCAGTGCGGCGCAGCCGGGAGCAGTTGCAGTTGTGCTCGCAGAAGGGGCGATCTCTTCAACGGGTGCCACTGGAATTGATGCCGAGGAATTAGTGCAACGTATTGAGCGAGCCGCATCCGCTCCCTCAACCAAAGCACTGGTGCTGCGAATTTCGAGCCCGGGTGGTGACGCGTTGGCAGCTGAGGCGATTCGTGAAAAACTTGCGGCTGTCCGAACAAAGGGCCTTCCCGTCATCGTCAGTATGGGAAATGCGGCTGCTTCTGGCGGCTATTGGATTAGCCTGGCCGCAGATCGAATTGTGGCGGATCCCTTGACGCTCACCGGATCGATCGGCGTTTTCAGCATTGTGCCGGATGCCGCTGCAGCACTCGAGAAGCTTGAACTTGGTATTGGCGGCTTCCGAACCAGTGATTTTGCTGATTTTGGCAGCCCGTTACATAAACCTAATGCTGCAGAAGCAGCATTGCTGCGTGCTGGCGTGATGCGCACTTATGCGCGTTTCAAGGATTTGACGGCCCAAAGCCGAAAGAAAACGCCCGAAGCGGTTGAGGCGCTGGCTCAGGGACGCATTTGGATGGGAACGCAGGCAGCGCAAAATGGGCTTGTGGATAAGCTCGGTGATCTCAATGATGCTGTCAAACTTGCCCGTCAGGTTGCGGGATTGAAGACCAACGAGCCTATTCGTATCTATGATGTTGAAGCCGACGCAATGACGAGCATGTTGTCGGGCTTGATGGGTGAGGCAATGCTTAAAGTGTTCGTGCAGCTGCCGATCACTGATTTTTTGCAGTTAAGGAATATACCCATTCGAGATGCCGAAGCGGCGTTGCTGTCAAGCGGTCGTACATTGGCGTGGTCACCGGCAGGGCTTGATCTTTAACTCGTTATCGTTTGCAGTAAAGGCGAGGTCCTGAAGGACTAAATATAAAAGTTCAGTAAACCATACACATCGTCCGACGATACCATTGCTGCAGGTAGAGAGCAAAGCATAAGCATTGATCTCTACCTGATTGGAGTTGTGAAGGTTTCAGCAAGCAGTGCCGCCGCAACATGGACAGCCTTTTAGACGGCTATAGCGCATCTCATGCATGTCCATATTGAGAAGATCGACAAACAACATGCGTCGAGTTAGAGGGCGGCCAATACCGGCGGCAAGTTTCAGCGCTTCAGTAGCCTGTAGCAGTCCGATAGTGCCAGTAAGTCCCGAGAAGACCCCAAGCGTCGAGGCCTTTTCGTCATTTGCTGCGTCATCTTCTTCAAAGAGGCATCTATAGCAGGGAGAGTTTGGATCACGAAAGTCAAAAACCGTGACCTGCCCGGAAAGCTTCACGGCCGCAGCGAAAACAAGAGGTTTTTTTTCGATGAAGCAGGCGCGATTGGCTAACTGCCGAGTGGCCAGATTGTCGGAGCAGTCGAGGACAATATCGTGTTCTCGTACGAGTGAGCGCAGTTCCTCCACATCTGCCATTCGGTGTGGAACGGCCCGAATGTCAAGCACTGGATTCCATCGCAGTAATTCCTGAGCAGCATTTTGGGCCTTATTTAGACCGATAGAGGAGCCGTCATGGAGAATCTGACGAGAAAGGTTGTTTTCGGACACTTCGTCAGGATCAACAACGGTGATGTGTGAAGCGCCGGAGGAGGCCAGGTAAAGGAGCGCCGGAGAGCCGAGTCCGCCCGCTCCGATCACTAAGAATCGCGTTTTGAGAATGCGCTTCTCACCGTCTTCGCCCAATTCCTTGATTCGCATCTGGCGGGATAGACGTTCGCGCAGCGCGGCAAAACGTTCTTGATCGTTCATATTTGTGGTCCCAAAAAAAAGGCGGACGATCCTTCAAAAAGCATCGAAGGATGCGGCCGCCGGTTGAGGTGGGCGCGTTATTTATTCGCTCTTCTTTTGAGCCTCGGTGGGTTTGTTGTCCGATGTATTCTCTTTGGCCTTCTTTGCTTCGGCCTCGGCTTGCGCCTTAGCTTTTGCCGCATCTTCGGCGCGCAGCTTCTTCGCAACCGAAATCGGCTGACCGCGCAGACGGGAGGTTTCAACTTTTTCCCCCTTCAGATGAGCAATGGCTTGCTTAAGCTGCCAGTCTTTGTCATCACCGAAAAGGTAAACCCAATCTGGCGTCTTGGCTTCATCGTTGTCGTCATAAGGGAGCGCTTCGGCCTCAGCCTTTTTATCCTTGTCGGACTTTTTGGCGTCCTGCTGATTGGCAAGGTGGTGAGCCAGATCTGCCTCACGAACCTGGAAGGTCGGGAAGTTGCCTTTGGGCGTGTCGTCCACATAGAAGTCGGGTTCAATACCGCGGGCTTGAATCGAACGCCCCGACGGCGTGTAGTAACGCGCCGTAGTGAGTTTTACGCCGACAGTCTTTTCACCGAAGGTCATAGGCAAAATGGTTTGCACAGATCCCTTGCCAAAAGAGCGGTCGCCCAAAAGAACAGCGCGCTTGTGATCCTGCAGTGCACCGGCCACAATTTCGGATGCAGAGGCTGACGAAGAGTTAATCAGTACGACGAGCGGCACTGTTTTCGCTGCCGGGGTGAGCTCCGCAAGCGCTTTGGCCGCATTGCCCGAACGATAATCTTTTTCTACAGCTTTAAAAGCATAGTCGGACTGAGGTGTACGTCCCTTGATCGATACAACATCGCTTTTTTCCGGCAAAAATGCGGCGGAAACGCCGATCGCCGCCTGAAGCAGGCCGCCCGGATCATTACGCAGATCAAGAATAAGACCTTTCAAGTGTCCGGATTTCTCAAGCTTGTTGATGTTGGCAGCGAGATCTTCTGCCGTACGCTCTTGGAATTGCGAGATGCGGATGTAGCCGAAGCCGTCTGCAAGCTCTTTCATACGCACGGACTGCGTTTTGATGGTTGCGCGCTCAATTGTGAAGGAGAGCGGCTTCATTTCACCCTTACGAGCAATTTCAAGACGAATTTTTGTTTTCGGCTCACCGCGCATACGCTTCACGGCTTCTTCGAGCGTCAAGTCGGCAGTGGCTTCGCCGTCAAGCTTCGTAATGATGTCGCCGGCGCGAATGCCTGCTCTCGCGGCAGGGGTATCGTCGATCGGAGAGATCACGCGTACGCCGGAGACATCTTTAGTGACTTCAATGCCGAGGCCGCCGAAACTCCCATGTGTCGCTTCACTCATGTCTTCAAAGCCTTCTGGGTCAAGGAAGCTTGAGTGTGGATCAAGACCGCTGACCATGCCTTCAACGGCGAGCTCAAGAAGCTCCTTGTCGGAGACCTCGTCAACGTAGTAGTCCTTCACGGCGTTAAAGACGCTCGTGAACTGACGCACTTCCATCAGCGGGAGTTTGGTTTCAGCTTGCTTGTCGGCATAGACCTGCATGCCGGTAGTGGCAAGAGCGCCGGCCAGAGCGCCGGCGACGAAAAGAGAAAGAAGACGGAGCTTCATTGGTATATGTTCAATAAAAACGGTCGAGGGGAAATCCCGGGGGTGCCGCAAAAGTTTTTGTATTTTCGCTTATTTGGCGAGCCACGGCTGTGGGTTGATGGGTTTGCCCTTGTAACGTATCTCAAAATAGAGTCCGGGTTCATCGCTCGCACCAGATGTGCCAACGGTGGAAATGGTTTCGCCTGCGGTGACCTTGTCACCGACATTCTTTAAGACAGATTCGTTGTTTGCGTAGACAGACATGTAGGTGCCGCCATGATCAATGATGAGCAGGTTGCCGTAGCCGCGAAGCCAGTCCGAAAATACAACTCGTCCAGCCGCACAGGCAGAAACTTCGGCACCTTCTGGAGCACTAAAAAGAATACCTTGCCAAACGGCTGATCCTGTACGACGACTGCCGAAGCCAGCAGCGACTCGACCCGATACCGGGCGGATAAGACGTCCCTTTGATTGTGCAAAAGAGCCAGAAGGCAGCGGAGCAATGGGCTTTTGATTCTTTTGGGCAGCCGCCGCGCGTTTGGCCTCTTCTGCGCGAGCGGCAGCTTCTTCTGCTGCGCGCTCGTGTTCGAGTCGTTTGTCGATTGAAGCGACGAGATTTTCCAATCGAGTCTGGTCTTTTTTTAGTTTCTCAATTGCCGCCTGTTGGGTGGCAATCTCGCGGGCCAACTTCTTCACAGCAGCTTGACGATCTCGTTTTTCGTCTAGCAGTTTGGCGTGATTTTCTTCCTCTTCGCGTGCAATGCGGGAGAGCTCTGCGCGTCGTGCACGCGTTTCTTTTTCGACAGTGTCGATCTGGGTCTGTTTTTGAGTTAAGGCCTTTGCCGCTTCTTGCTGAGCAAGCGACAAGTAGCGTAACTCCGCTGTCGTGCGGGCGAGTTCATTCGGGTTCCCGCCCTCAATGAGCGACTGCCAACTATGTCGCTGGGCGTGTACATATTGCGCACGCATGATCTGCTCGTAGCGGCTGCGGGCTTCTCGGAGGTCTCGCTCCACGCTGCGACCGTCTTGTCTGAGTTCGGAGAGCCGCTGCTCGACAGTACTGCGTTCCGTTTTAAGGGTACGCAGGCGCCGGTTTGCTTCGGAGATGGACTGGTCGGCTTTCTTCAGGTCATTTTCGGCCGCTTCGTTTTCCGCCTCACGAGCAGAGAGTTTTTTTTCAAGTTCGGAGAGCTTTTCATCAACCGAGGCTTTGCGATTTTCGGCCTGTACCTTTTGCTTGGCCGTGGCGTCAGACTTGAGCGCAGCAGAAGTTTCTGCAGGCGCAAAAACACTGAGCAGCGCCAGACAGAGCACAAGCGAGAGCAGACGAAAGAATGACATGGGCGAGCGCATGGAGTGGTTTGCGCGGAAGTCCGGAGGCAAAAGTATGGAAGAGATGCGGGGTCGATGGTCGCCGCAACCTATAATCCTACCTTCTTGGGAATTTTTTCCAATCGATTTTTCATAGTCCCATGTCTCAATTCATTGTTCAAAACGCGCTTCTCATCATCATTGCCGTCATCGCAGCCGTGTCGCTTGCCATGCCGCTTATCAATACTCGCCGCTTTGGCCCGATGGTGTCGTCTGAGCAAGCCGTCTCCTTGATTAACAAGCAGAACGCACTTGTGGTTGATGTTCGAGCTCAGAAAGATTTCAAACGCGTGCGCATCGCTAATTCGGTGAATATTCCCGCCAATGAGATTCAGAACCGTCTGGGCGAGCTCTCAAAGGACCGTACGATTATTGTCGTCGACAACTCGGGGAATATGTCTGCAGCAGCATCAAAGCTTCTGCGCGGCGTGGGCTTTACTAAGGTTTACGTGCTTGACAGCGGTCTCGTTGGCTGGATGCGCGACAAGCTGCCCCTTGAATCCTGAGGATTCGTCCCCATATATAAAAATACTGGTGTGCGCAGCTCACTGGTACTGAATTTTTGAACGCTCGGAAGAAACATAGTGCCGACCGGGCGCCGCCACTTTTAGAAAGGACACTTCAAAATGGCCGAAAACGAAAACGTGCAGAATCCCGAAGCGCAGCAGCCGCAGAAGCTTTGAACGGGGAAGAACCCGGAGCCCCGCCAGCCGCAGGCTCAGCCCGAACAGGATGATCAGCCGGTCTTCCAGTTGCAGCGCTGCTACTTGAAGGACGCTTCTCTCGAGATGCCGCACGCACCGGATATTCTGCTGACTCCTCAGGAATCGGCTCCGCAGGTCGATATCCAGTTCGAAGTGAGCCAGCGCCTCGTTCAGGCTGATCTCTACGACATTACCGTGCGCGGCACGATTACGGTTAAGGCTCCGGAGGATAAAGTGATTATCCTGGCCGAAGGCCGTCAGTCCGGTATCTTCTCGATTCACGGAATCCCTGCTGAACCGCTGCAGCACGTCACTAATGTGCTCTGCCCGTCGATGGTTTATCCCTATCTTCGTGCCAATCTGGCGGATCTGATGACCCGTGCAGGCGTTCCGCCGGTTCATCTCCCGGAGGTGAACTTCGAGGTGCTCTATCAGCAGCGTCTCGCTCAGGCTCAGGCCGAAGCGCATGCTGCTGCTGAGAAGCAGGGTGACGCTGCGCAGAATTAATTCACATCTGCGCTGCACCAAAAGAACGGTCGGCCTCATCATATTAGGGACGACCGTTTTTTTCTGACGGAACGCTACGCTATACCTCTATAGTGGAGCAACCTTCGGCCATTGACTGAGTAGACCCTGGTCGAACGTATGGGTGGAAAAGCCGTATCCTGCGGCTAGAATGGACGTTAATAAGTAGAGGGCTTCCTCCGGCTGACGGATGAAGCATGTGGAGGGAACCAAATAATGATTCGTATTCTGCTGATTGACGACCACACGCTTTTCCGCAGCGGGGTTAAGGCACTTCTGCAGCGTCAGCCTGATTTTGAGGTTGTCGGCGAAGCCAGCGATGGCCTGGAGGGCGTGAAACTCGTCGAGCAGGTTGAGGCAGATGTCGTGCTTCTCGATTTGGATATGCCAAGCATGAATGGCCGTGAGGCGCTCGAGCAGATTCGTGAAACACATCCGAATCTTGCTGTGCTGATGCTCACGGTTAGCGAAGACTGTGAAGCACTCGGCGAATGTCTGAAGCTAGGTGCTCGTGGGTATCTTCTTAAGAAGATTGATCAGGATTTTCTGCTGCGCTCGATCCGCGCGGCTTATAACGGCGACAGCGTGATTTCCCCGCAAATGATGACAAAGTTTGTCAACCGTCTGTCGGAGCCGCCGGAAGCTTCTCGCCCGCCTCCAGGACCATGGCGGTAGCTCCCAT
>OGPZ01001928.1_pt1 | contig 13687 bp, 5 predicted proteins | sample 1553111 | NCBI WGS metagenome assembly OGPZ01 (sample SAMEA2579968, study PRJEB22360) | human gut metagenome
AAGCTTCCAGAAACTCCGGATCAGCCGGATAGTGACTCAGACGGACGGAGTTCATATTCATGTCTTTCATCAGAAGAACATCTTCGATATTTTTCGCTTTACTTAATGTACGGCCACTTTCCGGACGGAAGCTATGGCGATTGACACCACGTACCATAATGCGTACACCGTTTACGTATAATCCGTCACTTTCGCGTACTTCGATGGTACGAAAACCGAATGTTTCTGTCTCGTTGTGCAGCACTTTTCCGTCTTTGTCCAGCAAAGAAAACTGAGCTTTATAAAGATTCGGCGTTTCGGCTGTCCACAGAGCCGGATCAGAGACCTTGAGCTGTAAAGAAGTCCAGTCTCCTCCCGCTTTTACAGGGACGGTCGTTTCAGTTAGTTTTTTGCCTTTATTGTCCAAAATCTGTGCCCGGATACTCATTCCGTCATTAGACAGATTGGTATAGCAATTGGCACGGAAGGAACCATCCATTTGCGCATCGATGGCGATATGACGTAAATTAATCGCAGGTTTTACTTCCAGAAATACCGGACGGAAAATACCTCCGAAGTTCCAATAATCGGCACGTCGCTCGGCAAGATTCACACTGGCATTTTCGCTTTCCTTTGAAACGGTTACTTCCAGCAGGTTCTTTTTTCCATACTTAAGGAAATCTGTGACATTGTATGAAAAACGATAGAAAGCTCCCTGATGTTTCGAGCCGACTTTACGCCCGTTTACTTTAACTTCGGTATCTGTCATCGAAGCTTCGAATACCAGATTTACCTGCTGCCCGCGGAACTTCTCGGGGACCTCAAACTCGTACTTATACATTCCTTTTTCATCGGCTATACCTTCGGGGAATGCTTTGCCATAAAAGGTGATTCCATACTGATAGGTGCCAAAGCCCTGCAACTCCCAGCATGACGGTACACCGATCTTCGTCCATTTGCCGGAATTGCGTCCGTCAGTACAGAAGAAGTCCCATTCTACCATATCATCACATCCGTGACCGGAAAGGTATTGCCGTTCCGTTTGCGGAAGGGTTTGAGCAGCCAGAGTAGTTGCCAACGCCAAGGTTGATAATAAAGTGGTTACTTTTTTCATTGTTACTTTTATAATTGTGTTAGTTATTTATTGCTATCATTGTTTACTACTGATGCGGATATGCAGCGTATGTTCTTTTTTCTCTATGGCATATTTCTTCAATACACCCGGTCCGCAACTACTGTTTCCTAATCCAAGCACGGCAGCATCCATACTTAGAATGACTTCCGCACGTGGTTTTAAATTACAATCATGAGTTTCTTGATAGATATCCTGCACAGTATAGTGCAAAGCAGATGCGGAAAACACGTTTTCTACCGCATCAACACGAATACCTTTATTCTGTTTGTCAGTCAGGGTAAGATAGTGTACTTCTTCTTTATTTCCACTATCCTGCGGACGGGGATAATGCACATATTGTTCCGCCACACTTCCTTTCCAAAGCCCTATAGCAGCAGATGTTTTGCGGTCAGGATAATTATCCTGTGGTCCTCTGCCATACCAGGTAAATGTATTGTAAGCAGGTGCCAGACAGAATGCGATTCCTAAACGGGGGATTTCGGGAAGAACTCCTTGTGGTAGGAAAGTCGTCTTTAAATCAATCGTTCCAGCTGAAGAAACAGTGTAAACAGAAGTTGTAGTCACTTTTCCTTCTTTATATAAATTGCTTGTTTGAATCCGTACAATTACCGCCCCGTCTGCACGTACTTCATGGTTGAAAGATTCTAAATTTATCTGCGGACTATCCATTGCATGCAATTTCCAGTCTTTAGCCAGCCAATTCCCGAAACTCTTGTCATTGTCTGTCGGAGCACGGAAAACTTGAGTGACGGGTTGAACAGGAAAATCATCTAAATGAGCCAACATTTCTTTGCCATTATATATAAGGGAAGTCATGCTTCCGTTCGTTTTCTTTTCCCACTGAACGGAAAAACCGCGTCCGCTAATCAATAAGGACTGATTATCCTCTTTCACTTGAAGTGTTCCTTTATTGACTAGATCAGTAGAGATCAAATCTCCTTTCTGCAAGCAGAATTGCTCCCAAGTTACTTCATGCCCCGCTTTTGCCCAAAGGGCATCCGATTTCAAAACGATGCTTACTTTTAGCTGGCAATCAGACAGAGCTTTCCCTTGACCTCTCTTTGTTTGATTACTCAAAGAACCGGAGCCTTTCAATGAGCGAAAAGTCGGCAAATCTATCGTCTGACTCCCTCCGGGAGCTATTTCCGGTAAGGTAATTTCTCCCTGCTCTTTCTGCTTTCCATCGATTGACACAGTCCATAGGCAACGATATTGAGACAAGCCGGTGTGGTGATTCCGGTTCGTCACTTTCAGTTTCCCGTTTTCCATTTTTAGTTCGACGGGTGCATACACTTTCTTTACTTCCCAATATTTAGGCGTAGTTTCACGCTCGCTCATCAGCAATCCATTAAAGCAGAACGCTTTTAAATTCGGTTTATCACCAAAATCGCCACCATAAGCCACCATGGTACGGCCATCGGGTAAAGTTTTGTAGATTCCCTGATCTACCCAATCCCATATAAAACCACCCAGCATACGGGGATTACTATATATCTCATCCCAATATTCCTTGAAATTTCCTAATGCATTCCCCATGGAATGTGCATATTCACTCGTCATCACCGGACGGTCGTCATTGGTACGCTCCGCAATCTCCAGCAACCGTTCCCAACGTGCATTTTCAGCGCGTTCTTTATCCTCTCCTTCGGCAATACCGGGATTCAAGTATTCTTGTTTCACCCGGGTATAAAAGCGGCTGATAACATCGACAGTTTTCGGGTCAGGATTGCCATCCACTCCCTGTGCTCCTTCATAATGTACAGGACGAGTCGGGTCAAAATCATGCAGCCATGCAGAGATAGCGGCGAAGTTCGGTCCATAACCACTCTCGTTTCCCATGCTCCACATGACGATGCTTGGATAATTCTTATCACGTTCCGCCATACGCACTGCACGGTCCATAAATGCTGCATGCCAGTCGGGAGTGCTTGCCAATGTTCCGCGCAATCCATGTTCCTCTATATCCGCTTCGTCCATTACATACAGTCCCAAGCTGTCGCATAACTCATACCAACGGCTGACATTCGGATAATGACTGGTACGTACTGCATTTATATTCGCCTGCTTCATTAAAAGAATATCCTGAAGCATTCGTTCCTCGCTCATGACACGTGCCGTTCGGGGATCATGTTCATGGCGATTTACTCCACGAAAACGAACCGGACTACCATTCACCAACAGTTGTCCTTTTTTGATTTCTACAGAACGGAAACCCACAGTTTGTTCTATCTGTTCCAATACTTTTCCTTCCTCATTTTGCAAGGTTAAGTGCAGCTTATAAAGATAGGGCGTTTCTGCCGTCCATCTTTCCGGTGATTTTATAACGGCTGATAAACGTCCCATTTTACGAGGTCCCCGTTGCGGATACCATTCATTCATCCGGCTTGCTTTATGCTCCAAATCAAGTATATCTTCCACATCGCCTTTCAATGCAACAATTTCTTTGCCTGAAGCATCTTTTAATACTCCTTGCAGAATATAACCTTTACCGGTCATTCCTCTATACACACTGAATTGCGGATCAATCTGCAAAATAAAGTCTTTATAATTACCAGCAGATGCAGGCAGAGTGCGTACCGCATAATCACGGATACGAATGTCCGGAGTATGTATCAGGTGAATACTGCGGTGAATACCTCCAAAACGCCAGAAATCCTGATCTTCTAGGTAGGAAGCGTCGCTATACCGGTAAACTTCCAATGAAATCTGATTTTCTCCGGATTTCAGATACTTCGTGACGTTGAATTCACTCGGTTCCATACTGCCTTGGCTATACCCTACCCGTTCGCCATTGATCCAAACATAAAAGGCACTCATTGCGCCCTCAAACCGTAGAAAAGTCTGCCCGTTTGCTTCCCATCCGGCTGGCAAAACAAATGTACGGCGATATTGTCCGACAGGGTTTCGTTCTTTATACGTGGTATAGTCAGTTTTGGGTTCTCCCATCACTCGCGGGGGATCTATTTTGAACGGGTAACCTGCTGAAACATAAATAGGCGTACCATATCCGTTCACTTCCCAGTTTGCCGGAACAGGAAAATCTGTCCAGCTTTTATCATCAAAGTTTATCTGATAGAAATTCAGGACCCTTTCATTGGGAACAGGAGTCCAGCGGAATTTCCAAGTTCCATCCAAAGACATCGAACAGTCTCCTTTCTGTATAGAGAAAGGGATAAAAGCGGCTCTTGCCGGTTCACGATTAATCTGAAGAACATGATGATTCTCCCAATCATGTATTGTTTGTGCCTGTATTGGGCTAACAAACAAGACACCAAGCAGTAAAGTATATATTTTCATTCGTTCTTTTTTCTTCATATCAAGTAGACGAACGAAAGGGCATTTTGTACCCCTTTCTTTTACAGAAATATTAAAGAACAATAAAAGGAGTAACACTCTATAAAGAAAAGCTTTACCTTGTGGAATCTAATTACTTCTAATATTATTATTATGAAAAAACTACTATTGAGCAGCATCTTTTTATTAAGTAGCCTTGTTTCACAAGCACAGCACGAGTATACAATTAAAGGTGAGGTAAAAGGAGTGAAAGATGGAACTCCCGCCTCTTTATTTCTGACAGATGGACGTGTAGGAAGTGTGGTTGCCACGGATACGATACGTAATGGCACTTTCTTTTTCAAACGAAATGCAGGAGAAAGCGGTTTAGATCATCTGTCTCTCATGTGTCACAGTGCGGATTTCCCTCCAATGGCATTAGATATTTACGCCATTCCTGACGCCCAAATTAAGATAACAGGTGCAAATTCTCTGATTTATACATGGGAGGTAGACAGCCCGGCAAAAGAACAACAGGAACACAATAGATTCATAGAAGACTCTCGCGATTTATGGGACGAATTTCAACGTTTAGCAGTCAAAGAAGATGGCATGCGTTCTGCTTCGGAAGCTGAACTGAACGCAATACGTACAAAGACTGATAGTATATTAGCCATTATCAGCCAGCGGGAACTGAATTTAATGAAGGAAGTCGCTATTACCAATGTCTGGATGGAAAAATTACTTCGTTTAAGTATGTCTTTGAAATATAATCCCAAGTTTACCCATAGAGAAGAAATACTGGCTTTGTATGCCAGACTAAACGAAGAACAGAAATCCTCCATCGAAGCACAAGAAATTAGGGTTAATCTCTTTCCTCCTAAAACGGTGAAAGAAGGAGACGAGATGGCAGATGCCGATCTTTACGATTTGAATGGAAAGATACATCATTTAGCTGATTTCAAAGGGAAATATATATTACTTGATTTCTGGAGCAGCGGTTGTGGTCCCTGTATCATGGCTTTACCTGAAATGAAAGAACTTCAAGAGCAATATAAAGATCGGCTCACTATCATTAGTTTGAGTTCGGATACTCAAAGCAGATGGAAGGCTGCTTCTGCACAACATGAAATGACCTGGCAAAACTTGAGCGATCTGAAACAATGCGCAGGACTATATGCCGTATATGATGTCAACGGTATTCCTAATTATGTTCTTATCTCTCCTGAAGGCAAAATAATGAAGATGTGGTCGGGTTATGGTGAAGGCAGTCTAAAATTAAAAATACGTAGATATTTGGATGCGGCAAAACGAGAGATGAGTATCACTCAAGACGCTAATAAAAAAATCGTTAACCATCCAAAGTTTGAATCAACCAATACTGATATCCTCGAGGTGAAACAAGTAGAATTGACTGATACAGCTACTATCGTCCATTTTTATGCATATTACATACCTAAATACTGGATACAAGTAAGTAAGAATGCTCAACTAGTAGATGGGATGGGTGCATCATACACATTACAAAAAGCAGACGGTATTACTCCCGGTGAGCATTTCTTTCTACCGGAAAGTGGAGAAGCCGAATTTTCTCTGACATTCAAACCATTACCTCTCGAAACAAAATTATTTAATTTCACGGAAGGAACAGCCCAAAACGACTGGCAAATAAATGGGATAAAACTTAGTAAATAAAGAACACTGAATATTAAAATAAGGATATCGTATTAACAAATGAAGTATTGCAAATTAAAATAAGAAGATTTTGACATAAAAGAGGAGTGTCCAATCAATGCTATTTCTCAAAAAAATGATTTTATTTGCTATTGATTTATCCAATCATTACCAGTTTTGAAAACAAAAAGCAGAATAAAATGAAAATTGACGAGCAAATAGAATACGATAAAGAATTACTTGATATCTTACCGGATGGGGTACTGGTATTAACCCCCAAAGGCGAAGTCATACAATTGAATCAACAAGCACAGACAGAACTTCACATAAGAACTTTATCGGATAGTATTCACACTCCTCTACAAATAGAAAATTTGTTTGAACTGTTGTATCATAAAGAAAATGTCTTGCCATTAATCTTGGAAAGTCTGTGTCAAGGTGAAGTGAAATATACTTTACCTGAACACACAGATATCCTGGAGAAAAGCAACCATACCCAATTTCCGGTGAAAGGACAGTTTATGACAATCAGACATAATGGTGAACTGTCAATAATTTTATTCTTTTTCCGTAATATCACGATAGAACTAACCCAGGAGTATATTTTGAACACAGCCTTGCAGAGAACTAAAATATATCCGTGGTATTATGATATAAGCCAAAGTGAATTCACACTTGATTATCGCTACTTTGAACATTTAGGTATCCCGGCAGGTGTAAACAACACCTTGACAATGGAACAATACATACAGATGATTCATCCCGATGACTGGGAAAAAATGGAAGAGGCCTTTGCCATTCAGTTAAGTGGAGTCGATGTTTATGAAAAGCCGGTTCCTTTTCGTCTGCGCCGTGGTGATGGCAGCTGGGAATGGTTTGAAGGACAATCCAGTTATATTGCAAATGTATCTGGACAACCTTATCGCCTGGTAGGCATCTGTATGAGCATTCAAGAATATAAAGATATAGAAAATACGCTGATTGAAGCACGCAAAAAAGCGGAAGAAAGCGATAAGTTGAAAATGGCTTTTCTTGCAAACATGAGTCACGAGATTCGTACTCCCCTCAATGCCATAGTAGGTTTCTCCGACGTTATTGGTTCCACTTATCATGAGTTAAGTGATGAAGAACGGACTGATTTCGTTAGATTAATCAGTATCAATAGTGAACACTTGGTGAGATTGATTGATGATATACTCGACTTGTCCAAGATAGAATCTAATACAATTAGATTTACTTTTGACAGTTGTTCTCTAAAATCTCTGATGAAAGATATAGAAAAAGAACAGGCAATGAAACCTGTCAACGGAATAGAAATAAGAGCACTTTTACCGGACAAAGATATCCATATTGTAACTGATGCCACCCGTTTGAAGCAGGTTATCTGCAACCTGATAAATAATGCTCGGAAATTCACCGAAAAGGGGCATATTCATTTCGGTTTTATGATGGATTTAATAGATGCAGATGCAGTCCAAATATTTGTAGAAGATACTGGTGAAGGTATCCCACATGAATGTCAAAAGGAAATATTCGGTCGTTTTTATAAGGTTAACACTTTCAAGCAGGGAACCGGATTGGGACTCTCTATCTGTAAAACCATTATAGAGCACTTACAGGGAAATATATCCGTTATGTCCGAACTGGGGAAAGGTAGCTGTTTTACTGTGAAATTACCTTTTGATATAAAAGTTAATGATTAAAAGACTCTATAGTCCTGTGGAGTCACTCCTGTATGTTTTTTGAAAAACTTGTTGAAGAAAGATATATTATTAAATCCTAAGGATAAAGCGATATTCTTCACAGGTTCATTGGTCGACTTTAAGCGGGATTTGGCATCCATTAAAATGATAGAAGCTATCACTCTTAATGGAGTATTACCTGTCGCCTTTTTGATGGTATAACAAAGGTGTGGCAGACTAAGTCCTAATTCTTTTGCATAAAAGGAAGTTCCATGATGGAGTGTGTAGTTTTTTATAACCAGTTGCCTGAATTCTTGATAAACCTCATACTCTCGGGTGTATGAAGGAGAATCCCAGTGGGTATGCATTTTGTAAATTTCCGTAGCCCCTTGTATGAACATCGTAAGAACAGCTTTCACAATTTCTCTATTTGCTCTCGTTCGAAGAGATTGATATGCACAAATAGATGATTCATAAAACATTCTATAGCTAAGAGCAGCTGTTGAAGACAGTTTGACAACCGGATTCTCCATTATTACCGGAAGAAGGTGTTGGGTAGCCTTCATCAAATTTACACTTTCTATAAAATGAGATGAAAAGCCTGTATAATAAATCTGAATATCGGATGAGAAGGTGTGAATCTCCATAAAATAGTGAGGAGGCAATGTCATTAAATCATTCTCACCAATATCATAGGTAATGGCATTAATCGTTACTTGTATGGAACCTTTTATGCAAAGAATAAAAAAGCCGGATTCAATCATACATGGAAAATTCTGGTAGCCGTTCAATAAATCTTTCGCAAATCCCTCTCCTATCACATAATCAACTGGCAAATCATACTTTGGTATATCACTTTCCATTATTGTTTTTCGTTTTTGACTTTAAAGATAAGGATTATTGAGTTTCAATCCGTTGAATAATTAAAATCAGAACACCGAATCATAAAAAAATAACATCTATATTTTATTTATAAGAAAGTGAGCCGGATATAAAAACGGGATATGGAAAGCTGTTATAGTGCTTTTCCATATCCCATCCTTGTTAATCTAAAATCTATTTATAGAAAGATTTATTGAATATCCAACGCATCAAAAGCGAGCCCATCCATCTTTTCTGCCGAAAGTAATACTTTATAATGTCCGGCATTAATAAAGGTTCCGGTAGTGGTGCTCATCATCTTCCATTTATCCGGTGTCTCCGGGAAGGTCAATACATCCTCTTTCAATACTACCCCTTTCGAATCTATGAACTTCATGATGACAGGCATTGGTTTTCCGGTAGTATTCATATACTTAAAGCGAAGCGCATACACTTGAGCCAGTCCGGTAGAAACATTCCACTCAATACTGCTCCCTTTTCCTTTACCAAAGAATATTCCCATCTGTTTACGATGTTCTTTCTTTTGGAATTTACCTTTTAGTGTAGCCGTTTCCGCTTCGTATGATATACTGACACGGGCGTTCTTGTCTTCAGGAAGCAACTCTTTTGGAGTCTTTTCCATCACTTCTTTATCTGCCTTTTCCCAACTCCAATCGGATGCTGGGAATACCGTCGGTTTCAGTTCCTCATTTGTGGAAGCAATAGCGATACCCGAAATCAAGGCTTGACCAGCTTTCACTTCCGGGAAATGAATTCTTAACATTCCCCCTGTCACTGTGGCATATACCACCTTCTTGCAAACTCCGTCATGACCACTTTCTGCCCAGATATCCAAGTCGTCTAATACGACAGAATCATTCACGGCAACATCGAAGATACGCAGCCCTTCACAGTCGGTAGAAGCACTTCCGCCTGTGCCATGCCAGGGTTCTGTGAAATACAGTTCAATACGATAGGTTCCATCTGCCACAGGAAAACGATATTCCAACTGATGACGCCCGAAACGGAAATGTTGGAATAACTTCCAGTCACGAGTGCCACGAATCGGATCATTGGTAGTACGTTGGCTGGCAAGATATGAATTCAGATCCTTGAAGTTTTCTGCCCATGAATGGGAATAGTTCGTATTATCCTGCAACCACAACTGTCCGAAACTATCCGTATAATCATCTCCTCCGCAATTTAGACGATATAGATAATTATATCCTGCCTCTCCTTTCAATATTTTTTTATCGTCCTGATAAAGAAGTTCGAAATTCGGGGCCTGTTCCAAACCTTTAAACACAATCAGGTCTTCCGCTACCGGTTTACCTTTATAATATCCCACAGCACGAAGTACGTTATAGCGAATATCACGGTTTTCCCACATAAAATGAGTGCCCACTCCATTGTTCTTTTTACGTCCGAGGAAGGTTGCCTTTTCACTTGTCATATCATTGTAAAGCAACACTGAATCACAATTACTGTAAGCCTCTATAGTAGCACGGCGACGTCCTTTCTCAAAACGGTCAGCCCATGTATGGGATACGAGATAGACCATCGGATCTTTGGCTGCGGAAACATAGTTGGCACGATACATATAATACACATCCAACGGTTCTTCCCACGGAGTAACCAATCCTTTGTAATTGAACGGACCGACTTTATCTATTTGACGATATGCTTCATCCGGTTGGCGACGTCCGGGATTGTCATGGCTGCTGTATATCCACTGAAACTGTCCGCAAACACTATCTTTAACCTGCTCCGCCAAACGGATTTTGGTTTCCATCAACTGGCACATACGGTCTTCACTCCACACACCATTCACTTGGAAATCTCCCGGTTCCGTATGCAAACCGATGCTTCTCCATGCTCCATATTCCCCATTCAATAATTGGTTAGCTTGAGAAAGTTCCTGACTATATTTAGTCACATCTCCCCCATACGTACCGCTCCAATTCTGAATCACATTCCAGTCTGTACCTTCACCGCCATTACAAGTTGTAATGACGCGCATTGTCTTTGCAGTCGGGTCCATCTCACGAATAATATCACTGCATTCCTGTGCAAATTCACGAGGTAAAGTACTTTCATTCTGTAATCCCCACATTACCACTGAAGGAGAATTGCGACGTTCTTTCACCCATTGACGAAGTAACTTCTTGAAGTTCTCGCGAAACTCCGGAGTATCATACCATACATGAGCAGATAATTGTGTCCAGAACAGGATTCCCTCTTCATCCCAATACTTCTGATAGTCGAGATGATGGGGCTGGTGAGCATCCCGGAATGCATTAAACCCGGCCGCACGTATCTGTTTTACTCTTGCAGCCACCTGTTCATTGCTGAATGCATGGCTCTGTCCAAACTGATGTTCGTACTCGCATACCCCATTAATAAACACCGGTTTTCCGTTCAGATAAAAACGTCCGTCTCCATCATTCCGTTTGACCGGCCAGCTAATGGTACGGATACCAAACGGTGTTGAGATTTCATCCGTAGTTTTTGTATCACGCTTAATCATACTGGCTAGTTTATAGAGATATGGATTTTCTGTATCCCACAAAACAGGTTTCTCGACAGGAGCTTGCTGGCGAACGACTTTCATTTCTCCCGGAGCCAAAGTTACTTTCTCCACCAAACGGAAAACTTGTTTTCCATCGGCATTGCTTAGTTTATTGACCAACTCTATCGTTTCTGTTGCCTTACCATAATTCTTAACCTCCGTTTCAATAAATACGTTAGCAGCCTTTTCATCATTCCAGATGTGTACACCAAAAGGTTCTATACGAATTTCATCGGTCACCTCCAGCACCACAGGACGGAAAATACCGAAGGGCTGTGACCCCTCACTGAATCCCCATTCCGATGAACATCCACCACATACCCAAGGCATATCGGCAATCATTTCCGGATGCTCGGCTTTTACTTCCAGGCGATTTGTTCCCTGCTTCATTGCATCTGTAACGTCCAAGGTTAATGTAGTACGTCCAACAGGATGACGTCCGAAGTCCGTTCCGTTTACTTTAATGGTAGCGTATGTACCCACTCCATCAAAACGAAGGAAATATCGTTTCCCGGATTTTATATCGGCGGTGAAGTCTTTCACATACATGGCAGTTCCATGCATATTTCCATGTGTCAACTGGCGATATCCATAATAATCATCCCAATTATGAGGGATATTCACCGTCTTTGCAGGCATCATAAAATTACCTTTCAAATGAGTCGCTTCTGTAATCCAGGTCTTCCAATCCTCATTCAATGTAGTGATTAACCGCCGATCTTTAATTTCCGGTTTCGGAAAGCGAACCGCCGAACGTCCCATCGGCTTACTGGTAGCGATGGCAATGCCACGTTGCTCTGCGTTGTTTACCGCACAATAAAAATGATAAACCACTCCATCATGCTTTACCACATAACTCTTATGAGCAAACAATTCATCGTAGTTCTTGGAAGGGATAACCAGGTCGGCTCCTTTCCAGTCAGTCCAGTTCACCAAATCATAGCTGGCGGCAAACGTATTGAATGCCTTATATTTACGCGAAGGTTCAAAAGCAGAGAAATAGAACATCACATACACATCTCCCATCTTCTGGATATGTGCATCTCCCGTAATCGTTCCATCCGCTTCATGTGCAAAGACCGGATTTCCCGGATAACGTTTCCAGGTCTTCATATCCTTGGAAAGAGCGATGCCGACACGTTCTCCTTTTAAATCCGTTTCTGGATGACGACCACCTGCATTGTAATACATTACAAACGGAGCGCCCAACGTTTTATCCTTATCCCAATAAACGGTACTCTTATATTGAGTCAGTTTCTCCCACCATTGGGCATCTTTATCATGGATGCTCAAGATCGGTTTGTCTAGAGATTCCCATTCGTGGGCAGTGGAAATATCTCCTTTTGTTGATGCCAGTCCGATGTAAAGCGGAGCTTTCACTGCTTCGTAGCCGGCGCCTTCGCCACCGATATACGTCATCCAATGGCGGCCTTTATAAGTTTGAAGTTCATAGCTTCCACCCCATTCCATATCCGGTAATGCAGGAAAGCCGCCACGCTGGTTACAGTCCCATTTTCCATCCCGATAAGAAAGAATTCGTCCCAAAGTACGCCATTCAAGCAAATTGTCGCTTTCCGCTATCCATGTCTCGTATCCGCGTCCGTCCGTTCCACTTTTACCGTTATAGACGACGTAGGTCATCAACCACTTGTCTCCCTGACGGAAAACGGTAGGGCAATCGATCTTATGATGATTGTCTGCCGGTGCGATGGCAAGACCGTACTTATACGGTGTCTTCACCTCCTCATAAATCTGCTCCATCCGTTCCTGCGGAACTTCGCGTTGCGCATACAGAGAAAAGGTAGTGGTTATACTAAAAACAGCCAGCAATAACTTCTTCATAATATTTTTCATCTATAATCTAATGAGATTAGTAAAATAACCAATCCATTGTTTCTTCATCCCCGGCAAGTCCGGCATTACGCACCTTCATATCTGCAGCAGTAAATCCTAGCACTTGCAGATAACCTTTGGGTAACATCAGCGTATGCTTTCCGGCCGGAAAACTATATGCATGTACATTTGCCAAAGGCATTCCGTTGATACGGACAGCATTCGTCAACACAGGTTCCGCCTGACCGTAATCATTGGCTGATGCATCGATTTCCAGTTTCGGAGCCTTTGCATACTTTTTCTGGTCATCTTTGAAATAGGCTACTAATAATTTCACCGGAGCATCTGTTTCGAAAGTGATACTCGTGCCTTTCTCTCTCTGCTCGTTTCCATTGAAACGAAGCGCTTTCATTCCTTTCAATTCAGGAGCTACTGCTTCTATCTTACCCGGAAGATCGACAAATAAAGAAGTACCCTCCTCCACTTTCACTGCCGGATAATTAGAGATCAGTTTTACGTTTGCAGGAGCCCAGGCAGCAATCTCTACAGTTTCAGCCACCGCATTTCCATTCTGTTTTTCTTTCAACAGGGCGAGATTAGCTTTGAAGTTCTCCAATTCTTTTTCGTAGTGTACCAGCAATTCTTTCCAAGTCTTATTCTTTCCATCATCTCCACCGATAG
>OGPZ01001936.1_pt1 | contig 13634 bp, 8 predicted proteins | sample 1553111 | NCBI WGS metagenome assembly OGPZ01 (sample SAMEA2579968, study PRJEB22360) | human gut metagenome
GGGATCATTAGCCTTTTTATTTTAATACACTATATAGAATCGCGGAGACGCTTACGAGACGCTTACACGTGAAAGGATGGGTGAAGGGAACACCCTTCACCTATAAACTGCTTATAGATAGGATAATACAAGGAAAAGTGAAGGGTGAAGAGATTGTTCATTATAACTCTTCGCATACCCGCATTTCCATACCTTTATATACCACTACAATCTTGTGTAGTTGCGTGGAGCCAATAGCTTGTTTCACCGTGTCCGTGTCGGCATAGCGGTTGGCCTGGGCGATGGCTTCCTGACGCAATTCCTCCACACGGTTTTCAGAATCGCGATATTTGGCGTACTTCAACTCAACGATGTAGCTGTGCTTCATGTCAGAATATATGTCCAACATGGGACAGAGGAAAATATCGACGTAACCCGCTTGTGTATCTTGCTCGGAGATAGGACGGTAGAAGCGGTTTTGCGCAGTCATGGCCAAGGTGAAGCCGTGAACGAAGAATTCGCCCTTTTGCTTGTCACGCTGGGATGCATAACGTTTCAGGCAGTCGGCAATGTAACCGAAATAGGCTTGCCAATTGCCATCATAGGCGAGCTGACTTGAAAGTTCGCTCTTTTCGTAGCTGCTGAAATTTAAGTCTGCGTCGTTGTAGGTATTCAGCAAATAAGTGTAGAGCTGCTCTTGAACCACCAGGTTCGGAATGGTCAGTTTGGTCTTGCCTTTATCTATTCCGCTAATGGTCAACATTCCGAAATAGTAGAGCAGGCTTATAAAATTGTCTGGATTGGTGATGTTGACGGCAGGGAAACCCTTCTTCAGTTCACCGGTGATATAGCCTTGACTCACTAAAGTTTGAATGACGGAAGCATCGTGTGCAAACTCCTTATCCTTTCGAATGAGCATACGCAGCTTTTCATAGTCGATACGTATATTATCTTCTATCATTTCTCGTGGTGCTTTGCCGTTATCTATGTAATTCTTCACGAAGTAGAGCACCATGTTGGAGTTGTACATGGTAGTTTCACCGTAACAATCCTGTGCGAAGCAATAATTGTCGTACCACGGTTTCATTATTTCAATTAGTTCGTCAACAGTATGGCGGAAAGGGCTGTTTGTTGAATAGTAAGTCAGCATTTCGCGCACTTCTTCTTCGGTGAACCCCATCATTTGGTTAAATTGGGGTGTAAGTGAGTAGTTCGTGCCGATGTTGAAGCCACTCGTCAGGTCATCCATCGTTACGGGGCTTACGCCGGTGATGAAACAACGCTCTATGCTGGAATAAGTTCCTGCCTTCACCTTATTGAAGAAAGCACGCAGATAACCTTCGCCATGCGTTTCATCAGTGTAGCGGTGCAAGCTTTCCGCATCGGAAAGGATGGCGTTGGTGAAGTGGTCGTATTCGTCGATGAAGAGATACATTTTCTGTTCGGCACGTTCGCACTCCGAAACCAAATAGTCCAGTTGGTTGACAGCCCCGTCCTTTTCGTCCAATCGTTCTCTGATGCCGTGTGGTAGAAGGTCGGAGTAGACTTCACAGAAGAAGTCGAAGCGGATTTGGCAATGTGCATCCAGTCCTTTTCGATAATCGTTCAGTTCGCCGGTGATGCCTGAAAAGTTAAGGTAAAGCACCAGGTAGCTGTTGCGGTTTGCTGTGGGATGCTTCCCGATGTAGAGGTCGCCGAATAAATCGTTGAACTTATCGCGGGTACGCACATCGTAGTAGTGTTGCAGTACGTTCAGCGTGAGGCTTTTGCCGAAGCGGCGGGGACGGATGAAGAAAAAGAACCGGTCTGCCTGCTCTATCATAGGAATGAAGCGGGTTTTGTCTACATAATAATAGTCTTCGCGGCGGATGACTGCGAAGTTCATCATACCGTAAGGCAAACGCTTTCTGTTGGGTACTATATATTCCATTGGATCCATCTTCTGTCCTCCTGCTGATTTCTTATTTTATAACTTGCTTATTAATAGCGTTAACGACACAAAGATAGTAAAAGTTCTTGTTGGGTACGAGGCATCCTCAAAAAAGTATTGGAAAAACTCATTCACACTAAGAACTGCAGCCCTGGCAAAGCTATTTTGAAACAGCAGTGAAGGGGTGGAAATAATTCTCGGGGTTAGCTTGTATTTACTGAAAGATACTGTATTTTTGTGCAGAACTAAAAAAAGAACAGACTATGTTGGACATTATTTTGATCGTAATTAGTGCCCTTTGTATGATAGCCGGGTTAGCAGGCTGTATTCTGCCGTTTCTTCCCGGTCCTCCTATTGCTTATGTGGGGTTGGTCATTCTGCACTTCACGGATAAGGTACAATATTCTACGACACAATTAATCGTATGGTTATTGATTGTAGCTGTTTTGCAGGTATTGGATTATTTCACTCCGATGCTGGGAAGTAAATATAGTGGCGGTAGTAAATGGGGTAATTGGGGATGTATCATAGGAACTCTTGTCGGTCTTTTTTTCTTGCCTTGGGGCATTATTCTCGGTCCGTTTCTAGGGGCGGTGATTGGTGAACTATTAGGAAATAAAGAGTTCTCGCAGGCACTTAAATCAGGTGTGGGCTCTTTACTCGGATTTATATTCGGAACTTTACTGAAGTTCGTTGTCTGTGGTTATTTTTGCTATCAATTTATCATAGGTCTTATTCGGTAACCTATTTGATGTTGTAAAACATTCGTAAGAATAACCTATCTATTGCCTTTACATAGAGTACTAAATCGATGTGTGTTCGTCTTTATTGAAGTAGCACATTGAGGTAGTACCATGAAAAAGACTTTTATTTATCTTTCTTTTATCATTTTCTTGGGGTGGTTTCCCTCGCTTTTTGCGGGAGAAATTTATGTATCCCTGCAGGGGAATGATAAGAATTCCGGGACAAAGGAAGCTCCGTTTTATACATTAAACCGGGCAATCAAGCAGGCTCGTGAATGGCGTAGACTGAATCGGCCGGAAGTAGCCGGAGGAATTTATATTCGTTTGGAAGAGGGTGTTTATGCCCAGCGCAATTCTCTATTTCTTCGTCCAGAAGATAGTGGGACACCCGATTCTCCAACAGTGATTTGTGCAGTAGATGGTGCTCATCCTGTGATTAGTGGTGGAGTTGCTGTTACGGGGTGGAAGCGTGGATGTAATCATCCGGCAATTCCTGAAAAGCTAAAGCAGAAGATATGGTCGGCAGAGGCTCCCCTAATAGGAAATAGAAGGGTAGAAACCCGGCAAATGTGGGTGAACGGTCATAAAGTTCAAAGAGCTGCGCAATTTCCTGACGGAGGATTGGAACGAATGATTGACTTCAATCCGGAAGAACAAACAATAACGATCCCCGTTTCTCAAAGTGTAAATCCGAAGAGACTACAAAATGCCGGCCAACTGGAAATGATTGTCCATCAACGCTGGGCGATTGCTATTTTGCGCGTGAAAAGTATAGACGCGAAAGACGGACAAGCTGTAGTTCGCTTCCATGAACCCGAAAGTCACCTGGAGTTTGCTCATCCCTGGCCGCAACCCGTCATCGGAGGAGAGAAAGGAAATTCTTCCTTTTGCCTGACCAATGCACTGGAATTGCTGGACCAACCCGGTGAATGGTTCCAGGAATATCCTTCCGGCACGATTTACTATTATCCGCAGGCGGGCGAAAATATGGAAACAGCTGAAGTGATTATCCCTGCCTTGGAAACTTTAGTGACCATAGACGGTACATTGTCTCGTCCGGTAAAACATATACAATTTAACGGAATTACTTTTGCGCATACCTCCTGGATGCGTCCTTCTTTTCAGGGGCACGTCACCTTGCAAGGGGGATTTCCTTTATTGGATGCCTATAAACTACAAGAACCGGGGCTTCCGGAAAAAGCGGAACTGGAGAACCAAGCCTGGATCACCCGTCCCGAAACAGCGATACGTGTAAAAGGTGCCGAACATATTGATTTCAAGCATTGCACGTTCCGTCATTTATCATCCACCGGACTGGATTATGAATGGGCAGTCACAGCATCGAGCGTCGAAGATTGTCAATTTACGGATATTGGAGGAACGGCTTTACTGGTCGGCGCGTTTCCGGACGGAGGATTTGAGACGCACGTCCCTTTTATTCCTGTTGACGTACGGGAATTATGTTCCCATATTACTATCAGAAACAATTTCATCAGTAATGTGACTAATGAAGACTGGGGATGTGTAGGTATCGGCGCCGGATATGTCAGAAACATGGATATTTCTCATAATGAAGTCTGCCATCTGAACTATTCAGGGATTTGTGTAGGCTGGGGATGGACATCGCTGGAGAGCGGAATGTGCAATAACCGGATAGAAGCAAACTATGTACATCACTTTGCCCGTCGGCTATACGATGCAGGCGGCCTGTATACTCTTTCCAACCAGCCGGGTTCCGTCATGCGAAATAACCGGATCGAACATTTAATCGAAGCCCCCTACGCTACGAATGACCGTGCTTTTTATATCTATCTGGATGAAGCTACGGACGGATATACAATGGAAAACAACTGGTGTCCCGCTGAACGTTTTGATTCGAACCGCCCCGGGAAAAAGAACGTGTGGAAGAATAACGGGCCTCAAGTGGCGGACAGTATTAAGTACAAAGCCGGAAGAATAAAGCAAGATTGAAACAAATCAATGGATTAACATAGTCATCAATGTACTAGTATAGCAATCAATAAACTAGTGTAATAATCATTAGAACTAGACTAGTATGGTAATCATTCAAACTAATATGATAATTATAGTAATCAATAAACGATATTTAATCAATAAAATAGATGAAACCAACGAACTACCACTTATTTGATTTCCTTGATTTCGATACCGAGTTATCAAGGAATGAGTCGCTTTGGAAAGCATACAAGCCAACGGCTGTTTATGAAAAGGAAGGAGATATTTACGTAACAGTTCCCTTTCAGAAGCAAAAGCTGGCTAACGATATGATGGCGGATACCGATGTTCCCCAGGAGGAATATACGTTAATCATCCGTCAGTATAACATCGGCATCACCCGCCTGTTTCTTGGCTTCGGCGATTATGTACTGACAGATGAGTCGGAAATGCTACAATTCAGTGACCGGATTCAGAAAGTGCCCCTGTTTATAAAAGAACAAAAAGGAAAATGGATTCTTTCGACGGAAGACGGAACGAAGCGTGCCATTATCAATGTGGAAGAGCCTCTATTAGACCGATGGAGCGAATTGCTACCCGACCCTCAAGAAACGCTTGACATCACTTTATACCCTGACGGAAAGCGTGAAATCCGCTTGTCAGCCTACGACCATTTTTCGCCTCCCCGCTACGATGCGCTACCTGTTGCCTTTTGCAAACGCGACGGTCGGAAAGAACGTGCAACGCTTTCTTTTGAATGTAAGCCCGATGAATGTTTTGCCGGAACCGGAGAACGTTTCTTTAAAATGGACTTAAGCGGACAGACTTTTTTCCTAAAAAACCAGGACGGGCAAGGAGTCAATAATCGGCGTACTTATAAGAATATCCCTTTCTATCTATCCAGCCGCATGTATGGAACATTCTACCATACATGTGCTCATAGCAAGCTCTCGCTGGCCGGACATTCCACCCGTTCCGTCCAGTTTCTAAGCGACCAGGCATTGTTGGATGTATTTGTAATAGGCGGTGATACGATGGAAGATATTCTTCGCGGTTATCGTGACCTGACCGGCTATCCGTCTATGCCTCCTCTTTGGAGTTTTGGCGTTTGGATGAGCCGTATGACTTATTTCAGTGCCGATGAAGTAGATGAAATATGCGACCGCATGCGTGCCGAACACTATCCCTGTGATGTCATTCATCTGGATACGGGCTGGTTCCGTACCGATTGGCTCTGCGAATGGAAATTCAATGACGAACGGTTTCCCGATCCGAAAGGATTCATCGGGCGGTTGAAAAAGAACGGCTATCGTGTCTCTTTATGGCAACTTCCATACGTTGCGGAAAATGCAGAGCAGATTGATGAAGCCAGAGCCAATGATTATATAGCCCCATTGACCAAACAACAAGCGACCGATGGTTCCAACTTCTCCGCCCTGGATTATGCCGGAACAATCGACTTTACTTATCCGAAAGCAACCGAATGGTACAAAGGACTATTGAAACAACTCCTGGATATGGGAGTAACCTGTATCAAAACCGATTTCGGTGAAAACATCCACATGGACGCCCTCTATAAAGGTATGAAGCCGGAATTGTTGAACAACCTGTATGCCTTGCTTTATCAAAAGGCCGCTTACGAAATTACGAAAGAAGTGACAGGTGACGGCATTGTCTGGGCACGTTCCGCATGGGCGGGATGCCAGCGTTATCCTTTGCATTGGGGAGGCGATTCATGTAGCTCTTGGGATGGAATGGCAGGTTCTCTGAAAGGCGGTCTGCATTTCGGTCTGTCGGGATTTGCTTTTTGGAGCCATGATGTTCCCGGCTTCCATACATTGCCCAATTTTATGAACTCGGTAGTAGCAGATGATGTGTACATGCGTTGGACTCAATTCGGCGTATTCACATCGCATATCCGTTATCACGGAACCAATAAGCGTGAACCCTGGCACTATCCGGCCATAGCTCCGTTGGTGAAAAAGTGGTGGAAATTGCGTTATTCGCTCATTCCATACATCATAGAACAAAGTAAACTAGCCATAGAAAGCGGCTATCCGCTCTTGCAGGCACTCATTCTGCATCATCCGGAAGATAAACTTTGTTGGCATGTGGATGATGAATACTATTTCGGCAATGATTTCCTGGTAGCTCCGGTGATGAACAGCGAGAACCGTCGGGATATCTATCTTCCCGAAGGAAAATGGGTGAACTTCTTTACGGGAGAACGTCTGGAAGGAGCATGCTGGCTGAAAGACGTATACGTTCCATTGGAAGAAATGCCCGTATATGTGCGTGCAAATGCCGTGATACCCATCTATCCGGAAGACGTGGACTGTACGGATGAAATGGATTTAAGCAAGAGCATGGCTTTACGCATAGATAATGATTATAAAGGATTTTGGACTATGATAGATTGTGGTAGAAAATTAATTAATTTAGTATAGTATGAAAACATGGAAGAGTAATTTAGAAGAAACAAAACAACGTTATATAAATTGGTGGAACCATAAAGGAATCATTCTCAATATGTGGGAGCACTTCCAGGAAGGAGTGCAACCACATGCAGAGATAACGTCTCCCGCACCGGCAAAAGACCTGTCACAAAAGTGGTTCGACCCTCAATGGAGAGCGGAATATCTGGATTGGTATGTGGCGCACAGCAGTCTGAAGGCCGATATTCTTCCGGTTGCGAATACCCAACTGGGTCCCGGTTCTCTAGCCGCCATTTTAGGCGGAGTGTTTGAAGGCGGGGAAGACACCATTTGGATTCATCCCAACCCGGATTTCACCGATGAAATAGTCTTTAACCCCGAACACCCGAACTGGATTCTTCATAAAGAACTCCTGAAAGCCTGCAAAGCGAAAGCCAACGGACACTACTTTGTCGGTATGCCCGACCTGATGGAAGGACTGGATGTCCTGGCCGCACTGAAAGGAACGGATAGGGTATTACTGGACACAGTGATGCAGCCCGAAATCTTGGAACAACAGATGCAGCAAATCAACGACATCTACTTCAAAGTATTTGATGAACTATACGACATCATCCGTGAAGGCGACGAGATGGCTTTCTGTTATTTCTCGTCCTGGGCTCCCGGAAAGATGAGTAAATTGCAAAGTGATATTTCGACCATGATTAGTCAGGATGATTATCGCCGGTTTGTGCAACCTTTTATTCGTGAACAATGTCAGAAGATTGATTATACCCTTTATCATCTGGATGGAGTGGGAGCCATGCATCACCTGCCTGCCTTGCTTGAAATTGAAGAATTGAATGCGATTCAATGGACTCCCGGAGTGGGCGAACCACAAGGAGGATCTCCCAAATGGTACGATTTGTATAAGAAGATTCTGGCAGGCGGAAAGAGCGTGATGGCTTGCTGGGTGACATTAGACGAACTAAAACCTCTATTGGATCATATCGGCGCGGACGGTGTACATTTGGAAATGGATTTCCATAACGAAAAGGAAGTGGAGCAGGCTATGCGGATTGTTGAAGAATATACCGGTTCTTCTACCGCTGTAAATACCAATGAACATCAACAGGATACCGACTTGGCAGCTACCGGACAGGAACGTATTTGTATACGGGAAGAACAACACCAGCAAGAGGATAAACTGAAACCTCTGTATGAAGCCATTGTTGCCGGGAAACTGGAACCTGCGGTTGAAATCACCCGACAAGCCATTGCGGAAGGAGTAGCTCCCCAAATGATTATCAATAATTATATGATTAAAGCAATGGGCGAAGTGGGACAACGTTTCCAGGATGGAAAGGCTTTTGTTCCCCAACTGTTGATGGCAGGACGTGCCATGAAAGGGGCTTTGGAACTACTGAAACCTTTATTGGCAGGAAGTGCTTCCACTACAATCGGTAAGATTGTCATCGGTACAGTGAAAGGAGATCTCCATGATATTGGTAAAAACCTGGTGGCTTCCATGCTGGAGGGGTGCGGCTTTGAAGTCATAAATATTGGTATTGATGTGACTTGTGACAAGTTTGTGGAAGCTGTGAAGGAAAACCATGCTGACATCTTGTGCATGAGCGCATTGCTGACTACTACCATGACGTATATGAAAGAGGTTATTCAGGCATTGGAAGAGGCCGGTATTCGTAATCAGGTGAAAGTGATGATTGGCGGAGCACCCGTCAGTCAGGGGTTTGCTGACGAAATCGGTGCAGACGGATATAGTGATAATGCGAATACAGCCGTAGCAGTTGCCAAAGAACTGATTGGAAATAAAAAATAGAATAAAAAGGCACGGATTACACGGATCAACACGGCTCTTAATTACATAGCCTATTAAAACCGTGAAATCCATGTAATCCTTGCCTAAAAGAAAATTAGATTTAAACTTACGTTACTTATTTAATACTTGAATTATGCATGTGAAATTCTTAGAGACATTAGATTGGAGTATTCTGATTGCCTACTTCCTTATTTTGATAGCTATTGGTATATGGGCAAGTTCTAAACGAAAAAAGGGGAGTAGTCTTTTCCTTGCGGAGAATTCGTTGAGATGGTATCATATCGGCTTTTCCATGTGGGGGACGAATGTCGGACCTTCCATGTTGATAGCTTCCGCAAGTGCCGGATTTACTACTGGTATTGTTTCGGGGAATTATGCCTGGTATGCATTTGTCTTTATATGTCTGCTTGCTTTTGTCTTTGCTCCCCGATATTTGGGTAGTCGCATTACGACATTGCCCGAATTTGTGGGAAAACGTTTCGGACAATCTACCCGTAACATCCTTGCCTGGTATACCATTATTACCATTCTTATTTCATGGCTTGCATTGACTTTATTTGCCGGTGGAGTCCTGATCCGTCAGGTCTTCGATATTCCTATGTGGCAATCGGCATTGCTGTTACTTGTCATCTCCGCTTTCTTCACGATGCTCGGCGGACTGAAAGCTGTGGCCTACACGAATGTATATCAAATGATACTGTTGATTGTAGTATCAGCCACACTGGCTATCATGGGAATCTATAAAGTGGGTGGTGTAGGAGCACTGGTGGATGCCGTTCCGGCGGATTACTGGAATCTTTTCTATCCAAATGATGACCCGGCTTTTCCCTGGCTACCTATTATCCTGGGTTATCCTATTATGGGAGTTTGGTTCTGGTGTACGGATCAGTCGATGGTGCAACCGGTTCTTGCTGCCAAGAATCTCAAAGAAGGACAGATGGGAACCAACTTTACCGGATGGTTGAAAATATTAGATGTACCTCTTTACATTCTTCCCGGCATTATCTGCCTCGCTTTATTCCCACAATTGGAGAATCCCGATGAGGCTTATATGACAATGGTGACTCATTTGTTCCCGACAGGAATGGTCGGCTTGGTATTGGCTGTATTGACAGCAGCATTGGTAAGTACTGTCGGCTCTGCATTGAATGCATTAAGTACGGTATTCACGATGGATATCTATGTGAAGAAAATCCGACCGCAGGCCAAACAGAAAGAGATTATCAGAGTGGGACAAGTGGTTACGGTAGTCGGTGCACTGATCTCTGTGATAATAACCATAGCGATCGACAGCATCAAGGGACTGAATTTGTTTAATGTTTTCCAGTCTGTACTGGGATTTATAGCTCCTCCGATGGCAGCTGTATTTCTCTTTGGCGTGTTCTGGAAACGCACCACTACTCTGGCAGCTAATATGGCTCTAACATTGGGAACAGTGTTCAGTATCGGAGTAGGAATCTTGTATTTATGGGTGTTTCCGGCAGAACAATATGATGCATGGCCCCATTTTATGCTGCTTTCCTTCTACTTATTCGTTATCATCGGAATAGGCATGATAGTAGTCAGCCTGTGGGATAAGTCTCCGCAATTGGGCATCTTGAATATGGAAAAGATAGAGGACAAACCTGCACGAATTGTTCTTATCCTATGGGGATTACTTATTGTGACTATGATCGGGCTTTACATCTTCTTCAATGGTCACTAGTTTTTATTCACTACAGAGGACGCAGAGATTATTATCTAATAATAAAAAGACTCCGTGTCTCTGCGTCCTCTGTGGTGAAACTATTTTCTACGAAAGCAATTTTCGTACGTACACAGCCCGCAAGTATATTCCAGCTTACGGACATGAGAACCCACTCCAATAATACCACTTACAGATTTGATGGGAATCATCAGGCTGGAATCTGTCAACTGAATACCACAGGGCGAAGCGACCGGAAATAAGGAGAATAGTTTTTGTTGTTCCGATACGTGCCATCCGCAATAGCCGGGGCTGTATCTGTTAGTGTGCTTCCAACCTCTCTTTTCGATAAATGCAGCCAACTTCTCTTCCATGCAATCAGCAGCCTTTTCTGCAATGATGCTCCCTAATGAGTCTGCTATATATACTTTCACCATGTCGTCCTCTTGCTGAAGCAGATGTTGAAACTTCTCAAATTCAACTCCGGCAGTTGCAGTAAAAAAGGCAAAGGCTTCCGAACCCCGTAGTTGGCGGGCAATGGTTTTACTGATTGAGAGAACCGTATCTTTTACAGTCAGTGTTGCTTTTTCAGTGTCAAGCAGTCCGTCAGTGAGGAAAAAGAAAAAACGGGGACGAAGAAGGGGAGTGATACGGTCAAGTAACGTATTTATTTCTTCTATAACCATTCCATCCGGCATAGAATCTTTATATCCCATCGCTTCGTAGATATCGGACGATGGGATTTGCAGTTTCTGGTAAGTAAGTTCCTGTTCAACCATTATTGAACTCTTCCAATGCGGTATAAAATGCGTCTATATTAATAGAAGACGTATGTGGCGGAATATCACAACCACTTGACAATACGAAATTAGGATATGCACGGGTAGTCTCCAATAGTTGCAAAGTCGCTTCCTTCATAGTCTCCGGGCCTGCCATCTTGAAAAGGCTCACCGGGTCCAGATTTCCCATTGCCAGTGCATCGGTCGGAACCTCTTTCAACGCTTCCTCCATCTTAATTTTATTCCCGAAGTGGTAAGCGGCTGCACCGGTATAAACCATCGCTTGCGTGCAATTCCCTGTGTTTCCGCAATTATGAAGCACTACGGCAAAGTGCTCATCCTGTACCTTCTCTATTATTTCTTTCACAAATAAAGAAGAATATTGCAGGCAATCTTCGTTGGATAACAGTCCTGCAGCAGGTTCAGCCATGATTACACCGTTCACACCGGTTGCTTTCAATGCCATGCAATAGCGGGTGATGAAGTCACTGCATTTTCTTAATAACGTATTGGCTGCATCGGGATTAATATAAATCAGCATCATGATTTCCGACATATCATACAAACGTCCGGCCAGCGAATAAGGACCGATGCAACCGGCAAAAACCGGACGGTCTGTAACATTTCTGGCTGTCAGCATATTTGCTTTAAGATATTCCGGGATTCTTCCTTTATTCAACGCCGGAACTTCCAGCTTTTCAATAGCAGCTTCATCCGCCAGTAAACGGCCGGACACACTGGGCACCTCATTTTTCGGAAAGATAATCTCTGCCCCGAAAGCTTCCGCTTCTACCGTCAGATCCATGATAACGGTTGCTGCCGCAGCCGGATACTTGTCACAAAGAGCTTTGATAGCCTCATAATGAACCTGCCCGTTTGTTACCGCATCATGCACCGTTTTCCCGATAAATTCGATACCCGGATGTGTCATGATCGGAATTGCAATCGTTTCCTTACGTTGGATCGTTTGGCTGATCCATTCTTTCATATTCAGTTTACCCATAATTTCAGTTTTTAATATCGTCTTGTAATAAAGACGAAGTTGCCCTTCTTTTGTAATCTCGTATATGATAAAATCTTATACTAGTATAAAAATAAAGCTGTCCTTCAAAAAGAAGAACAGCTTTACACCTATTTGATTTATCTTCGAGCTTTATTTTACTGGAATCTTATCAATACGGTTCTGATGGCGTCCGCCGTCAAATTTGGTAGAGAAGAACTCTGTCAAAATCATATCCGCTTCTTCAGTGCTGATGAAGCGTCCCGGCATAACCAGTACATTAGCGTCATTGTGCTGACGAGCCAGGTGTGCGATTTCTGCATTCCAGCAGAGAGCGGCACGAATTCCCTGGTGCTTGTTCAGCGTCATATTGATTCCGTTTCCACTGCCACAGATAGCGATACCGGGATAACATTCTCCCGATTCCACTGCAAGAGCCAGCGGATGAGCATAATCCGGATAGTCTACGCTAGCGGTAGAGTTGGTTCCGAAATCCTTGTAAGCCCAGCCTTTTGCTTCAAGCCAGCCGCGAACATATTCTTTCAGTTCAAAACCGGCATGGTCGCATGCTAATCCGATTGTTTTCATTAGAGCATTGCTTTTACTTGGTTATATACGTTCTCGGCAGTAAATCCAAGTTTCTCATCCAATACAGTGTAAGGAGCAGAGAAACCGAAAGATTCCAATCCCCAAACTTTACCGTGGCAACCTACCAGACCTTGAAGAGTGACAGGCAGACCGGCAGTCATACCGAAAATCTTCGCATCTGCCGGAAGGATAGCTTCCTGATATTCTTTCGGTTGGTTACGGAACAGACCTTCAGACGGAGCAGATACAATGCGTACCTTTACACCATCTTTGCGAAGCAACTCTGTGCCGGCTACCAATGTAGCCACTTCAGAACCTGAAGCTACCAGGATTACATCCGGATTTTCGTCAGAACCTGCTACGATATAAGCACCCTTAGCTGCCTGTTCGTAATCAGTTCCTGCCGGTAAGTTGGCAATATTCTGGCGAGAGAAGATCAATCCTGTCGGAGTAGACATATTTTCCATGGCAAGTTTCCATGCAATAGTTGTTTCTTCTGCATCGGCCGGACGTAGTACCAACATAGAGTTGTGTCCCTTATGGTTCTTCAGTTTTTCCATCAGGCGGATTTGTGCTTCCTGTTCTACCGGTTCGTGAGTAGGACCGTCTTCACCTACGCGGAATGCGTCGTGTGTCCAGATGAATTTCACCGGTTGTTCCATCAAAGCAGCCATACGTACGGCAGGTTTCATGTAATCGGAGAATACGAAGAATGTACCGC
>OGPZ01001949.1_pt1 | contig 13587 bp, 8 predicted proteins | sample 1553111 | NCBI WGS metagenome assembly OGPZ01 (sample SAMEA2579968, study PRJEB22360) | human gut metagenome
TGTCAGAATAGTTTCCCCTTGCTTTTATGAAGAATTAGCTAAAAATTAGTCAATTGTCAGTTCTACTACATAGTCAATATCTTTCGGAACCTCGGCGAATTCGAGCAAAACACCAGCTTTCGTCTTTGTGAAACGAACCGGAGACTGATCTTTAAACAAGACTGCTTTCTTAACCTTCTTGCCTGTCAATGGCAGGAACAAAGCTGCATCTTTCAGGTCGAGGATATGTACATAGAGTTTATTTCCTTTTTGTGTGGTCACTCCCCAATCATGCGGAGCAACTATGCCGCTTCGTGTTCCATAGATCGTTTCGCCATATTGTTTCATCCACTCTCCCATCTCTGCCAAGCGTTGCACAGCTACCGCAGGAAGTTCCCCATCAGGTTGAGGGCCGATATTCATCAAAAGATTGGCATTCTTACCGGCTGCCTTCACCAGATAGTGAATCAATGTCTTTGTAGATTTATAATTCTGGTCGGTAATCTTATATCCCCACATACCATTCATTGTTTCGCAAGTTTCCAACGGCAAGCGACTCACCTCCTGTCCAGAAAGTCCCGAAGCATTCTCACCCGGCAGATCGCGTTCGAAAATCTGAATATCTTCTCCATCAAAAGGCGTCTGATGATGATTGTTACCCACCAGGCAGCCCGGTTGGAGTTTATGAATCAAAGCATACTGCTCCGGTAATTCCCAGTTAAAAGATTTAGGTTGATCCCACCATCCGTCAAACCAGATGGCACCTACCGGACCATAATTCGTCAGTAACTCCGTCAACTGGTTATTCATGAATTGATAATAGCTTTTCCAATCCCCTTTCGAGTTCGAACGTCCCGTCCCCTGTCCTGTACGTCCCCAGGGATAGTCCTCACGCGCCCAGTCAAGATGAGAATAATAAAAATGAAGCTTGATTCCCTGCTTGGCACAGGCAGCTGCCAGTTCTTTCACAATATCTCTTTTAAAAGGAGTGGCTTTGACTACGTTATAATCCGAATACTTAGTATCGAACATAGAAAAACCTTCGTGATGACGGCTAGTAAAACAGATATATTTGGCTCCCGAAGCTTTAATAGCCTCCACCCATTTATCGGCATTAAACTTGGAAGGATAAAATCCACCTGCCAGTTTGGCATACTCTTTATAATTCAGATTATTGTTTGTCATAGTCCACTCACCGGAAGCGAGCATAGCGTATAGCCCCCAGTGAAGAAAAATGCCAAACTTATTGTCTTGAAATTCCTGTCGTGCTTTCAGATTCTCTTCGGCAGGCTGATAAGAAGATTGGGCAAATCCCCCTAAAACAACTCCCATTAATAACAGAAAAGAAATAAAGTGTGTTTTCATAAAAGTATAACCTGTTAAGTTTATCTATTGACGACAAAAATAGAAAATAATTATTGCAAATCAATGTATTTTATGTTTTTTCGACTCATCAGGGATAATTATATTGACAATGCATTCTACGAATTCGAAATCGATAGCCGGAAGTTACATACAGCATCCGATTTAATGTCATTCTTACTGTCTACCCCTCTTTTTAGGGAGGGGTGACAGATAGCAAGTTATCCTGAAAACAATCTTATCTTGGAAACTTTATTCCTCTATTTTTTCACGGAAAGCAATTTCATCAATCCAGAATTCTCCACCTTTCAGATCGCCCCACTCATTATACTGTTCCACAGTAAAGGTGATTTTATTAATCAGCTTCCAATCAAACTGATTCACAGAAGGCTCTACCCACTCACCACTAGGCAACACTCCCCATCCCTTTTGAAAATCAGTGAGAGGTATCTGAATAATCTCATATCCGTCTGATTCCGGTAACTGTGCCAGATTACATTCCATACGATAGGCAGCTCCCGATGCCTGCTTATCCCAAAAGAATACTTTAATTTTGGATGCAAGAGGAGTATGCTTAATAGCAAATTGGAAAACATAACTGGAAGCTCCGGCAGATACATCCAGCAAATCGGGAATTTCAACATTTACATAACAATTATTTTCCGAACCAACTTTCCAGTAAATACAATGTTCTCCTCTGTAAGTCTGCTTATTGGCTATTTCTATAATTCCTTCAGGACCCGCGTAGTAATAAGGAACCAAACCTGCTGCCCAAGCATCGTCAAAGATGACTTTCACATCTCTCATACCATCATAACTTGGAGGTACACTAAATCCTAAAGCTTTTATTAAAGGAATATTCAAATCCTTGTCAAAGTTGGGTATATCTTTGTCACTAGTGAAAAGGCTGAACTCTTTATTATAAGAAAATACAGTCCAAGCTACATGGTTCTTTTCCAAATATTTACGAACAACTTCATGCCATTTACAACGCTCCTGATTATCGAGACCAGTAAATGCCGGACATCCGAATTCACCGACAATCATTCGGCCTCTACGTTCTTTCACTTGATTAATATCTTTCACAAGTGCAGTTTCTACTGCTGCAATGTCACCTTCATCAGCATTAGAGGTGAAGAATGGTTCGTAGAAATGGGAAGTGTAGATTAAATTATCTTCCGTATATTCGGGTAATTCAGAAATAGTACGCCCTGTAGCTGCGCATATAATGATTGAATGTGTTTGGTCAATACCACGGATCAGGTCAATCAGTTTTCCTTGCACAGTATGCCAATTTTCTTTCCAATAATCACCATCCGGTTCATTCTTCAATTCGTAAACGAGTTTCTCCGAACGATTCTTGCAATGTTCTGCTATCTGTGTCCACGTCTTTTCCATAAAGCCTTGCGCATGGTCGAAGGCAAAAGCATTCGTTAAATTCCAGGAATGATTATCTACAATAACTGTAATGCCATATTGATCTCCCAGGTCTAACAAATTATCCAACTTGGTCCAAAACGTTGTCTGAAAAACATAATCAGGTGCTTCCCCCACAAAACATTCCAAGCTCATAGGAATACGTACAACATCACATCCCAATGTCTTCAGGTTGATGAATGTTTGTTCGTTTACGAGTTTACTCTCAATGGATTCAGCATCTTTTCCTGCTTCCACCTCGAAGCAATCTACGATGTTTACTCCCCGTGAAAATGCTGTCGGCATAATAATACCCGGTTCATCCGGAAAATGTTTCATATCATACAAAACATCTTCATCACCGCACGATGTCCAGGATAGCAAACTTCCAATGGCAATTACTATATATAATATATTTCTTTTCATAATTTTTACTTTTTGAGTTATTGTCCCATCATGACTGTTGCTTGTTCATCAGATGTTGATATTCTGCAAAACATACCAGCCGTTAATTATCTTCGCATTTTTTATAGCAAGCTTAATCCCCGGATCATTATTTTTAGAGGTATCTACAATAGATACCGCCCATTGGTATTTACCACTCGGTATCTGACTCAGATCAACATTCAAATGATAGGTCTGTTCTTTTTGATTTATCCATCCGGATGGCTCCGCATCCCGGTCAACGAAGCATTTTACAACTTCTCCCGTGCCATTAAGTAAAGCAAACGCCGGTTTATACTTATAATTCCAGTTGGGATGGTTATTCGGCAAATATCCTACACCTGTATTCTTCCAAGTATGTATAATCTCCATATTTTTCTTCCCATCAATAAGGATAGGCAATGTTACTTCTGATAAACTGATACGATATCCTCCCTTTATCATAAAGTCTTTTACTAAATCGGGAGCTGTCCGTCTCCATCCTTCCGTCTCCACACATTCTCGTAAATCGAGTGTGTTAAAGTGGAAATTAAGGGCATGTTGATGAGTCAGTTCATAGACCTCTCTCCAACTGTTCAGGTGGTAAGTATCTTCCGCAAATGGTTTGCAATCATCCGATGAGCATCCCCAGTAGCATGATTCCCCCACCAGTAATACTTTTCCATACATCGATTTTGCCATTTGTTGTTCTTCCGGAGTAAACCACATACTGCCAAGTCCGTCACGTCTCATCCCATAACCTTTGCCTTCATAGGCTATTCTTTTTTCTGTATCGAATCCTAATTGAGAATTGAAAGGCATTACTAACAGGACACGTTTGAAATTAGAAGAGAATAAAGTTGTGTACCAATCAAATACGGACTCTAGTTTCTGAGGATCTTTCAATGTGATATGATGGCATTCTCCCCACCATCCTAAAGAGAATCCGTCAATGAAATCTACTATTTCCGGATCATCATACTTTTTAGCAAATGCCTCTACAAACTTAGCCAACTTCTTTTGAAAAATAGGATCATCGGGATATGGAGTCCACAAATCTCCTGACATACCATTGATAGTATACCCCTCTGCTCCTTCCTGACGGACATAATCGGGGGTGGACTGACGAAGGTTGTCCTTCGAATCTATATATATCCGAAAGCATAGCTTAAGCCCTCTGTTCAAGGCTCCTTGAATCAGCTTCTTATAATTCTCATCGTATATCCAAGCATATTTACCTTCCGTCGGTTCCATATCCGACCATCGCCAACGAACATAAAAGATTGTCGCATTTTCACGGGCTGCTTTATCCTGTGCCTGCCAATAGGCGTCAGCCTCTTGTACTTCACCATTTGCGTCATCATACAATGACCATCCCATGCATGGATTCCGAAGCAATGACAGGACATCTTCTTCCAGTTTCAACGCTTTTGTACTTTCGACGGGCTCGTTAGGTGGAATTGTCTTATCATTACTGCAAGCACTTAAACAACAACTATATAAAAAGCCTATTACTAATAAGAATCTTATTGATTTCATTATATTTCAGTTATTATGTAAATATTGTATCCTATATAAAACATCTCTACCACAATGGATTTTGAATAAGAGATTGACTCTTTTGAACTTCTTCCAAAGGAATCGGATATAAATACATGGCACGCTTCCAAGCTCTATTTTCAAGTAATGTACGCCGATAGAAAGAGGTAAGATCTCCTATAGGGTTATCTCTCTTCCCATTCAGGTTCATTCCATGAAGAGCAGTTTGGTCGGCATCTTCTCCTGTCCCGCAAATCATCCAGCGGCGAATGTCAAAATAGCGTTGCCCTTCTGCAAACAATTCCACCTGGCGTTCCCGTTGAATGGCTTTTCTTTGTAAAGTCTGATTGCCTATGATGTCCTTCTTTCCCATATTTTTCAACTGTTTGTAAGTAGGTATGCCTGCCCGTTCTCTGACTTTATCCAAATAGATAATAATATTCTCATCTGACGGATCTATTTCATTGCATACTTCAGCGTAATAAAGATAAAAATCAGCTAAGCGGAATAATATGGACGGACGCGCCCAACTTTTTACGTAGCTACCAGTATTTAGAATTTGCCTGTTTTTGAATTTGCAAAGGAGATAGCCAGACCTGGGGGTGTCTGCTGATGAATTATCAGAAGCTTCTCCTTTTGCAAATCCATTGCCGTAATCCGGCTTTCCGGGAGGCTGAATGTGCCAGCTCTTTCCCTCATAACTTACACCTGCGTAGAATCGCGGCTCTCTATTGGCATACATGGTAAAAATATCAGGATCAACCCTTTTGCTTTCATTGCATGGATTGACTACCGCTGTAATTCCCTCTTCAGAATAGTTGGTACCCGGATCTTTAATGGTAAGACCATCATTGCAAAAGAATAAATCTACCATTTCCTGAGATACACCTACATGAGCCCAACCGCCAAATATATCTCTGGGATCCGTATTTTTCTCCATCGCATCTCCAATAGAATATCCATTGACACCCGTAGCCCACAATATTTCATCATTGTATGCCTGGAACAGTTCGTATACAGACTTATCCGCATCTATTTCTCCGTTACTTTTTCGCACTTCATACAGTTTATGCTGATTCAGTTCGGCATTCTCCAGCAATCTTTCCAAATGTCGTTTAGCTGTTTGCCATTTACTTGCATCGTAGGCGGGAAACAGCAAAGTTCCGTCCTGGTTTTTCAATTCCATAGCTTCCGGATATCCCCCGTTATAGAGCTTGGAGGAAGCAAATACCCACAACTTGGCGCGAAGTGCCAAAGCAGTTGTTAAGGTAGGACGTACTATTTCATTCAGATTATAGCGGTCGTTGCCCGAAGCATTTTTATTAGTAATAAGCGTAACTGGCAAATCACCCGAAGTGATGACTTCCTCCAATAAATTATCAATGTATTTAACGAATCCATCCACTGAATTTCGTGGAAAATCGAAATCATTTCTTTCAGGGTCAGCCAATTCTGTAACAATAGGAGTTGGTCCATAAAGTTCAAATAGAGAGAAATAACTATAGGCAATCAGAAATTTAGCTTCCGCTTTCATTCTTCTTACATCTTCCTCTGTCAATTGTGTCTGATCGTCTTTTCCTCCTTTCGGTTGTGCTCTTTCGAGAAAAATCATGGCATCTCTGATATATTTATAAAGGACATCCCAACGATGAAATTGAGCGGTACCCGCATTGAAGCCAGAGGACATGATGGAAGAGTTAGGTCCTGAACTCATTAATATTTCGCCATTGATTGAATTCCAGATTCCTTTCAATCCCGATTGGTCAGGATTACCAGTAGATGAGAATTCAGAAATGCAGTTAAAAAGTCCTGCATGCCAGCGTCTGATATAATTGGGGTTATTGAAGACTTCTTCTAAAGTCAGATTTTCGGCTATTTCATTAGAAACATCCAAGTAATCCGCACAAGCAGAAAAAAGATTTAATATACTGCTCATACAAATAATCCATAGTATCTTTTGTATTATCTTTTTCATTTTTTTTACTTTTAAAGTGTAACTTCCAATCCAATAGAATAGGTACTGCTAAGGGGATATTTGGCTCCGGATGCAGCATTTCCAAGCTCCGGATCCCAATATTTAACTTTATCCCACACCGCTACATTGTTTCCTTGCAAGTAAATGCGGAGGTTCTGGATTTTTATATTTTGCAATAGTTTCTTATCAAATTCATATCCTATTTCGATATTTTTTAACCGTAAAAATCCTGCGTCACGATACCACCATGTACTGTTGGAAGTGTTATGCGTATATTCTGATGAATGCATTCTCGGGAAAAAAACATCTTGATTATAAGGATCATCCGCCCTCCACCGATTCAGCACCTCCGTTCTAGCCGACGTATTGTCTCTACCGATAGTAAAAGGTACAATATTAGTGATGTTACTAATCATATTAGTTGAAGTGTGAGCTACTCCCTGAAAAAATACCCCCACAAAGAAACCTTTCCACTCTGCGTTTAACCCAAATCCATATACAATTTCCGGCAATGAGGGATAATATCCGTTCTTATACGTCATGTCATAAGAATCAATGACATGGTCGTTATTCAAGTCTTTGTATTTTATATCCCCCGGAGACACATTGGCAGATGGCTTGGGTAAATGATCTTTTAAAATAAATTTTTGTGCACCATTGGCAGGATCCGTTTGAATATCAAAATCATCGGGAGTATATAAACCTTCGGCGATATATAGTTTAGGTTGTCCTATCGCATTCCCGGTTTCCAGTAACCAGGGATAAGGTTGAGGAATTTCATCGCGTTCAACTATCTTATTCTTCGCATAAGTGATATTACCCCGTGCTGACAGACTGACTTCACCGATATTTTGTTTCAATATAATACTCGCATCTACTCCTTTATTGGTCGTAACACCAAAATTTTGAAAGGGTTTACTCCTAAAGCCTGTTGCAGAGGGAAGTGTTTCTCTCTGAATCAAGATGTTATCTCTTCGATTTGAGAAATAATCGAAGGAAATGTCTACTCTTCCTCTAAAGAAGCCGAAATCAGCACCGACATTAATTTTCCTTTCCTTTTCCCAAGACAGATTAGGAGCATTGAACGTTCCCTCTACAATACCGTCCAACCAATTAGAAGCTCCGCCATTTGCTCCGGGTGTTAATCCGAAATTGTATCCTGAAGCTCTAGTATTGATACTTCCCCGATAAGGAAAACGAGTATCATAACCTATATTGTCATTACCAGTGACTCCAACAGATGCTCTTATTTTTAATTTATTGATGTAGTCTTCTATTCCTCTCATGAACTTTTCATGGCTCACAAACCATGCTACTCCTACTGCAGGAAACATCCCCCAACGATGTCCGGAAGCGAAGTTTTCACTACCGGTGATACCTACGCTAGCCTCAAACATATAGCGGTCATCATATCCATAAGTGGCACGACCTACCATACTTTGTTTACGATAAGGAAGTAGTTGAACTCCTTCTTTATCCTGATATTGAGTTTCTTTCTGCATATATAGCAATAAACCTGTCACATCATGTTTTTGAGCAAAAGTGTGCTGATAATTCAAAGAAGCCTCCATATATATTTTTTTAGATCCAGAAGTTCCCTCTTTCCAAGGATCTCCCAATGGAGAACCTTCTTTCATTACTTTTTTTACCAAGGCTCCATTTTCATCACGTCTTAATGCATTATATGTTTTGGGAGTTTTACTTCTTTTCATAGTGGATGTGAAATCGGCATCAAAACTAATCGTACCTTTTATTGATAGTCCATCCGTTATGAAATTCAATTTCTGATCCAGCGTTACTTTAGACTGTATAAATGCATTCCACGTTTTAGTGTATCCGCTGTTGTTCAGCATATTATAAGGCTGATTGTACCGTCCCCATCCATTCGAGCCATGATCGGAAGCCGTACCGTCGGAATAATACATTGGAATGACGTGTGTTGGAAAGTGTACTATATATTCGAATATCTCATCCGAAGAAAACCCTGGATTGTTTTTGCGAAGATATTGACCACTCATATCTACAGATAGCAAGGTGGTCTTTGTTAAATCCATATCGATATTGGAACGCAAGTTGAAACGTTGCAAACCAATATTGGCATCATACTTCTCTGTCGGGTTAGATTTAAAAATACCATCTTCCGAATAATAAGACCCGGAAGCAAAGAATCTATTCCTTTCAGAACCTCCTCTGAAATTAATTGTATAACGTTGGCTTTGTGTATGCTCGTTGAGTAAATCCATCCAGTTGACAGAAGGATACATATCCGGATCTACTCCACTTTTATATTTATTAAGTATTTCATTGGAAACATCAGGAATGAAGAATTTTTCGTTGGGATTTCCCTGATCATTCCAGACCGCTTCATTCCACAGAGACAAATAACGATAAGCATCCATCAGTTCCGGCAAACGATTGGGAGTAATGACACTATATTGTGCCGTGAAGTTCATGGTCGTTTTTTGAACTTTACCACGCTTGGAAGTGATAAGTACCACTCCATTAGCACCTTCAGCCCCATAAACAGCGGTTGCTGCCGCATCCTTCAATACTGTAAATGATTCAATTTCATCTACATCAATGTCATCCATACCACGTGGTATACCATCGACAATCACTAAAGGAGAAGTACCTCCGGCATACGAACTTTGTCCCCGGATGTAAAAGGCAGCTGCATCGTTTCCCGGCTCACCGCTGCGCTGTACAGCAATGACACCAGCTATTTGTCCTGCTATCGAATTACGAAGATTTCGCTGTTTCACATTTAGTTCTGCCGGACCAATGGAGTTTAATGAAGCCACAACACTATTCTTCTTCTGTTGTCCATAGCCGATTACTACCACATCCTCCAACCCTACAGAAGATTCTGTCATACGAACATTAATATTGGTTTGTTCTTTCAATACCCTTTCCTCCACGTTGTGTCCAATATAACGAAACACCAGAGTAACACCGGGACTAACATCGTTCAAGATATAATTTCCATCCAGATCCGAGGTCACGCCTTGAGTGGTTCCTTTAACCATTACGGTTGCACCGATGACAGGATTTCCATCTCCATCGGTAATCAATCCCGTAACACTTCTTTTTTTCTGCTGTTTTTGTTGCTGAGGAGCTTCCATCCCTTTATCCTCCTTTTTCCTCGCCACTGAAATGTAATTCTCAATTTGACGATACATATAGTTATCCCCCAGAACCATTCCCAATGCCTCCTTTATGTCAGAGGTTTTGATGGTAATAGTGATTCGCTTTTTTGTATCTATCTGCGCGTTACTATAAACGATTTTAACACCCGACTGTTCCGATATCTTTTCGATAATCTTCCCAACCTCTTCGTTTTTGAACTGCAAATTCAGAGGATAACTCTGTTCAAAGACAGAGACGACTTCTACTGCGTATACTAATGGTGGATTTACCAGGGACAATGCAAATAGTCCCATAAACAACGCCCTTTTTATATTTTTTGCACAACAAAAGAGCATTAGTTGATTGTTTTTCATAAATTTGTAATTTGATCTTTGATACTTAATGAACAGTTGAGTAACAATTTTACCGGGAGATAACATTTGGTAGATGTTATCTCCTTTTTTAATAGATTCTAAGTGTTATTCATAATAAGATTAATTTTTGATGTAAATATTCTGGTTTACTTTCTCTATTCTGACTTCTTCTGTATTATTTATAAGCTGAAGCAGTTGTTCCAGTGAAATGTTCCGCCCTACCCTGAAAGTGAAACGATAATTCTTTAATTGCTCGTTTGCGTAATGCAGATCGAACTTATACCAATGTCGTAATTGCATAAAGATTTCTTCCAATGTAGCATTTCGGAATATATATTCTTCGTTAATCCAGGAAGTATATATTTCAGTATCTACCGTTTGGATGGTTTGTTGCTTGGTCTGTTTATTAAAAGCGTATTGCTCTGAAGGGCGAACCATCCGTTTTTCGCCTTGTTGCTCAACACAGATAGAACCATTAATCAGAGTTGTACGTACAATAGGCTCATTGGCATAACTGCACACATTAAATGTTGTACCTAGTACCTGCACATTCAACAAATCCGTCTGAACAATGAAAGGTCGTTTCTGATCTTTGGTCACTTTAAAATAGGCTTCTCCTTTTAAAGTAACGTTTCGTTGATTTCCTTCAAAATGAGAAGGAAATACAAGCTCCGACTCGGCATTCAAAATGACGAGTGTTCCATCCGATAACTCTAGCTGATAGGTTTGCCCGTGTGGAACCAACAAACGATTTATTTTGGTTTTTGCTGTCTTTTCTCTATTTTGTACAGCGTTATTCTCTCCATTTTGCTGGTAGGACAAACGAGCGTTTTGAGTGTCATTCTTAATATTGGCATTTTCTTCTTGAATAGAAAAGGATTTATCCGACAAGGCTATTTTATCTTTTCCTCCCAATATCAAAGTCGGTTTCGTCACATCATCAATAGAAATTAGTGTATCGTCGTTTCTTATAAACAGAAAGTAAAAGCTGGTTGTCAACGCAATGACTAATATGGCGGCATAAGGCATAAACTTGCGCAAAAATCTCATTCGAGGAAGCTTTTCTTCTTTTTTTTCCAATGTATAATAGTGGATCAATAAAGCATTCCATATTTTGCGTTCTCTTAAATATTCTTGATAATTTTCTGGGGTCGACTCCGCCCAGTCCATGACCTGTATCTCTTCTTCTTCGGATGTTTCGCCTCTAAAGTATTTATGTAATAGTTCTTTTTCCATTCTCATAGTATTATTTAAACAGAAAGCCTATCAGAGGGCTTTTCATATAAATAACTCCTGACGGTAAGTTTACCCTAATGAAAAAAGATACTTTTTTTGAATTTATTCTTTAAACGCTCCAATTATCATCAAAATAGCCGGAAGATAATCTTTCAATCTGATACGAAACACTTTGAGTACTTTAGAAATGTGAAACTCCACAGTTTTTATGCTGACATTCAGTTCATCTGCAATCTCTCTGTTAGTTTTGCCTTCATAACGACTTTTGAAGAAGATAATGCGTGTTTGTTCCGGAAGTTCGTTGAGTGTTTCTTGTACGATTTGTTTTATTTCTTCCGAGAACAATTCAGATGGTTCGCAATCCTCGAGAGATGAAATACGAAATTGGGATTCTCGCAGACGGTGTTCATACGATTCTTTATGGACATCATAAGTGATATTTAAATGTCGTAAATAGCTAAGCGCCTTATTTCTTACACAGGTCAAAATATATCCGGGGATATTTGTTTCTGCAGGTAAGTCATTCCTTTTTTCCCAGTAAATACCAATAGCTTCCATATAGATATCCTCTGCCACTGCCCGGTCTTTTACATAAGAGTTGGCAAACAGGGTAAATGGCTCTTTATAACGATTAAAGAGTGTAGTGAATAATAACAATTCTGTTTTTTGTTTTTCCATAGTATGAAGACCGAAATAAATAATCAAGGGAGTAGTAGATCAGGAAGAGATTTAAAAAGGCTTTTATACTAATGAATTACTTCAACCAGATGTGATTTCGATAAAATGAGTACAAAGGCCAAACGAAAACATCAATTAAACAACCCCTATGGAACTATAAGAAAAGGCGAGGAGTTGAAAAACCTCGCCTTTCCTCATTAAATCATAGAGCTCTTTTTTATTCTTCTGTATAACGTTCGATCGTCTGTGCTCTGTCCGGTCCTACGGAAACAATCTTGATTTCTACACCAAGCTGCTCTTCCAGGAAAGTCAGATAAGCGTTGAACTCTTCCGGGAATTCATCTTCGCTCTGCATCTTAGTCATATCTGTCTGCCAACCCGGAAGCTCTGCATAAACAGGTTCTACCCCTTCTGTGATGTCATACGGGAAATAATCGATTTCTTCACCATTCACTTTGTAGGCAACACAAGCTTTGATTGTTTCGAAAGTATCGAGTACATCGCTCTTCATCATAATCAATTTGGTAACCCCGTTTATCATAACGGAATACTTCAGCGCTACCAGGTCGATCCATCCACAACGACGTTTACGTCCGGTAACAGAACCGAATTCATGTCCCAAAGTACACATCTTGTCACCTGTTTCATCAAACAGTTCTGATGGGAACGGGCCTGCTCCTACACGAGTACAGTATGCTTTGAAGATACCATATACTTCACCGATACGGTTAGGCGCCACTCCCAGTCCGGTGCAGGCTCCCGCACATACGGTATTGGAAGAAGTCACGAACGGATATGAACCGAAATCAATATCAAGCATAGTACCCTGCGCTCCTTCACAAAGAACGCTCTTACCATCTTTCAACAGATTATTCACTTCATGTTCGCTATCTACAAAATGGAATTGTTTCAGGTATTCGATACCTTCCAACCATGCTTTTTCCAGTTCAGTAAGATCATATTCATAATTCAGGCTCTTCAGAATTTGTTCGTGACGAGCTTTTGCGGCAGCATACTTCTGGTCGAAATTATGAAGAATATCACCTACACGAACACCGTTACGGCTCACTTTATCCGTATAAGTAGGGCCGATACCCTTGCCGGTAGTTCCTACTTTGGCGTCTCCTTTGGCTGCTTCATAGGCAGCATCCAGAATGCGGTGTGTCGGAAGAATCAGATGAGCTTTCTTTGAAATGTGCAAACGTTCTTTCAGCGGATGACCTGATGCTTCAAGCGCTTCTGCCTCTGCCTTAAACAATGCCGGATCAAGTACCACACCGTTACCGATGATGTTTACCTTGTTTCCTTGAAAAATACCGGAAGGAATAGAGCGGAGCACATATTTCTGTCCTTCGAACTCAAGCGTGTGACCGGCATTCGGGCCGCCCTGAAAACGAGCAACCACATCATACTTAGGTGTTAAAACGTCGACTACTTTTCCTTTACCTTCGTCGCCCCATTGTAATCCTAATAGAACAT
>OGPZ01001956.1_pt1 | contig 13546 bp, 15 predicted proteins | sample 1553111 | NCBI WGS metagenome assembly OGPZ01 (sample SAMEA2579968, study PRJEB22360) | human gut metagenome
CAGACGGGCAAATTCAGTCATGGCAGTCTGGATCATACCCACCTGAGGGCCGTTTGAATGAGTGATAACAACCTGATATTTCTGCTCAACCAGATCAGCGATAGCCTCAGCTGCTTTTTTTACATTTTTTTTCTGCTCAGGAAATGTTTCGCCAAAAGCATTTCTTCCAAGAGCAACAACGATTCTTTTATCTTTCATGAGAACTCCTTTCCGGAAAGTAGTATATTCCGTCAAACATGTATTTAATTTGATATTTAATTATATCAAAAAGGGGGAAAAACTGCAAGACGGAGATCGGAGTTGAAATCTGCTTTTGCAGGGATCATATAATGACCTGATCTGTCTTTTGGTACTCATAGTCAAATCCCTTGCCGTTTGTTTTCTGGCTGACAATGTAATAGCTTCTCATGATGATATTTTCCTCTACATCTACATAGCAGTAAAAGTAGATACGGTTTTTCTTGCGCCAGGCTTTCAAAATGACAGGCAGTTCGCCCACCAGGCAGTTTGCGCCTTCGCCAAGAGCATCTTCCGTACACTGTGCCATCTGTTGTGAAGAGATGAAAACATGCTCTTTTCCATTTAGGCGGTAGTAGATATTACATTGTTCATCGGCATAAAAAATGGCTCCACCTGTAGTTAAGAGACTGTTTTTCTTGAGCAGGATTGACTGGATGTCGTAAATTTTATAAGCTGTTTTCTTTCCGCACTGATATTTTACATAAATGGAATAGTCTTTTATGTTTAACTGGATTTCGGTTTTGGTTTTGCTGAATCCTTTCGGTGCTTTCACGGAGCGCAAATAAATTCCTTTTTTGGAAAAAATATATTTTACCCGGTAGCCGGCAGACAGATCGGTTAAAACATGATAACCATGTTTGTTTTCCGGAATAATACCAGCCGTATCGATTCCTATGCGGGATGCATAAGAGTGTTCTTCTGCAGCAGAGTATTTATTAAAACAACCTTCGATATCTTCATATTGGTACAGAATAGGTCTGGAAGGGGCGGATGGTTCTGCCGCCGACAGGAGCAGGTTTTTCCCTTCCATGAAAAAAGAAATATTATAATTTTTGGTTAATTTCAGGTTAGAAGCATCTTTATCGCCGTAAGAATCAATATTCTGGATCCGTACGCCGGTAATTCTGCCGCTGCTGTCTTTCTCTTTTTCTACATAGAAAACGGAACTTTTGTAGTATTTGTATCCATTGGACAGAAGGCTTGAAGACACCAGTTTTTTCGCTTTTTTGCCTCGCAGATTGGTGCTGTATATTCCTTTTTTCTGCCGGTAGGTAATGTGGGAAAAACTGACACCCAACAGTTCTTTGCAGGAAGAAATAAGTTTCTTTTGTTTTGCCGGATTTTTTATAGTGATCCGGTACAGAGTGTTATTTTTCTTTTTCAAGACATAGATGTATTTTTCCTGCACGTTAAACTGTTTTACTCCGGTGGCGATTTTCTCCGGCTTTTTGCTTCCTTTTACACGCATCAGGGCGGACTTGTTGAGATAGTATACATAGGCTCCGGATTTTTCCCCGGTTAAAGCTTTTTCCACTTTTTCTGCGGTGGAAAAGGTATACTTTTTGGTATGTCTGGCGGCACCAAGGCTGGTAGATGGATCGAGAGCAAGGTTGCCTGCTGCCACGGATAAACTTAAAAGGACAGCGGTTGTTTTTGAGATAAATGTTCTTTTTTTCATAGTGAATCCCTCCTAAAATTTTTATTGTTATTAAAAGAAACGCTGGAAAGAGAGAAAACCTTGCAAATATGTTTCATCCATCCTATAATTTACGAAACAGGATCTTTTTTACAGAGCAGGAGGAAAAAAAGTACATGAAGATGACAACGCTTTGCTACATTGAGCAGGATGGAAAATATCTGATGCTGCATCGGACCAAAAAGGAAAAAGACATCAGTAAAGGCAAATGGATCGGTGTGGGAGGCCACGCTGAATGGGGGGAGAGCCCGGAGGAATGTCTGCTCAGGGAGGTAAAAGAAGAGACGGGGCTGACCCTTACTTCTTATCAGTTTAAGGGGATCGTGACTTTTATCAGTGACCAGTGTGAAGAGGAGGAACTGATGTGTTTATTTCATGCCGATGCCTTTGAAGGACAGCTGGCGGAGTGCAACGAAGGAGATCTTCAGTGGATCGAAAAAGAAAAAGTCCCATCACTGCCTACCTGGGAGGGGGACGCTATTTTTCTTAAATTATTTCTGGAAGAGGAAAAACGATTTTTCAGTCTGCGGCTGGTTTATGAGGGAGAATCCTTAGTAGATAAAAAAATCTGGTTTTATCAAAGGTAGAAGCTGAGTATGGGAGCCAATCCTGACATTTTTAAGAGTGCCGGAAGATGTGTGGCGGGGAATGAGAGTGGCACTGGCATATATGCTGGCTCCTTTTTTCGGGGAGACAGGTATCTGGGTGGCGATCCCGATTGGATGGGTGATGGCAGATGTAACAGGAATTTTATACATGAGACGAAACACAAGAAAATACAACAAATACAACAAGGAGTGATGAAATGAAAAAAACAGGAGTAGTATGTCTGATATTGGCGTTGATCTTAAATTTGTGGGCACCGGTAACGGTGACAGCCAGTGATGTGGAAGAAAGTCTAAAAGTATATGTAAGTGATGGGGAAGGAGAACTGGGAGTGGGAGATGGAACTATATCCAGCCCGTATCAGAATATCCGAACGGCTTTGAAGCAGATTCAGTCCGGGCAGACACTGGTGCTTTTGGGAACGGTAAAATTTACCCACTATGATGTAGAAGAGGACGCTTCACCGAAACCACTTTTTATCAATAAAGATATTACGATTACAGGGGATACAGAGGAAGCGACGCTTTTGACACGGACAACGATCCAGTTAGGTGCCGATGTTACATTTAAAAATATGCATCTGGAAATGGTGACATCCGGAGGCAGGAGTACAACCATTTATGCGGCCGGCCACACGCTGGTGTTAGATGGTGTAAATACAAAACTTGGGACAAATTCTCTGCAGGATGATATAAGACCTTATATCAGCGGCGGCGCGTACAAGGGGACAGACGGCATCCTGGGAGACCATGCGGTGATCAAGGTGATCCATCCGACGGATCAGACCAGACTTTCGGCGATATATGCAGGAGATTACTGGAAGAACAGCAAGATGCCTGTGGACATCGAACTGGATGGAAAATTAGTCGATACGGTGATCCACACAGCCGGAGCGGACGGATATGGCCTGGAGGGAGACGTGTCGGTCAAACTGGGTAAAAAAAATAATGTGACACAGTTTGACACAGCCGGTCACACAGGAAAGTTGTCTGTTACGATCCAGGAGGATGTATATAGCGATACAATCGATCTTGACGGTGTAGATGAATTAGTACTGGAAAAGGGGGCCAGAGTGATCATTCCCAAGGACAGTACATTTGAAGCAGGCAATGTGACAGTAGAGAAAAATGCGGTACTGGATTTTCGTGTCATGACGGGGGATCCGGTGGTGACAGGAGATTTTGCAGGGGCAGCGGCCCAGTCAGGAGAATCCTGCGGTGCTGTTTTGATTGGAAATGAACAGACGCTCCGGGTGGCAGGTATCGTCAGCGGACTGACCAGATTGAACACCAACGGGGCACAAAGTGTGGCAAGGTTTGTAGAGGGCCATGTTTATGTAGAGGCCGGAAAGGATTCAACCGGGAATTTTACCATTGAGGGCACCCAGTATACGGATTTTACACTGGAGAGGCAGACCACAGACGAAAAAATACAATGGGTGGTACAGAAACAGGCGGCAGATGATACTGCTTTTCAGAATTTTGAATGGAAAGGGGGATCTGATACCATCTGTCAGACCGGAGAGGAATACTATTATCCCATTGAATTTGTAAATAAAAAAGGAGAGTCCTACAAGCCGGGTATATTGGAATTATTGAACGATTTTGAGTTTACATTGAAAAAATCCGATGGTGGGGAAATAGATCTGGAAGAGGATGCTTTTTTAGACTGGGATGAAAGTACATTGGGGGATGACAGCAGCGACCTTATACGACTTACTCTGATCTTATATAAAATGGATGGAAATCTGGTGCTGAAAGTGACACATCTTTCATCCGGGCAGAGCATAGAGAAAAATATCTCTGTAGGAGTAACGCCGATGGTAACGCCGACTGCGACGCCAACGCAGGCTCCGACTGCGACGCCGACTGTAACGCCGACTGCGACGCCAACCGCAACGCCGACAGTAAAACCAACGGTACCAGTGGCAGAACCATCGAAAACTCCCACACTGATCTTAAATAAGACAGCGGTCACATTATATACAAAAGGAAAAGGCAAAACGACAAAACTGAGAGTCAGAGGTGGACAGCCAGTTTTTGAAAGCAGCAATATGAAAGTGGCATCGGTCAGCCAAAATGGAACAGTAACGGCCGGAAAACCAGGTGTGGCGGTTATTACTGCCAGGGTGGCAGAAAGCAGAATTTATTGTTTTGTTACAGTAAAAAAGCCGACTTTGACCGTTACGAAAAAAATTAAAATGAAAAAAGGCAAAAAGGCTAAGATTAAAGTGAAAGCAGTGCCGGTGGCAGCAGTTAAATACGCATCGGTCAATAAGAAAATTTTAAAGGTGACAAAACGAGGAATCATCAAAGCAAAGAAAAAAGGAAAAGGTAAGATCAAAGTCCGCTGTAATGGCATGGCAAAGATAGTTACAGTAATTGTGAAATAAAGGATGTGCATATGGGATCATATACAGATTTTTTTGAGAAACAGGCTGCGGAAATTTTTGAAACAGAGGATTACATAGAAGAGTGTAGAAGGATCCTGCATCAGTTCCGCAGCTTCGACCAGGGGTTGGATGCGTTCATTGTGGAGCATGGCTATGTGGGGAAGACAGAAGATGTGGATGAAAAAGTGCATTTTGTGGCTGACCGGTGCAGACTGGCGGATGTTCCGGTTCCGCGGAATCTGAAAAGTTTTTTCATGGGCGAAAAGCGGATGAAAAGAGAGTCCGCAGTGCCGTTTCAGCTGTGTTTTGCATTTGGACTTTCTCTGGAGGAAGTAAATGATTTCCTTAGAAGAATCTGCCTTAGCAGAGGACTGGACTGTCATTCTGTAAGGGAGGCGGTGTATTATTATGCCTTCAAAAAAGGGCTTAGTTATAAGAAAACACAGGAAATCCTGGCTCAGACAGATGTGGTGTCTCCCGGTAAAATAGATGAAAAAGATCTTGTATATACCGACTTGATTGAAGAGGAACTGGATGAAATCGAGACCACGGAAGAACTTTTAACCTACTTGCAGGAACAGGGGGATAAGTTCGCCTATAACAATGTAGCAGCCAGTGAAAGCATACAGACGCTGTGGAAGGAAATTGCCGGGGAAGAGCAGGCAGAAGGACTGGCGCAGCGTGAGCGGAAAAAATTGTATTCTTTCTTTGACAGGGGAAAAGAGGACGAGACAGAAAAAGGAAGAAAGACCCGCAGCCGGGTGGATTCTATGTGGGAAATCTATTTGCAGATTCTGGGACTGGCAGGGGATTATACCGATGAATTGTATCAAAACAGAAGTATCAAAGAGGTGTTAAAAGACAATGAATTACTGCATCCACTGGCAGAAGAGGCATTTCCGGACCGGGACGGCCTGAATAAGATCCTGCACGGAGAGCATGTGTCGTATGAACGAGTCCGCAAACTTCTGATATTTCTTGTATTTTATCGTTTTTATGGCAGTCTGGCGGTCCGGCATCATAGTTATGAGGTAGATCCAGAGGAGAGGAAACGGTGCATCGATGCGTTAAATGACAATTTGTTATCGGTGGGCTATCCCCTAATGTATCCGGGAAACCCATACGACTTTCTGTTTCTTATGGCGATCCAGTCACCACAGCCGTTGTGTACATTCAGAGAGTATATGCGGGAACTTTTTTTCGCAAAGAAGGAGATAGATTTAAGGGAAAGAGTGATGGAGGATGAAAGAGCGAATACCGCTAAAACCGAATACGAAGCTGATATTTAAAAATCAAGCGGGAGGCAGTATGCCTTTTTTTATCCGTTCCGTGGTGGGGCAGGGGGGATCCTGTCTTGTATATGATGGATATTATGAGAACAATGCAGGGGGAAAAAGCACGGTCCGTATCAAAGAGTGTTACCCCTATATGCTTTCGATGGAAAGAAACAGCCAGGGAGGATTGATGATTACTCAGAAAAGTCAGCGAAAGCAGTTTGAACTATATAAAAAACGGTTTCGGGATTCCTTTGTGGTGATCAGCGAACTGCATGAAATGGCGGGACTGACCAACTATACCTCACAAGTGTATGATCTGTACGAAAAAAATGGAACTTTGTATACGGTGTCTTCTTATGTAGAGGGAAATACTCTGGACAGAATCCAGTTTTCGTCCATCCGGGAGGTACTACGTGTTGTGATGAGTACGGCGAAGTGTATTCAGCAGATCCATGAGAGGGGATATTTGTATCTGGATGTGAAACCGGAAAATATACGGATGTATGCAACAACGCCGGAAATGGTGGAACTGTTTGACTTTGATACAGTAATTCCCCAGGGGATGAAGGAAGGTTTGAGTAACTACCGTGTGGCTTGTTCCAGAGGATATGCGCCGTTGGAACAAAAAATGGGAGATATGTCACAGATCGGAACATATACAGATATTTATGCAGTGGGGGCACTGCTTTTTTCGCTTATTTTTGGAAGAACACCCAGGGCGGTGGATTGTGGCGACGAGGCATCTTATGATTATACAAAATTAAAATGGAATGTGCTTTACCATCCGGGACTATACCGGGAATTGACGGTGTTTTTTCATAAGACACTGCAGGCCGGCACAAAAGACCGTTATCCGGATATGAGACAGGTGCTGGAGCAGTTGGAAAGGATTGAACGCTTTGGGGCAGAGGAGACAGTGATTTCCTGCAGCGGACCGGCTGTAGTACCTGAAAAAATGGTGGGAAGACAGAAGGAATGTGACAGCCTTTTTCACTGGTGGCAGGGAGAAGATCCGATTATATTTGTAACCGGTATGGGCGGAATCGGCAAAAGCACAGTTGTCAGCAAGTTTGTACAGGACAATAAAAACTGTTTTGATCAGGTTATTTATCTGTCATGGAAAGAATCTCTGGAACAAACTTTGACGGATGACAGGAACTTTGGTGTCACCGGATATAAAAAAGAAGGGGAGGAAGAGACGGCAGAATATTTTATCAGAAAAATGAAGGCAGTCCGGAGATTGGCAGAGAAAGAAAGATTTCTTTTGATCCTGGATAATTTTGAGGGAAACATCACAGAGGGTTTTGCCGAGGTATTGAAGGTAAACTGGAAAGTAATACTGGTGACCCGCAGAAACATGGAATTGTCCGGTTATCCGGTGCAAAAAATATTGCCGCTGCAAAAGACGGATGAGATTTACCGGTTGTTTGAGAATAATCTGGGGCGCAGATTAAAGACAGATGAGACGGCGATCGTAACCAAATTAGCAGACAAAGTGGAGAGGCATACCCTTCTTTTATCCTTGATAGCAAGGCAGGTAGCTAAAAGTTATCTGAGTATGAAACAGGCATGGGACATGGCAGAAGCTTATGGTGTTTCACAGATGGCACCGGAGAAGGTGGATTATCTTCAGAATGGTGTAGAAGGATATGACAAAATATCCCGCATCATCAAAGTATTATATGATGCGTCGGGGCTGTCGGATGAGAAAAAGAGATGTCTGAAATTTTTCTCATTATTTGATGCACCGGGTATTTCTGTGGGGGAATCCCGCGGTGTTTTGCAGTTAGGTTCACTGGATGCTGTCAATGAGTTACATGAGGAGGGATGGATCCGAATTCAGGGAGAAAGAGTGCAGATGCATCCGTTGATCCATGAGTCGATACAGCAGATGGAATGGAGTGAGAAAGACAGAGAGTGTGCTAAGAGGCAGATGGAGATCCTCTGTCAGCAGATACAATGGGAATTTGGAACATGGGAAAGAGAAAGGACGAAATTCGACGGACAGAAAAGCGGCGTATTGGAAACGGCAAAATCGGTTCTTAAGTATGGCGGAGAGGACAGCCGTCTGGCGGAATCAAGGTGCTGTAAACAGCTTCAGATTCTGACTTTACTCTATCTGCCGAAGGAGGATGAGAAATATATTCTAGCCAAGGCAGCGCCGCTGCTGCGGGAAAGAGGGAAGGAAAATCCCAGACAACGGATAGAATTACAGGACTATGTAGTGTATCTTTTGTGTCAGAGAAAAGAATATGAAAAGGCAGTAGTCTGCGTGAAAGAGGCAGAAAAGTATGCGTCGGAATCAGGCGACCTTTATATCTGGGGATGGTACTATGATATGAAAGCAGGACTGTACGACGAAATGTTGAATGGTGCTTATGATGATACTGGTAAAAAGGAGCAATGCCTGATCCATAAGATGTTACGGGCGGTAGACAAGTCTATCAATTGTATGAAGAGAGCCGGCGGGAAAGAGGCAGAGAGACTGGTAGTAAAATACACTTATGGTAAAATATTCCTTCTCATCCGGTGTATGCCGGAACGGGATCTCAAAATAAAAAGGCTGATTATTGAGATGGAAAAAGTGCTTAAAAGAGATGGATCATATCGCATGGAATTTCAATTTCTCCATTATATGGCCAGGGCCTGGTATTTTACTTTGTGCCGAGAAAAGGCAGAACAAGTTCTCTATAACCTGAAAAGGCGGGAAAATGTTCGATCCCTGATGGCAGATCGGATCTGGACCAAATCGATTATTGGATCATCCCGGGGGCGAATATGCTGTTTGAACTGGGGGAGGGAGATCAGGCCGAGGAGTGGCTTACGAAAGGAAAAGCCTTGTGTGAGGCGCATCCGGAGGAACTTCCCTTTATGAGAAAGAAGGATGAAATAGAGCAGCACCTGAGAGAGGTAGCGGAATATTTTTAATGATGGAGGATCAAAAAGACTCGATGAAGACCGGGTCTTTTTTTTATGGGCAAGGTCTCAGAAGTACGAGGCTGTGCACTTACAAATCCAGAAAATAAAAGTCTGGTGTACAATGGGAAAAGAAGGGAGGAGAAGAAGATAGAAAAAAAGTTTGACTGCACGCAGCGTGCAGTTTTAATCTGGATGAAAATATGGAATGTATGAGTTTAAGAGCAATGTGTGAACTGCTAAACATTTCAAGGAGGAGTATCCAGTGCTACGAAAAGGCAGGACTGATGACTCCCACAACAAAAAACAAATATGGTCACTTGCTTTATGATGAAAGCGCATTTCACAGAGCAGAAATGATTCGATTCTTACAACAGTTAGGATTCAAACTAAGGGAAGTCAAAGAGATCATTGACGCACCGGACGATGTGATAAAGGAGGCACTTGAAAAACGGGTGGATGAACTGGAACACGAGAAAGTAAAGATGGATCAGATTATGCAGGAAGCACGGGATTATATTGAAAAATTGAGTTAGGAAAATGGAGGGAATTTTTATGAACAAGAAAGTTGCAATTCCGTTTGGGATTACATTAGCAGGAGTGGTTTTAATGATTATAATGCTTTTTCTCCCGTATGCGTCAGCAACCAGTGAGTATAAAGAGGTATTAAATCAGAACAAAGAGGGGATATTTGCACAGGAAATAGGCATGACAAATGCAGATGCAGTACATATCTCATTGGTGAAGTACGCCAGAATTTATGCGGCAGGAGCGAAGTCGCTGGAAGCAGTGAAGGCCGTTGCCATTATGGGGATTATCATTATTTCGGCATATGCATTATTTGCAGTTTTGACATTGCTTATGACCATATTGAAAAAAAGTATCGCCGTAATTGTGTTTGATATACTTGCGCTGCTGGACTTCTGGCTGATTCGGTTTGACTTTTCGGACCGGGGTGTAATACCGAGCAGTCGATACGGCTGGGGAATAGCCAGTTATCTGCCATATTTTTTAGGTGTTGTTGTGTTGGCGGGAGCTATATGGATGTTGGTTGAAAAGAAGAAAATGAAAGAGCAGTAAGGAAAGAGAGGGAAAATTATGTTATTGAAAAAATTGAGTTATGTATGTGCGGTCACATTGGTGATTGTGAGTTTGGCAGGTTGTGGAACGAAGGAAAATAGCACTGGAACCGATACGGCATCTACCCAAACCCAGGAGGATGTGTCAACCTCTACCGATGCACCGGAAGAAGATGAGACAGAGGATGAGGCATCAGTGAGTGAATCATCAAACAAAAAAGAGACAACGAACAAGAAAAAAACAACAAAGAAGAAAACGAAGAAGAAAAGTACGGGTTTACGCGCTGATTTTAAAAAGGCAATGGACAGTTACGAAGATTTTATGGATGAGTATTGTTCATTTATGAAGAGTTATCAGGAAGATCCATCCGATGCAAGTTTACTGGAGGATTACACTTCTTATATGAGTAAATACTCAGATATGGTCAAGAAATTTGATAAGTGGGAAAGTAAGGACCTGAACGAGAAAGAAATGGAGTATTATATAGATGTTCAGGCGAGGGTTACGAAGAAATTGGCGAAAGTATCCGCTAAATAATATTGGTGAATTCAAGGTTATGTTGAGTTTGCTTATATGAATTATGATGAAAGCGCATTTCACAGAGCAGTAAGGAAAGAGAGGAAAATTATGTTATTGAAAAAATTGAGTTATGTATGTGCGGCCACATTGGTGATTGTGAGTTTGGCAGGTTGTGGAACGAAGGAAAATGATAATGCTGCTAATAAAGCAAAAACAACAGATAATAGTAGCACTCAGACGCAAGCGCCTGTAGATAGTAATGTGGATGTGACGGAAAAACCAGAAGTGACTGAGACACCACAATCAAATGATACTAGTAAGGATGTTTCAACGTTGGATACATCATCACCGGATGCAATTATTGAATCTGCAAATGCCCTTCAGAAAAAAGAGATAGATGCTTTGAAATCAGAGTGGGAAAGTTTGAAAGGAAAAGTGGATTCGTATAAATCATTTGTGAACAAAGAAGAGGAGATTGAGGCATTTTATAAGAAAGTGGCAGATAAATGTACGGCAATGTGCACAACTGGTTACGAAGCAAGTCTGGCATATGCAAAAGCAATCAATAGTTCAGGAAAAAGTTTTGAAGATAAATACAAAGATAGTAAGAATATTGAAGAAGATATTTATGATGATTTGTTTGATGGTATTAATGATTCAATTTACGAGGATTTATTCAAAGACATGACCAGAAGTTTTTATGAAGATGTTTTAGATGATCAGGACAAATCAGGCGTAGATTATTCAACATGGTATGACACGAGATCAGATGAATATAATCGATGGTATGATACAAGATCTGATATCTATAATGAATGGTATGATGCAAGGTCTGATATTTATAACTTCTATAGTGATCTGAGTACAGAATTTTACAGCGAGGATCAAAAAAGAGTAGATAAAGTTATTGCAAAATTAGAAAAGAAAATTGAAAAAAGAAAGTAACTACCCTATACAAGAAGTTTGTGGTTGTATAGTTAATACACTTATAAAAGAGGAGGATTGGTATGAAGAAAATTATTTGCGTTATGGCAATTATGCTGTTTGGAATCTCAGGATTGGTTGCATGTGGTAAGTCAGATTCAAAGTATACTGGAATCTGGAAGATGGAAAAAATTAGTAAGGATGGTTCAGATTATACGTTAGAGGAGATAAAAAAATTAGGTGATGACGGTAAATATGATGGTGCTTTTGTTATAAAAGAAGGTGGATCCGCTGTTGTGATGGATGCTTCAGGACAAAATCAAGAACTTGAGTGGAAAGAAACAGACAAGGGAATTTCTCTTGGAGGGAAAGAATTAGAATACGAGGATAACAAATTGACTATTGATGCTAAAAAAGATGAAACATGGTATTTTCAAAAAGTGTCTGATAGTCAGAACGTTACGGATGTATCCTTTGATGAGGAAAAAGAGAAATAATCAAATTATAGATAGGAATTATGTAATGCCGATGGAAAGAGCGGAATCAGATGTGGTTCTGCTCTTTTTAACAAATATAAGAATAAGGATATCTGTGTGGATGATAAAAATTTATGTTTGATGCTGGAATAATATGTGAAGCAATTATTGTATGAGTACATTTTCAGTGTTATACTATCATTAAAATATTATATACAGTCCAAAGGAGTGCATATTACTATGGATATCTATGTAGACGCAGATGCCTGTCCGGTGGTAAGGATCGTTGAGACTGTGGCACAGAAGCATGGCATACCGGTAACATTGCTTTGCGATACAAACCATGTACTGAATTCGGATTACAGCCAGGTCAAGGTCGTAGGTGCCGGTGCGGATGCGGTGGATTACAAACTTATCAGCATGTGTCGGGCGGGAGATATCGTTGTATCACAGGATTACGGCGTGGCAGCCATGGCTCTGGGAAAAGGTGCTTATGCGATCCATCAATCCGGCAAATGGTACACTGATGAGAACATTGATCAGATGCTGATGGAGCGGCATTTGAACAAGAAAGCCAGGAGAAAATCTCACAAGAATCATTTGAAAGGACCGAGAAAGCGGACGGAAGAGGACGATGCGCGGTTTGCACAGTCATTTGAAAAAATGAATTTGAAGGCGAAAGAAAAGGAAGGACGGGATCAGAACGATGGCATATAGCAGGGAAAAGTCAAATCGGGTTTACCGGGCCTTGTTAGAGAAAGGACTGGAAGAGGGACTTTGCCGTGAGATCGCATATAAGTATATGAATACGGAGTACACCGCTACGAGAATGTTGGGCTATTTGTACCGGACCACGGAACTTACGGAGACAATGATCGTGGACGAGATGATCGCCATTTTAGAAGACCGCCACCGGTTTCAGAAAAAACACGAGGCGGAGCACGCCAATGAGGCAATTACCAGATTTTACAACGAGGAAAGGGAATAAAATGAAAATTTACAAAATCAAGAGAATCGAAGAAGCCGATTATGGCTGTGAAGAACGGCCGGGGGGGTATGTGCCTAAGGGTACGGGTTACCTGCCACTGCCGGAGGGATATGTGCCTAAGGTTACGGTTTACCTGGAGGATGTTGCAGGGGCACAGAAGATTATCAAGATGGAAGATGCATTGTTGTATAAAAGAAATCTGGACGAAGGAGACGAGGCAGTTCTTGCTCAGGATGGCACATTGTATGCACCGGAGCAGATGGATGAGTAAGTCCGGATGGGATTTTCAAAAGAAAGGATGAAGCAGTAAATGAAATCAACATTGATAAAAGACACTACCAAGGAAGAACGTATCGCATTGATCCGGCAGTGGCTTCCGGATGATGATGGTATGAACGAGGACGGTGGTATGGATCTCTGGGATCTGTATGCAGATTATATAAATGGAACAAAAGAGATTGCAGAGTGCAATGCGGCGTTTCACACAGATTTTATGACAGAGAAAGATCTGGCAGAAGGAAGATTAAAAGGATGAACATAAAGAAGTTTTGTTATGGAAATCAGGGACCGCTGATTTTGTGGGGAACTTATAATTTCCGTGAAAATGAGACAGAGCAGACAATGGAAACTATCCGTCAGCAGCTACCGGAT
>OGPZ01001959.1_pt1 | contig 13540 bp, 9 predicted proteins | sample 1553111 | NCBI WGS metagenome assembly OGPZ01 (sample SAMEA2579968, study PRJEB22360) | human gut metagenome
TGCTCTTAGAACCAACGGTATAACCAAGAGCAAAGCAAGTAATACATAAGCTGATAATGGCTATAAAAAGCTCCGTTGTAAGCATAAGCACAAACCTCCTCGATAGATTTCCAATAAAGGATTTCTATGTAAACACAAGCTAAAACTCTTGTGGAGAAGGCTAACCGCCTACCGAATAGGGTAGCACCAAGAATATTATAACAAACATATGTTCGAAAATCAACTGCAATGTGGAAAAATTTGTAGGAAGAGACAGATGGAATATTTGAGATTAAAGGATGTGTGTGATATCAATATGGGACAGTCTCCGACTTCTGATAGTTATAATGATGATGGGGATGGTGTGCCTTTTTTTCAGGGAAATGCAGACTTTGGTGATAGATATCCTGTTACCAGAAAATGGTGTAATGCACCCACTAAAATGGCTCAGTCTGGTGATATATTGATATCTGTTAGAGCACCAATTGGAGCAATAAATTATGCTAAAGAGGAGTGCTGCATTGGTAGGGGATTGGCAGCGGTGACACCTGATAGAGATAAAGTGTCACCAGATTTTGTATTTTGGTTTCTTAAAGGAAAAAAGGAAGAATTAAACAGCAAAGGAACAGGAAGTACATTTAAAGCAATAAGTAGAAAAGTGCTTGAAGAAATTCTCGTTCCTAATGTAGATTTAAAAGAGCAATCCAAATATGCAGAAATATTAGAAAAAATATATTTTGTACAAAAATTACAAAAACAAGAATTAAAATATCTTGATGATTTGATCAAAGCCCGATTTGTCGAGATGTTTGGAAATCCAGTACTTAATGATAAAAGGTGGGAACAGAAGAGTTTAGGTGATATTACTACAAAAATTGGATCTGGGGCTACCCCAAAAGGCGGAAAAGAGACTTATCAAGAAAAAGGTATTACTCTAATTCGCAGCATGAATGTTCATAATGGCAAGTTTGAATATAAGGATTTAGCCCATATTTCAGATGAACAAGGTGCTAAATTGGATAATGTAATGATAGAAGAAAATGATGTCCTACTTAATATTACAGGTGCTTCAGTTGCTCGTTCATGCGTTGTACCAAACAATATATTACCTGCAAGAGTAAATCAGCATGTATGTATAATTAGATGTAAGAAGTGTATTATTCCAGAGTTTTTAAATAATCTTTTAATTGATGATAATTATCAAGAATTATTATGGAATATAGCAGGAAGTAGAGCTACCCGTGAAGCAATAACTAAACAGCAAGTTGAAAATTTAAATATAATATTGCCATCAATTGAGCTGCAAAATGAATTTATAGTGTTTTGCAAGCAGATCGACAAATCAAAATTTGTAAAAACATGAAAGAACCTAATTGCCATATAATATATTATATGTTACTTTTCATTCAAAATGATTTTAATTAAAACAATTTGAATGAAATGTAAATCGAAATCTGCAAGAAACAGAAGATATTTTATTGTAAATAAAAGGGATGAAATATATAATAGTATTGAGAAGTAATGAGAGCAGGATATGTGTAGATAGTGGGATTTGATATCACATAATCTTTGAAAAAGAATACAGCAGAACATATGGGGGAGGATGTTGTATGGTTACAAACTTTGATTATTTGAAAAAGGATCAGAAATTTTCAAAATTTGCGGATGTTGCAATTTCAGCAGAGAAGGTTATTCTTTTAGATCCGGAAGCGTGTATTATTAATTGCAGAAGGGCTATGGAATTTGCCGTAAAATGGTTATATTCCATGGATAATTTAGAGATGCCTTACAGAGATAATTTGCATAGCTTGTTAGAGGCTGATGATTTTCGACAGACTGTTGGTTATGATTTGTGGAGAAGATTGGATTATATCCGAAAGACCGGTAACAGTATCGCTCATAACAGTAAGAAAAAGGGCAGAGATGAAGCAATGCTTTGTCTGGAAAATCTATTTATTTTTATGGATTACATTGCGTATTGTTATGCAGATGAGTATGAAGATAGAAATTTTGATGCAGGAATTATTCTTGCAAGAATTAATAAAGCAAAAGAATCAAAGCAAGCTGCCAAAGATGCAAAAGAAGAGTTAGAAAAGATACAAAAAAAGACTGCACAACAGGAACTGGATCTTGCAAAGTTAATAGAGGAAAATGCATCATTAAAAAAAGAATTATCGGCACGACGAAAAGAGCAGCAACAGACGTATGTTCCAAAGCCGCTTGATATGACGGAATATAAGACAAGAAAATTGTATATTGATTCGATGTTAGATGAAGCAGGCTGGAAAGAAGGAAAAAACTGGATTAATGAAGTACAGATTGAAGGAATGCCGAATAAATCAGAGATTGGGCGTGCAGATTATGTTCTTTATGATGATATGCAATGTCCGCTTGCAATTATTGAAGCGAAGCGTACTTGTGTTGATGTATCAAAAGGAAGACAGCAGGCGAAACTGTATGCCGATCTGATAGAACAAAAGTATAAGAGACGGCCGGTTATTTTCTTAACAAATGGTTTTGAAACAAGAATTATTGATGGACGTTATCCGGAACGAAAATGTAGTACGATCTATTCTAAGAGAGATTTAGAAAAATGGTTTAACCTGCAAAAAATGCGAACAAGTCTGAAACACATTACAGCGGATAAAGAGATTGCAGGACGTTATTATCAGCAGGAAGCAATTAAGAAAGTGTGTGAAAGTTTTGATCAGAACAATCGCAGAAAAGCATTGCTTGTTATGGCGACAGGATCAGGAAAGACGAGAACAGTCATTGCTTTGTGTAAAGTCTTGCTGGATGCGGGATGGGTTAAGAACATTCTTTTTCTTGCAGATCGTAAATCATTAGTAACACAGGCAAAGAGAAGTTTTGTAAATATGCTGACAAATTTGTCATGTACCAATCTTATTGAAGAAAAAGATAATTATAACGCACATTGTGTTTTTTCTACATATCAGACGATGATGCAGTGTATTGATACTGTAAATGACAAAGAAGGAAAACTTTTTACCTGCGGTCATTTTGATCTCGTAATCTGTGATGAGGCACATCGATCTATTTATAATAAATATAAGGACATTTTTTCATATTTTGATGCACCGCTGGTAGGTTTGACAGCAACGCCAAAGGACGAAATAGACAAAAATACGTATGAGATTTTTGAGTTGGAAAATGGGGTGCCAACGTTTGGATATGATCTGGCACAGGCAGTTAAAGATGGCTATTTAGTGGATTATGTTTCCATCGAATCAAAGCTCAAATTTATGGAAGAAGGTATTGTATACGATGAACTTTCTAAAGAAGATAAAGAAATGTATGAGTCTACTTTTGGAGAAGATTCAGAACAAATGCCGGATACAATAAGCTCTTCTGCGTTAAACAGCTGGGTATTTAATGAAGACACAATTAAGCAGGTATTGCATACGTTGATGAATGATGGTATTAAAATCGACTATGGTGAAAAAATCGGCAAGACAATTATTTTTGCAAAGAATCATAAACATGCGGAAGAGATATTGAGGGTTTTTCATAAAGAATACCCTTATTTACCGGATTATGCAAAAGTAATTGATAATTATATGACATATGCCCAAAGTGCGATTGACGAATTTTCTGATCCGAAAAAAATGCCGCAGATCGCTATTTCTGTAGATATGCTGGATACGGGAATCGATGTGCCGGAGGTTCTTAACCTGGTTTTCTTTAAAAAAGTCATGAGTAAAGCAAAGTTCTGGCAGATGATCGGAAGAGGAACGAGACTTTGTCCAAAACTTTTGGATGGAGAAGATAAGAAGAAATTTTATATTTTTGATTTTTGCAACAACTTTGATTTCTTTAGAATGAATAAAGGAAAGGCAACCGCTAATACAGTTGCCTTGCAAAGTGCTATTTTTAACTTAAAGTTTGAAATTTCATATAAATTGCAAAATATGGAATATCAACAGGAGCGTTTGATCGCATATCGTAAAGCATTAGTAAAGCAAATGAGTGAGCAGGTAAAGGAACTTCCGCGAGATAATTTTGCGGTAAGACAGCATTTAAAATATGTGGAACTTTATTCTTTGGAAGAAAATTATCAGGCACTTACTTTTGAGGATACGCTATTGGTAAAAGAAGAAGTAGCACCATTGATTCTGCCGGATAATGGTGAGATTAAAGCGTTGCGTTTTGATGCATTAATGTATGGTATCGAACTTGCCTGCCTGGTTGGAAAGAAGTATTCGAAGGCCAGAAGCGATCTGTACAAAAAAGTTGCAGGCGTTGCCGGAGTGGCAAATATACCGGAGATTCAGAAACAGTCAGATCTGATAGATAAAATTCTGCATACGGATTATATGGAACATGCGGATATTAATGAATTTGAAGAAATCAGAGAAAAGCTGCGTGATCTGATCAAATATATTCCACCTAAGATCAGTCAGTCATATGACACTGATTTTTCGGACGAACTGTTGTCGCAGGAATGGAAAGAAGCTGAGTTAGATAATGACGATCTGAAAAAATATAAAGAAAAGGCGGAATATTATATCAGAAAGCATCAGGATAATCTTGTTATTGCAAAACTTCATTCCAACCAGCCATTGACGAAGATGGACGTAGAAGCTCTAGAAGAGATTCTTTGGAAAGAAATAGGTACAAAGCAGGATTATGAGCAGGAATATGGGGCAAAACCTCTGGGGGAATTAGTTCGCGAAATCGTAGGGCTTGATATGAAAGCAGCTAAGGCGGCATTCTCAAAATACTTGTATGATGCAGGATTTGATAGCAGACAGACGTATTTTGTCAACCAGATCGTGGAATATATTGTTCATAACGGAATGATGAAAGACTTTTCTGTCTTACAGGAACCACCATTTACTGATCAGGGTAGTGTGGTTGATATCTTTACCGATGCGTCAGTGTGGATGGGAATTCGAAGTGTGATAGAAAGTATCAATGCAAATGCCATTGCGTAAACTTTACATACCGGGATGAATTTCCTGTTATAATGTCCGTGTATGGGTGATTTAAAAGATGTGTTACTTTCCTTTGGTTGAGTGTGGAAAAGGAAAAGAGAAAGATAAGTGGTGAATAAGATGATAAGAACATTTCAAAGACATATAGTTAGAAAACAAATGGAGCTATCAGAGAGTTTATGGCAGTTTGAACCTTGTTCAGGACCATATGGAGGACAAAGATTTTTGATGGCTGTACCAGGATGCTGGGAATCACATCCACTTTTTGCTGATTATAGAGGAGAGGGGATTTATCGAAAAAGATTCCAAGCAGAGGGGGATATTCAAATAGAATGTAAAGGTGTTAGTCATACAGCAGTTTTGGTGCTTGATGGAAAACAGATAGCACAGCATTACAATGCATACACACCGTTTTTGGTTGTAGTAAAGGATCTTGCAAAAGGAGAGCATTTGCTAGAGATAAAAGTTGACAATCGCTTTCATGAGAATAGTGCACTTCATTTACCAAACGATTACATGTCATATGGTGGGATATCAAGAGGTGTTATGGTAGAACAGCTGCAAAGTGCTTATTTTGAATACGCGCATGTAAAGACGATTCGAAAAAATGATCGATGGTTCATAAATCTTAAAGCAGCAATTTCTGTGTTAAAGAAGGAACGACTGAGAGATAAAAAAGTAATTGCTAAAGTGACAATAGATAATCAGACCTTTGAATGGAATATCAGAATCGATGAAAAAGATAACTATGAATTAAATACAGTTTTGGAAATGGAGGATGTTTTAGAATGGAATCCAGAGTCTCCTAATTTATATCAAATGGTGTTACAACTTTTTGTTGAGGATGATATTATCGATGATCTAATAGAACGCTTTGGATTTCGTGAGGTTCGTATTAGCGAGAATAATATATTGTTAAATGGTAAAAAGCTTCGGATCAAAGGAGTATGTCGTCATGAGGATCATCCTGATTATGGCTGCGCATTGCCCTATGGAGCAATTTATCATGATCTTGTTTTGATTCAGCAGATGGGAGCAAATTCAATACGAACAGTGCATTATCCCAATGATGAGATTTTTCTTGATCTTTGTGATGAGATGGGCATTCTTGTTTGGGAAGAAAATCATGCCAGAGGAATTGAAGAAGAGCAGATGAAGCATCCGTTGTTTGAAATACAGGCAGAAAATGTTATTAAGGAGATGATAGCTGCACATTATAATCATCCAAGTATATTTATATGGGGGATTTTGAATGAATGTGCCAGCGAGACACTTTTTGGCAGAGAATGTTATAAAAAGCAATTTGAATTGATTAGACAAATGGATGATACAAGACCATGTACTTTTGCAAGTTGTAAGTTCTTTCAGGATATCTGTTTTGATCTTCCCGATGTTGTTTCATGTAATATTTATCCAAGATGGTATGTCGATCAATCAACAGAAACATATATGACAGAAATATTTGATTGGATAGAGCAGGATAAACAAGGAAAGGATAAGCCATTTCTTGTTTCTGAAATAGGTGCTGGAGCAATCTATGGATATCATAATCAGCATCAGGGAAAGTGGACAGAGGAATATCAAATGAAAGCACTAAATGAGCAAATCTCAACATGTTTACAATATGATGGATGCAGTGGAGTATATATATGGCAATTTTGTGATAACAGAGTCAGCAAGGAGTGGTTTGCAAGTCGTCCCAGAGAGATGAATAATAAGGGTATCGTGGATGAATACAGAAGAGAAAAAATGTCATATGCAAAAATCAAAGAAATATATGGGCAGTATGGAAATTATTTTGATTGATTTTGAGAGAGGATATATAAATAGTATGTTTGCAGGATGGAGCACAGAGAAATGATCGCTGTTTTATATCAATTTACAATCAGACAGATAAATTTTGGAACACTTATTTTACTTTTTTGTCTGATGGGAGTTGTTGCAGGAATTCAAAGGCTTGGGTATATTGACCTTTGTACACTTTATTTGATGAATCGTGCACAAAATATCAGAAGGATAGCATATTATCTGATTGGAAGCAGCTTTTTCTTTAGTATGTTTTTGACAAATGATGTTGCATTAATTATTTTGGTGCCTTTTACAATAGGAATTATAAATCGCATTGGAGCATCTGATCAATTGATTCGCTTTATTGTCTTAGAAACGATTGCTGCTAAGATGGGAAGTATGCTGACACCCATAGGCAATCCACAGAATGTTTTTTTATACCAGAATTATAAGATGACATTAGTTGCATTTTATCGGATTATTCTTCCTTATGGTGTAGTAGCATTTGTTCTTTTGGGTATCTTTATTTTTATCCTTTTTCCTACAGAACCAATTGAACAGGAGCAAAATATAACGGATACGGGCAAAGCATATGTTATTAAACATAAGCTGCTTTGGACAATAGTCTTTATCGTATTATTTCTTTTGTGTATATTAACGGTATTGCGTTTTGTGCCACATGTTGTAACTTTTTTTGCAGTTTTTATTGGTGTTTTTCTTTGCGACAGAAAGATTTTTTGTCGTATCAATTATGGGCTTTTGATCAAATTTATTATTTTGTTTATCGTTGTAGGGGATGTGGCACAAATCCCATGGATCAACAAAATGCTTTCTACAATGATAGTAGGAAATGAAGTTGCAGGAGGCATATTAATTAGTCAGATTGTGAGTAATGTTCCGGCAGCAATTCTGATTGCACGTTTTACATCGAATGGAAATGCTTTACTGCTTGGTGTTAATATTGGTGGATTGGGTACATTAATTGCATCTATGGCAAGTATGATCTCTCTGGATTATTATGAAAAAAGTATATTTGCTGATAAAAAAGCATATATTCTTTCTTTTACAAAATATAATATTCTCTTTTTGCTTATAGAGATTGTGCTTGTGTTGTTGCTATAGCTATCGATATGCCACATGGATATGTGCAATTTATAGAAGGAGTAGATGGAATTTGATTGCCCTATATCATATTGCATGCCAGGTTTCAAGCAGATACGTTTTACGAATGAAATGTTTTGTTAAATTAATATAAAAAAATAGTAAATATTTTCCCCAAAATAGAAAATTCATTGCTTTTTTTTGGAAAAAATGCTATATTAAATAACGCTTGTATTTGATAAACAGCAGAATTGTTTATGCTTATGCAGGCGTTTTTAGTGTTTACGGAATATAAAATCATCAAGTGTTATTCCGATAAACTTGATTTAAGATTAAGTTGTCAAATATTTTCTAAGAATGTGATAATTTTTTATGTTTGTACGATACTAACATAAGACAATAGTGTGCAGTGCGGATCAAGTCGTAGAGATTCTAAAAATAGTCTGTCGGGGAAATTCATTTTTGGCATATTAATCTACAGATAATTTTACTAGGAGGATTTATTATGGAAGAGAACAACTCTTTTAAACCTTATGTCAGTGCAGACAAGGTATTGCCGGAATTTACGGTTTCATCGATTCTGATCGGTATTATCCTTGCGATTGTCTTTGGTGCAGCCAATGCATATCTTGGACTTCGTGTAGGTATGACAGTTTCTGCATCTATTCCAGCAGCCGTTATTGGTATGGGTGTGTACAAGCTGCTCGGTGGTTTTTCTTCGAAAAAAGAAGAAACGATTCTGGAAAGCAATATGGTACAGACAATTGGTTCAGCCGGTGAGTCTTTAGCAGCCGGTGCTATTTTTACCATGCCTGTTCTTTTTTTGTGGGCAGCAGAAAAGAAGGCACAGATGCCTAGCATTGTAGAGATTGCATTGATCGCAATGATCGGTGGACTTCTTGGTATCTGCTTTATGGTACCTTTGCGTAAAGCATTGATCGTAAAAGAACATGGAACACTGCCTTATCCGGAAGGAACTGCTTGTGCTGAAGTGCTGCTTGCAGGTCAGGAAGGTGGCGCAAATGCAGCAATCGTATTTATCGGAATGGGAATTTCTGCATTAGTTAAATTTATCGTAGATGGATTGAAAGTAGTATCAAATGTTGTAACGATCTCTATTCAGAAGATTCATACAGAAGTCAGTGCAGAAGTGTATCCGGCATTGATCAGTGTTGGTTATATCTGTGGTTTTAAGATTGCATCTTATATGTTTGCCGGTGCGATCCTCGGATGGCTTGTATTGATCCCGGCAATCTATCTGTTTGGTGCAAATACCATTTTATATCCTGCGACAGTAACGATCGCAGAAGTATGGAAGAGTAGTGGGGCATCCGGTATCTGGTCAAATTATATTCGTTATATCGGTGCCGGTGCTGTAGCGGCCGGTGGTATTATTAGTCTTGTGAAATCACTTCCTCTGATCTGCCGTACATTTGTAGATGCACTTCGCGGAATGATGAACAAAGAAGCAATTGGTAAAGAAGAACGCACTAACCGTGATATGAATATGGGACTTGTTCTGGGAATGCTTGCTGTATTGATCATTCTGATCGCAGTATTACCTGTTATTCCGATCGGTGTCTTAGGAGCAATTATTATTGTTATCTTTGGTTTCTTCTTTGCAGCCGTTTCTTCAAGAATGGTAGGTTTAGTCGGCAGCAGTAACAACCCGGTATCAGGAATGGCGATTGCAACATTGCTGATCACAAGTCTGATCTTAAAAGCAACCGGTAATTCAGGCGCATCAGGAATGGTTGCGGCGATCGCAATCGGTTCTGTTATCTGTATTGTGGCAGCAATGGCCGGCGATATGTCTCAGGATCTTAAGACAGGTTATATCCTTGGAGCTACACCGGTAAAACAGCAGTATGGTGAATTGATAGGTGCTGTTGTATCCGCTATTACGATCGGCTTTGTTCTTTATCTTTTAAATAGTGCATGGGGATTTGGAACACCTGCACTTGCAGCTCCTCAGGCTACTTTGATGAAAATGATCGTAGAAGGCGTTATGGGTGGAAATCTTCCGTGGACATTGGTATTTATCGGTGTATTTATTGCAATTATGGTCGAACTGCTGTCAATACCGGTTCTTCCTTTCGCAATCGGTTTATATCTGCCGATTGAACTTTCTGCCTGCATTATGGTAGGTGGTATCCTTCGTCTGATCTTAGAAAAAGTATATGAAGGAAAAGCAAATAAAGACAAAGTGATCAATAATGGTGTGCTTTGCTGTTCGGGAATGATCGCCGGTGAAGGTCTTGTCGGTATTCTGCTTGCTATTCTTGCAGTTGCTACAGTAAATGGTAAGACGATTGCAGAGATCGTAGATCTGTCAGGAGTTGTGAACTTAGGACAGATTGGTGGACTGATTGTAATGGCATTGATCATTCTTCTGATCCTCAAATTTACAATCTGGAGTAAAGAAGCAAAGGAAACAAAATAGTGAAAAAAGACAATAATCTGTTAGATTATGTGCCGTTAATCGCACAGCAGATCCAATGGTCGGAAAATGAAGATACTATTGTGACAGTTGATGTCGTCAACAAAGGAATGTTTAACCGGATCGCTCAGGTTTGCTTTGGACGACCAAAAGTCAGCCATATTGCATTGGAAGAATTTGGAAGTTTTATCTGGAAACAGATCGACGGAAAACATACAATTTATGACATTGCAATGTTGGTACAAGAGCAATTCGGTGAAAAAGCCGAACCGCTGTATGACCGTTTGCTTGCTTATTTTCGTACCTTACAAGGGCATGGTTTTGTTGTGTTGCAGGCACCGGAAAATAAATAATATGATAAATATTTAAGCGTTTGGATAGCAAATCAGGGAAAGCCAGTCCCGGCAAGTGCCGGAGCCGGCTTTCTTTTGCTATAAGGTAAAAAATGTTTTGTAAGGATGTGATTTAAACTCTCGGTGTATAAAATGGGTGCATTTTACAGATTTTACAGAGAAATCCTTTACAGACTTTATAAAGAATATTAAACTGATAGAAGAAGAAAGGATTTGATTTTTCAGAGATGTGCGGATTGGAAAGTACAAAGAAAAGTGGCTGAATCTGATACGGAGAAAAGAATCAGAATGTGAAAATTAGGAACTATTTTTTAGAAAAGAGGGGATGAAAATGGAATTACCTTATTCGGAAGAACTGAACATAGGACATTTAAGCAAATTGTTTGGGAAAACAACAAATTGTTATAAATTTTTTTGGTTCCAGGCAATCCTTAGAAAGTTAGATGGTATACATAACAGATTTACATTTGAGGAATTGATCAATGAAATGATTGCCGATGCATGGTATATGGTGACGGAATATCATCTGAGACTCGGACCGATCGGCAGTAAAGATAACTTAGAAGAAATTGCAAAATATATTCATGAAAACTATCATATTCGTTCAACTGAAAAAAGAGACAAACTGATGGAATTTCTTCAAACTACAGAAGATAAAAATATCAAAAAATACAAATTAGATTTGATCAGATATGTTCCCTATAAATTACAAGTTCCTTTTTATGATGAAATCCACATTGACCATAGCACATGGTGCGGATCAAAAGAAAAATTAACAAATAAGATCAATAGTCAAAAAAGGCTGATCTATTATTTTGCTTTATATTCCGGGCTTAATACGATAATAGAGATAGATGCCTTGTGGGCAGCGTATTTGTTAAAACATAAGGAAATTATAAAAGGCGGGACGCAGTTGAGTTTAATACACTATCTTCAAAATAAAAATCCAAGCGTGCCGGGAATTGCGGATAAATTAGAGCATCGCGATGCGAGAGGAGACACGGAAAGAGTAAGGAAGTATTGGCAATTGATCATACAAAAGGATCCCTCTTTAACAGATATTTATGGGAAAATTGATCTGAAAGATGTGTCGATTTCCGTTGATCATTTTATTCCATGGCAATACGTTGCCCATGATGAATTATGGAATTTGCATCCCACAACGCAATCAATTAACAGCAGCAAGAACAATTCTTTGCCAACTTGGGAACTGTATTTTGAGAAACTCGGTGGTTTGGAATACAGGGCATATGAATTGAAAAAAGAGCATCCCGAAGTGAAAGAAACATTTCAAAAGATCGCACCGTATCATTTGAATAATCAAGAAATTCGAAATCAATTATATGAGGATGGTCTGGATCGTAATTCTTTTATAACAAGACTGGAACATGTGATCCGACCGATTTATGAGGCAGCACAATTGTCCGGGTTTAAAGAGTGGGTGTATAAAGAGAAAGAAGCCTTAAATGAAATTTAAAAAATAGCAGATATTTTTAGACGGTGGAAATCAGGGAGAGAGGATATATGAAGAGAAATATCTTAGATAGAGATTAGATATGCCCTTAAGTCTGTATGAAGATTAGAAATGAAAATAAACTTTTTAATTCAACGTCGGCAAAAAACAATGATAAAAATGAAATACATGTATTTATTGCCGATAACGTGATATACTAATCACGGTAAGTGTGATTTTTGACATCATGACAATGAGAAACTCATAGAATGTTTTTTTATCGTGTGAAAGGAGGACGGTGGATGCGATACCTTTCAGCTGCTGAAATAGCGAAAAAATGGGATGTATCTGAACGGAGTGTAAGAAATTATTGTGCCAATGGGCGTGTTCCGGGAGCGTTTCTTACCAGAAAGATGTGGAATATTCCGGAAAATGCTCCCAAGCCGGAGCGTTCTAATAAGAAGAAAGAAAAGCCGACAACTCTGCTGGATATTTTGCAGAATGAGAAGGCAAATAAATACTCTGGAGGTATTTATCATAAGACACAAATTGATTTAACATATAATTCAAACCATATGGAAGGTAGTCGGTTGACTCACGATCAGACCCGATATATTTTTGAGACGAATACCATTGGTATAGAAAAAGAAGTGCTCAATGTAGATGATGTGATTGAAACGGCAAATCATTTCCGGTGCATTGATATGATTATTGATCGCGCAAAATTGTCATTGACGGAAAAAATTATTAAGGAGCTGCATCTGATTCTGAAAAATGGCACAAGCGATTCCAGAAAGGATTGGTTTGCTGTTGGTAATTACAAGAAATTGCCAAATGAAGTTGGTGGTATGGAGACTGCGCTTCCGGAAGAAGTTGCAAATAAAATGAAAAAATTGTTGTCAGAGTATAATAACAAGGAAGAAAAGAACTTTGAAGATATTCTGGATTTTCATGTAAAGTTTGAACGTATCCATCCATTTCAGGATGGAAATGGCCGTGTGGGACGATTGATTATGTTTAAGGAATGCCTGAAATACAATATTGTTCCGTTCATTATCGAGGATAATTTGAAAATGTTTTATTACCGGGGATTGAAAGAATGGGACAATGAAAAAGGGTATCTGACAGACACTTGCATGACAGCGCAGGATAGATATAAGGCGTACCTGGATTATTTTAGAATTTCATATTGAGAGAAAAATAAGAATTAGAATTAGGTGAAAGCGGGGTGTTGCTTTTGCATATAATGTAACCATTAAGGATGGAAAGGGATTGATTATTATGCGTGAGACAAGAATATTAGAATTCAAGGAAACAATTACGAATACTTTTTTGAAAACAGTCAGTGCCTTTTCGAATTATAATGGTGGAACAATTCTTTTTGGTGTTGATGATGAACAAAATATATAATTAAGTGAGAGGATCAGCTGGGCTGGTCCTTTTTCAGTGGAGTTAAACTTGTCTGAGTAAT